>OHBQ01000658.1_pt1 | contig 12974 bp, 10 predicted proteins | sample 1577401 | NCBI WGS metagenome assembly OHBQ01 (sample SAMEA3879581, study PRJEB24766) | human gut metagenome | biome: human-associated habitat; feature: feces | place: USA | collected 1985/1987
ATAGTTTCTTACCTCATATTACTTAAATATGATATTGGTTTGGAGATCGATGATTATGACAAAATAACAGAAAAAATAATAAAGAACATAAAGAAATCAGATCCAAGCGACCTGGAATTTTTTTATTGCTCAGTAGAAATTAGTGAGCCCGCAGGTAAAAAAGAATTTGAAAAAATCAGAAATAAAGTATTAAACGAGTTAAATACAAGCTATGTAGATTTCGAGAAAAACTTAGAGGGATATCGGAAGTATATTGATAAAACTTTAAAACTTGGCGATAAAATAAAAACAATAAATGTAAACTACATATTGAATAAAATATCTTTGAATGACATGAAAGAACATTTGCCAGAATTTACGCCGCAAGAATTAGATCGCATAAGATGTATATTAGGACGATTGGATTTTACTTCGACTAATGAGGAAAACTATAATGCAGTTAAAGATTTTCAAGAACATATTCAAATGATGATTAAAAATAATATAGTTTCAGATAAAATTCAAATATATCAGTTAAAACTATTTGATAAAATGATTAGTAGAAAATTTGAAAAAATCCATATGAATTAATAATAGCGATAATCACCCGCCCCTGTACTGAAAAACACCGTACAGGGGCGGGTCTTTTTTTCACCTCTTCCTCAAAAACTCAATAACACTAAACTTGTATATCCTCCACCTGCTGCCTATCTTGAAACCCTCTATCTCCCCTGTTTTAAGATAACGGAGCATAGAGTTTTTGCCTATCTTTAAAAGCTGCTGACATTCTTTAGCGGTAAGTATATCGGGAATATCGTCAAACATAATTTATCATTCCTTTCAAAAAATATCGGTTTATCTTAATGTTCGACGGTTTAAATAGGCTTTTTACGGAAACTTGATCTTTACAAATATACATCATCTTTATGAAGTAACGCAAATGCGGAAAGGAGGGCGTTACGATGAACAAAGCTAAAGTCATACTCGTGCTTGTGGGCAGCGTGCTGGCGGAGATAGCGCAGGAGATCATCACCTACATCGCTGATAAGGACGAGTGAACACCATAGGCAGGCTTTCGGGTCTGCCTTTAATTTTTGTATTTTGTAAAGGAGTTTTAAAATGAGCGAACTTACCTATTGCAGCATTTGCGGCTGCACTTTAGAGGACGAGGCGGGATGCTATGAAGTCGAAAACGAGATACTTTGTCAGGATTGCTACGATAACGAAACTGTGATATGCGACCATTGCGGCGAACGCTGTATCGAACAGAATACCGTGAGCGATGAGAATACTATCCTCTGTACAGATTGTTATGATAATCATTATTACCGCTGTTCAAACTGCGAAACTATCGTGCATTCAGACGATACTTACTGGCGCGGCGATAACGCCTATTGCCGTGAATGTTATGACGATTGCTGTGATAACGGCGACTACATCAACGATTATTACTACAAGCCAAAACCCGTGTTCTACGAACTGCCGAAAGAAGACAACGTGCGTTTTTACGGTGTTGAACTGGAGATAGACGGTGCAGGAAGATACGATGATAACGCGGAAAAGATATATGATACAGCTAATAGTCAGAATGAAGTGCTTTACATAAAGTCTGACGGCTCACTGGACGAGGGAATGGAACTTGTCAGCCATCCTTGTTCCATAGATTTTCATCGAAAGAAGTTCCCGTGGGACGAGATTGTGAGAAAAGCGCTTTCACTTGGCTACCGCTCGCATAATACGTCTACCTGCGGACTTCACGTCCATATTGGTCGAAAGCAGCTTGGATATTCCTATGAGGAACAGGAAGAAGTCATAAGCCGAATAATGTTCTTCTTCGAGAGCCATTGGAACGAGCTTTTCAAGTTCTCACGGCGTACTGCATACAGCGTTGACCGCTGGGCAGCAAGACACGGTTACAATGACAAGCCGAAAGAGATACTTGAAAAGGCAAAGAAAAGCACTAAGGGCAGATATGCCTGTGTGAACATCACAAATTCAGATACTGTTGAGATAAGATTGTTCAGAGGCACGCTGAAATTCAACAGCTTTATGGCGACGCTTGAACTTGTTGACAGCATATGCGAAAACGCAGTATGCCTTAATGATGATGATATGAACAAGCAATCCTGGGCGGATTTTGTTCTTAGCATAAAGCCTGAGTATACAGAGCTTATCAGGTATCTGAAAGAGAAAAGGCTCTATGTTAACGAGCCTGTCAGCGAGGAGGATTAACTATGTGTGCGATATTTGGATTTGTGAATTACAGATGTTCGCTCAACAGGAGCGAGATGAAAGAGCTTATCAACAGATTATCCGTCGAGTCTGAGGTAAGGGGCAAGGACGCAACGGGAATAGCGTATGTGAAACACGGCGAACTTAAAGTTTTCAAGAGAGCAAAGCCTGCTCACAAGGTAAAGCTTTATGTGCCGGAGGACACAGTTACCCTCACAGGTCACACGAGAATGACTACCCAAGGCGACGCCAGATACATTTACAATAACCACCCGTTCACAGGCAAAACTGCGGACGGGTCTTTTGCTTTATGTCACAACGGCGTGCTTTACAACGACAGTCAGCTTGCAAAATCTGAACGTTTGCCGAAAAGCAAGATAGAAACTGACAGCTACGTTGCCGCACAGCTTATCGAGAAATACGGCAGACTTGACTTCAAGACCATAGCGAAGATGTCAGAGGCAGTAGAAGGCTCTTTTGTATTCACGATACTTAGCGACAAGAACAAGCTTTTCATTGCAAAGGGCGACAATCCGCTTTGCCTTATCCATTACAAGCAATTAGGGCTGTATGTGTACACGTCTACTGAGGACATTATGAAGAACGTGCTGAAAGGCAGTTTCCTTGAAAAGCTGCCTTTTGAAGTGATAAAGGTCACAGAGGGGGAGATCATAAGCATTGACAAGCGTGGGCGTTTTGAGAAAAGCAGTTTTATTCCAAACGAGTTCTGCTATGGCTGGAACTATTACGGATACAGAAAGCCCGCTTATGACGATGATGAACTTTTTGACATATGCGGTATGTTCGGGGTATCGCAGGAAGATCTTATGCTGCTTTACGATATGGGTTACACGGACGAGGAGATAGAGGGTATGCTTTGCGACAGGAGTATGTTGAGGGAGTGTATCGAGGAGGCTAGGGTGCTGGTGGGAGAATATTATTAGGAGGTATTTTATGGCATACACATTCAGCGGAAGCAGATACGTCACAAGCGGCGTGGCAGAAAACTTCCCTATTGAATTGCAAGTGGCGTTATTTTCAGCCGTAGAGCAAATGCGAGAAAAGGTCAGCGGAAAGCTTGATTATCTGCAAGTTTTCGAGATAGTTACAGAAGTCAAGGGGCAGAAAAAATTCCTGCACATTTATCATATGCAGGAATGCCCCGAGGCTAAGCTTGAATATTTCATACCGACCGACGTGGAGATAAATAGCAGGGCGTATATGATCGACGATGTGGATCATATTACGCTGCTGTTGGCGGAGGAGTATTGAGTTGAAAAGGAATCACAGCTTTCGAGGGGGCTGTGATTTTTTTTGCCCTGAACTCACCTCCCCTGTACCTATTTACCTTATAATCATGCTTCAAAGTGTCGGTCTTGTCTATGTGGCAGACGTACAAATTTACCTTTTCCCATCTCACCGCCTATTCCCATTAGCCAGATCATTAACAACATCAGCAATGTTCTCCAGCTGCCTTTTGTTGAGCTTTTTCAGGTCAGAGATAAGCTTACTCAGCTCTTTTGGTTGCTCGGCGTCGGCGTCGAAAAACTCCTGCGGCGTAATGCCCAGATACTCGCAGATATAAAAGAAAGAGGTCATAGAGGGCAGGGCTTTTCCTGTTTCGATATTGTTTATATACCCTGCGTTCTGTCCAATAGATAAGCTCATATCCCTTGCGGAAACACCTTTCTGTGTGCGAAGTTTTGAGATCCTCAAAGCAAAATTATTGTCATACATGAATTTGTTCTCGTACATTATTTGCACCCCCATATATAATATTTTATCCTATATCATTATGCATTATGTCGGAATTTTTCCTATAAAGGGGTTGAAATATGTGAAATAATATGATATAATGATGTAAAGTATTTGAAATAATGCGATATTTGTATAAGAAGCGGATTGTGTCATGTTTTTTGTTAAAATAAAAAAATATCTTACGAAAACGTTATACTAAGCAGCCAGCTTAACAAAAGTGAAAAAGAATGTGTTATAATTAACATACAAAAACGTATTATTATGTCAGTTATAGTTGATAATTGACAAATCAATAAGGAAAAGGAGTTTTTTAACATGAACGAAAACATCAACAAGAAATTTGACGTAAAAAACTTTGACTATGATAAGTGCTATGAGGAAGTAAAGGAAATTGCTTCAAAAAATATCAATATCATAGTGTGCGGAGCTACCGGCGTTGGCAAAAGCAGCCTTATAAACGACTTCTTCGAGTTTGATAAGGATAGGGCCGCGCCTGTCGGAAGCAGCGGAAAGCCGCAGACAAGGGGCATACACGAGTATCATTCAAAGAGCATTACCCTGTTCGACACTGAAGGCTACGAGGTAGAAAGCTCGTCTACGCCGGAAAACAGCGCTTTTTACAAAAATATAATAGATCTTATCGACGAACGCAAAAATAATTATCCTGCGGATTTGGGTATGCACATCCACGAGGTTTGGTACTGCATAAATAACCGCTTCATGGATCTCGATGAAAGGCTGATAAAAGACATACAGGCGAGAAATATCCCCGTGTGCGTTATTATTACAAAGGTGGATAATCTTGACGAGAACGAAGTCGCTCAGATAAAGGACGCTGTCGGCGATGCCGGAAAACGCAATAGGATAAACGGCGTTGAGGTGTTTACCTATTCTACTAACAGCGATCTTGGCGACGAGTATGTGCAGAAATCTGAGATAAACAGCTGGGCACATCATAATCTTGACGATTACCTCAGAGAAAGCTTTATCCCGTCGCTCAAAAAAGCGCAGGGTCAAATGGCAGAAATGATGATAAAACACAAGATACCGAAATACGCGGCTTTAGCCGCAGGTATTGTTACGGCTACATCATTTGTACCCGTGCCACTTTCCGATTCGGTACCGCTTATGGGCATACAGGTAAAAATGGCGATGGATATTTTAAGCTGCTACGGAATAGATAATGATATGAAGGGCGCTGTGAAAAATTTAGCCGGAGCGGGCTTCGTTTCTTATATAGGAAAAACGCTGGCTTCTCAGCTGCTTTCGGTGATCCCATTTGTCGGCGGCGCGGCGAAAGCCACGGTAAATGTTTCAGTGGCAACTACTGTTACGGCTACCCTCGGCGTTGCGATAACGAAGATCTGCGAGGAATACACTAAAGCCTGCATAGAGAACGGCGGCTCGAAAGACCTTATGATCACCAAAATTTCCGACTACTTTACTGTTGAAAATCTGAAAAAGGTAATGAAAGAGATCAGCAAGGGCAAGGATCAGAAAATTGTAGAGAGAATAGTAAAAGCTGTAGTTGATATGTTCAAGGATACGAAAAAAGGAGCAAGGAAATAATGGAAGGCGACAAGATAAAAACTAATATACTGATAGCCGGCAAATCGGGCGTTGGCAAAAGCAGTCTGCTGAATTACATATTTGGAGAAGAAGTTTCACCGACGGGTGCAGGAAAACCCGTAACGGCGGAGGGTCTGCACGAATATTCTTTTGAGCTGAAAGATAACGACCGAATATCTTTTTCGATATGCGACAGCTGGGGTCTTGAACCCGACAAGGCGGACGAATGGCACAAGCAGATAATCGACAAAGTAGCGGAGTACGACAAGCACTCTATCAACGAATGGTTCAGCACCATAATCTACTGCCTTAGCGCCGACTCTGACAGAGTGGAAGATTTTGAGATAAGCATAATAAACAACCTTATAGCTGAGAAAAACAACGTAAACGTTGTGATAACTCACTGCAAGTCTGAAAACGACGACAGAGCGGAGCGCATGAAAAGGCGCATAGTTGAAGACGGCGGCGTTTCGGCTGACTCGGTGATATTTGTAAACAACTATGAGAAAAAACTTATTTCTGGCGAGGTAAAAAAGTTTGGACGCGAAGAGGTAGTAAACTGCATTATCCGCAACTTGTGGAACAATTACAAGGTAAAAGTGCCGTATAAAATAAAAGAGCACGCCAACGAAATGTTTCGCAGCGAGCACGATAAGCTTCATGATATGGTGGCAAGTACAAGCTTTGTTCTGCGAAAGCATCATAAGCTCGATAAGTTTGAAGAGGAAATAAACAAAGAATTCACCGTGTTCGTTTATAATTCTGTAAGAAAACTAAATAATGAGTTTAACGATGTGTATAATTATTATCAGCAGTTGTCAAAAGAGTATTACACGATCGTTTTTGGTATGGACGCGTTAAAGCTGCTGAACGACCCAATAATGTTTTTTGACGCAACAAAGGCTTTCAAAGAAGAAGTAAGTCAGCAGGTGGAAAGGATCGCCGAATCGACGGGAAAAATACTGAAATTCATGAATCAGGACGTTACCAAAGAGCTTATGAAAAAGCTTTTTGCAGAGATAAAGATAAACGTAAAGACGGCAAAAGCTATCAAAAACGACCTTCATGAAACGGTGGACAGGTACATTGTAAGAACGAAAGGCGTAGTTTTTGAAGAGATCGAGAAAACTGAGGAAAAGCTGCTTGCTATCGAGATCAAGATATAGGGGGTGCAACCAAATGACCATAAAAAAGCTAACAGCAATAGTCCTCACGGGTGCGCTGGTGCTGCTCACCGCTTGTTCTGACAGCGATTCAGGCAGCGACAAAAAAAGCAAGAAGAAAGACTACTACACCATTGGCGAAACTTGGACAGTTGATGGGCAGTGGTCGCTTACCATCACGGGAGTCACGGAAACGACTGAGCGCAATGAGTATGCGGACGAAAATCCTGCGGCGGTCTATATCGTGGACTACGAATATACAAACATCGGTTACGAGGACGAGGACGGCATAGCAAAGGGCATTTTCTTCGACATGGAGGACACCATAATAGACAGCAATGGCGTTATGGGTTACAGCTACCCGGGCGACGTTGCGAGAAACCCAAATGAAGCGCCTATCGGAAGCACCTGCAAGGCTCAGGCTTGCATTGGTGTGGACAATGCGGGTGATTTCAAGATAACTGAGAGCCATTATGATTCAGACGGTGACGAACATTCGGCGACTTTTCTTATCGAAGTCGGCGGAAGTTCGGCAGACGAAAAATCTGACAGCGCCGCTAAGCCGACGGAAACTACCACCACAACGACCGCCGAGGCGACCACGACTAAGCCCGTGACCACGCTTGCGCCGTATGACATTTACGACGACACGGTGTATGCGAACGATCTTATCTACGAAACGGCTGACGATATTTTTGCTGAACTGGGCGACGATTTCAGCATGGATTTTATATCAGTGGGGCAGGAAAACATCATCGCTGTGGAGAACGACGACGTGTATCCGAACACAAAGATAGGCTTTTACACCACGGACATACAGAACATCGGCACGCTTGATTTTCCATACGCGATACACGTCACGCCGGGCGGATACATCACCGAGGGCGTGCAGGTTGGAATGACGTACAACGAGCTGAAAGCCATTTGCCCGAGCCTGGAGGGCGCAACGCTTGACGGCGGAACGTTCGGCCCGACGGCGTGGATAAACATAGACGGCAACGCGTGGGGCATAGAGTTCGACGTATCGCAGGCAGACCGCGAGCGGCTAGGCATGACGGTAGGCGTAGCTGTTGATCTTTCGGAGCTTAATCCTAAGAGTACACTAGGGTATTATATTAGTTCGCTGAGCTGATATTTTTGAATTTTGTTATGGCAGCTTTTCGGCTTTTTAAGGAGTCGGAAGGCTGCTTTTTTTTACCTTAAATTTAGTGACTTTACTTCATTTTTTATTACAAAGCAATAAAAAACGCAGCTAAATGATTGACTATTTGTGGGAAATGTGGTATAATGTGATGTGAATATATAACTTCTGATAGTATAATATTATGGGAAGTTCCTTTGTGACAGAGGTGAAATCAACATGACATCTAATTTTGATTTTCTAGGCAGATATTGGAAAGCTCTTGCGAAAATCGGAAAAACTGCTGAGAGTTATCTATATAATGATCCTAATGCTTGTATTTATAAACTCGGAATGTTTGCTGAACGTCTTGTACAGGAGATATTTGCAAATGAAGGGCTTGGTGAGCCTGATTATGATAATACCCACGCTAATAGAATAAAAATCCTGAAACGTGAAGGGCTTATAGATCGTGGCGGCAGAATTGATGATATACTTTATTCTCTCAGGATGAAGCGTAATGATGCCGTTCATAAATACGAAGATTCTGTTGATACCGCAAAATCCTTGCTTAGAATGGCATTCAGGCTTGCTGTATGGTTCATGGAGGTCTATGGTGACTACAACTTCCAAGCACCTGATTTTGTTATGCCGGAAAATAAGCCTGTCCCTGATTATGAAAGCATTATAAAGGACTTAGAGGAACAGCTCGCAAACGCTGCTAAAGCTGAACCTGTTATAACAGCTACGGAGGGTTCGTCTGCAAAGGACAGAGCCGACAAATCGGCAGAAGTTACAGAGGCAATGGAGCTTTCCGAAGCCGAAACACGCATTATTATTGACGACCAGCTTAGAAAATATGGTTGGGAAGTTGATACAAACGATCTCCGATATTCCAAAGGAACAAGACCGCAAAAAGGACGTAATATTGCTATTGCTGAATTTCCAACTGATTCTACGGTAACTAGTGGCGGCTATGCAGACTATGCTTTGTTTGTAGGACTTAAACTTGTCGCTATTATTGAAGCAAAGAAAATAAGTGTAGATATCCCATCTGTTATCGATTATCAGTGCAAGGATTACGCCCGTATGATAAAATCTGAGCATGACCAGTATGTTATCAATGATTGGAACGGCTATAAAGTCCCATTCGTTTTTGCTACTAATGGCAGAAAGTATCTCAAACAGATAGAACAAAAATCTGGAATATGGTTTCTTGATCTGCGTGACGGTGCAAATACGCCTAAAGCGCTGCAAGGTTGGTTTAGTCCTGATGGACTTATAGAAATGCTCGATAAAGATATTGCTGCAGCAAATCAGGTACTGCAGAATACCCCGTTTGATCTATTACGTGATCCTGACGGACTGAATCTGCGTGAATACCAGATAAGAGCTATTGAAGCAGCCGAAAACGCTATCGTTGAAGGAAAGAAAACAGCATTGCTTTCCATGGCTACGGGAACCGGAAAAACAAGAACTATTCTCGGAATGATATACCGTTTTATCAAAAGCAATCGTTTTAAGCGTATCCTTTTCCTTGTTGATAGAACAGCACTCGGCGAGCAGGCGGCTGATGTATTTAAAGAAGTCAAGATAGAAGACTTAATGACCCTTGATGAGATATACAACATTAAAGGGCTTGATGAAAAAGAAATAGATAAGGAAACAAAAATACATATAGCTACGGTGCAAAGCCTTGTAAAACGTATAATTTACAGTGACGATGATACAATGCCTTCCGTTTCTGATTATGATCTGATCGTTATTGATGAAGCTCATAGGGGCTATACACTCGACAAAGAACTTAGCGATGATGAAATGCTGTATCGTAATCAGGAAGATTATATCAGCAAATATCGTACTGTTATAGAGTATTTCGATGCTGTCAAGGTCGCTTTGACGGCTACCCCTGCTCTGCATACAACAGAGATATTCGGAAAGCCCGTGTTTACATACTCTTACAGAGAAGCTGTCATTGACGGTTATCTTGTCGATCACGATGCTCCGCACGATATTCACACCAAGCTCCGTGATAACGGCATTGAATACAAAAAGGGCGAAACGCTCGCTATCTACGATCCGAACACGGGCGAAGTTCTCAACAGCGATGAGCTTGAGGATGATATGAAGTTTGAAATAGATAAATTCAATAAGGACGTAATTACTGAAAAGTTCAATTTAGCCGTATTTAATGAAATCGCTATGGACTTCAATCCTGACGGTGAGGGCAAAACGCTTATCTATGCTGTTAATGATGAACATGCTGACCTTATTGTAACGATACTCAAAGATATTTATTCGAAATATGGCATTGATAATGATGTTGTAAAGAAAATCACCGGAAGTATTGAGGGTGGCAACAAAAAGAAGATACTTGAAGCAATACGGCAATTCAAGAACGAAGCCTATCCGAAAATAGCAGTTACTGTTGACTTGCTGACAACAGGTATTGATGTGCCTGAGATCGTTAATCTTGTATTTATGCGCCGTATCAAGTCCCGTATCCTGTTTGAGCAGATGCTCGGCAGAGCTACGAGATTGTGTAGCAAGATAGACAAAGACCACTTTGAGATCTATGATCCCGTAGGTGTCTATGAAACCTTAGAGCCTGTAAGCAATATGAAGCCTGTTACACCAAACCCCCAGACTACCTTTGAGGACTTGCTTAACGGTTTGAGAGTTGTTGAGAAGGACAAACAGGCATATCAGCTTAGTCTGATTATTGCCAAACTGCAAAGGAAAAGCCGAAAGATCAGTGCAAAGGCTCTGGAGCAGTTCATATACCTGACAGGCGGTAAAGACCTTAATGCTTTTTCAAAAGAGCTGAACGATGGCAAAGTTGCCGACTCCACAAAGAGAGTTTTGGAATGCTCGGAGGCATTTGCTGTGCTTGATAAAGACAGAACACATAGAAAGCGTCCCGTTGTAATAGACGATCATGATGATGAGGTCATATCACATGAAAGAGGTTACGGCAAGGCAAGCAAACCCGAAGACTATATTGAAGCATTCAGGAAGTTTGTTGTGGAGAACCTTAGTGAGATAAATGCACTCAAAATCGTATGCACTCGCCCCTCTGAGCTGACAAGGGCTACTCTCAAAGAGCTGAAAATAGAGCTTGACCGTCATGATTTCACGGAAAAGCAGCTCAACACAGCTTGGAATGAAATGACAAACGAAGATATTGTTGCGGATATTATCGCATTTGTTCGGCAGCAGGCTATCGGCTCAGCGCTGATAAGCCATGAAACAAGAGTTAAAAATGCCTTTGCGAAGCTGAGACAGAACCACAAGTTTAACAAGGTTCAGCTTGACTGGCTGAAACGTATAGAAAAGGTCATGCTTGAAGAAGCTGTACTTGATGAGCAGATGTTTGAACAGGGTGCTTTCAAGAATAACGGCGGATTCAAAGGTATTGATCGCCGATTTGAGGGACAGCTCCATGAAGTTATTATGGAACTGAACCAATACTTATATGACGATGGAGGAATTGTAGCTTGAATAATCAGGAAATTGTTGCGAAACTTTGGAATTTGTGCAACGTACTGCGTGATGATGGTATCACCTATCAGCAGTATGTTACGGAGCTTACCTATATACTATTTTTGAAGATGTGTAAGGAAACCGATACCGAAAAGGCTATCCCCGAAGAATATCGCTGGGATAAGCTGCTTTCAAAGCAAGGTATTGAGCTGAAGAAGTTCTACAAGGAGCTTTTGGAACATCTCGGAGAGAACTGTCAAGGTCGTGTGCGTGAGATTTATCAGGGCGCACAGACTAACATTGATGAGCCTAAAAACCTTGAAAAAATCATCACCACTATTGACCAGTTTGACTGGTACAGTGCAAAGGAAGAAGGCTTGGGCAACCTTTATGAAGGACTGTTGGAGAAGAATGCTACCGAAAAGAAGTCGGGAGCAGGACAGTATTTCACACCCCGTGTGCTTATCAATGTAATGACAAGGCTGATCGCTCCGCAAGCCGGTGAACGCTGTAACGATCCTGCCTGCGGTACTTTCGGATTTATGATCGCTGCCGACCACTACGTCAAGGAACATACCGATGATCTGTTTGATCTGTCGGTCGATGAGCAGGAATTCCAGCGTACACAGGCATTTACAGGCTGTGAACTTGTTCACGATACCCATAGGCTTGCACTTATGAACGCAATGCTTCATGATATTGGTGGTGCGATCTACTTGGGAGATACTCTCTCAAATTACGGAAAGCAGATGAAGGGCTATGACGTTGTACTGACGAATCCACCTTTTGGTACGAAAAAAGGCGGTGAACGTGCTACCCGTGATGACCTTACTTTCCCCACAAGCAATAAACAGCTCAACTTCTTACAGCACATTTACAGAAGCCTAAATCAATCAGGTCATGCCCGTGCTGCCGTCGTTCTGCCTGATAACGTGCTTTTTGCAGACGGTGACGGTGAAAAGATACGCCGTGACCTTATGGAGAAATGCAATCTGCACACGATCCTGCGTCTGCCTACTGGCATTTTCTATGCCCAGGGCGTAAAGACCAATGTGCTTTTCTTCACGAGAGGTACTGCCGATAAGGGCAATACTAAAGAAGTATGGATATACGATCTCCGTTCCGAAATGCCGTCCTTCGGCAAGACCAATCCGCTGAAAGAAAGCCACTTCGATGAATTTGTGGAGTGTTATCACGCTGAGGATATTTCCGCAAGACAGGAAACATGGAGCGAGGAAAACCCGAACGGCAGATGGCGCAGATATTCATACGACGATATTTTAGAGCGAGATAAGACAAGCCTTGATATAAGCTGGATTAAGTCTGCGAATACAAGCGATGACTATACGCTGACGGAGCTTCTTGAAACGATAAAAACCAAATCGGAGAATATCGCAAGTGCCGTTGCACAGCTTGAAAGTCTTATCGGCGAGGTAGATGAATAATGGATACAAAAGCATTAAGACAGAAAATCCTTGACCTTGCGATCAGGGGCAAGCTCGTTCCGCAAGATCCGAACGATGAGCCTGCTTCTGTGCTGTTGGAGCGTATCAGAGCCGAAAAACAGCAGATGGTCAAGGATGGCAAGCTGAAAGCTAAGGAAATAAAGAACGATACTGTTATATTCCTCGGTGATGATAATTTACATTATGAGAAGTTCCCCGACGGCA
>OHBQ01000672.1_pt1 | contig 12805 bp, 12 predicted proteins | sample 1577401 | NCBI WGS metagenome assembly OHBQ01 (sample SAMEA3879581, study PRJEB24766) | human gut metagenome | biome: human-associated habitat; feature: feces | place: USA | collected 1985/1987
CTCTATGGGAGACGGCGTTATTCTCTGTTGTAACGATGAGGGAAAACTGAACGGCATGCAGCCCAACCGACGGCTGGGAGATGATATCATCTGCGGGCCTTTCTTTTTGGTGGGAGATGACCATGCAGGGAGCTTCTGCTCCCTGACGGAGGAGCAGATACAGCGGTATACGCAGGTGTTTCAGGAGCCGGAACAGTTTACCGGGCAGGAGCCGGAACTGGAGCCGCACATGGAACTATATATGTGGTGAGGAGGAAAAATGAAGAATCCATTTTCTAAAAAGGCCCCTTCCCAGCAGGAAGCGTTTCTCCGCACTTATCTGGATCGCATCGCACCGGGGGTGGTGAAATTCGAGGTGGATCATTACATCTTCGGCAGCACCTACCGCTGCGTGTGGGCGCTGCGGGAATATCCGGCCAGCACCGAGGCCCAGGCGCTCCTGCGGGAGCTGGGCGAAAAAAGCGGCGTGACGCTGCGCATTTACTGTCGGCAGGTGTCCCCCGGCGAGGAGGACAGGATCATCGACAACGCCAACAAGAAAAACAAGCTGGATGGCTCAGACCCCAACAAGCTGCGGCAGGCGGTGGCGGCGGAGAGCAATCTGCGGGATGTGGCGGAGCTGGTGCATAAAATGCACCGGGAGCACGAGCCGCTGGTCCACTGTGCCGTGTATCTGGAGATGACGGCGGACAGCAAGGAACGGCTTCGTCAGTTCCAGACGGATGTACTGACGGAGCTGGTGCGCTGCAAGCTGAATGTGGACAAGCTGCTCCTGCGGCAAAAGCAGGGATTCTGCTGCGTCAGCCCTGTGGGCAGTAATGTGCTGGGCCGGGAGTTCGAGCGGGTACTGCCCGCCGGTAGCGTGGCCAATCTCTATCCCTTCAACTACTCCGGCAAGACAGATCCCAACGGCTTTTACATTGGGAAAGACAAATACGGCAGCAACATCGTGGTGGACTTTGACCGTCGGGACAGCGATAAGACCTCTGCCAACATCCTCATTTTGGGCAACAGCGGTCAGGGCAAGAGCTACCTCATCAAGCTGCTGATCTGCAATCTGCTGGAAGCGGGCAAGTCGGTGATTGCTCTGGACGCCGAGCATGAGCTGGAGGAGCTGTGTGAAAACTTAGGTGGGTGCTTCATTGACCTGATGGCCGGAGAAAAGCGCATCAATGTGCTGGAAGTGCGGAGCTGGAACGAGGACACCGACAAGACAGCCCCGGATGCCTTTCGCAAGTCCACCCTGCTGGCTCGGCACATCTCCTTTTTGAAAGACTTCTTTCGGGCCTACAAGGATCTCACCGACCCGCAGCTGGACACCATAGAGATTATGCTGTCTAAATTATATGCCCGTTGGGGCATTACAGAGGAGACGGACTTGCGCCAGCTTGCGCCGGGGGACTATCCCATTCTTTCTGACCTGTATGACCTCATGCAAGAGGAACTGGCTCACTACAAGTCGGGTGCGCTGTACACACAGGAGCTGCTGCAGGAGGTGCTGTTGGGCCTGCATTCCCTGTGCGTGGGGGCGGATGCGCTGTTCTTCAACGGACAAACCAATATCTCCGGCGACCGATTCCTGGTGTTCGGTGTAGGCGGTGTGCTGACGGCGGCCAAGAGTCTGCGGAACGCCCTGCTGTTCAATGTGCTGGCGTATATGTCGGACCGGCTGCTGACGGGCGGCAATACCGTAGCGGTGCTGGATGAGCTGTACCTGTGGCTGTCTAACCCGGTGGCCATTGAGTACATCCGCAACTGTCTGAAGCGTGTGCGCAAGCGGGACTCGGCGCTGGTAATGGCTTCTCAAAACCTGGAAGATTTCGACCAGGAGGGTGTGCGGGAGATGACAAAACCGCTTTTTGCTATCCCGCCCCATCAGTTCCTGTTCAATCCCGGCTCCATCGGTAAGCAATTTTACATGGACATGCTGCAGCTGGACGAGGCGGAGTTTGAACTCATCCAGCGGGCAAGGCGTGGCGAGTGCCTGTATAAGTGCGGCATGGAACGGTACCATTTGGAGGTGAAAGCACCGACGCACAAGGCGGTGCTGTTTGGCTCGGCTGGCGGGCGGTGATGGAGGAGGTGACCTTGCATGAGTACACAGCTTGTTCGTTTGGCGGCCGCCGTGCTGACCAGCGAAAAGGGCCGCAGGACAGTGGGGTGGGTGCTGACGGCGATTTTGTCGCCGGTGATTTTATTGGTGGCGTTCTTGTGCTGTGTAGGTTCCGGCACAGCCGAGCACAACGGCGCTGTCGTATCGGCGGCATTTTATGGAACGGAACTGTCCGCAAGTGTCCCGGCAGAATACCGGGCACAGCTCACGCAGATGCGGGGATCCTTCTCCCATCTGGATTCGGCGGTGGCCGAGGTCAATCAGAAAGCCGAGGGAAACAGTCTTGACCCGATGCAGGTCAAGGCTGTTTTCTTTGCCCTCTGCTTTGGAGAGGATGCACTGTCACAGGCAAATGCAGAGACGTTTGTGGCTTGCTTCTATGAAACGGAGACAAGGGTGCGGGAGGAGACGGATGAGACCTATGAGGTGGCCGTGCCGCTTCCTATGGAGAAAGTCTATGCGCAGTTATCCGTGTGGCGGGGCCGTGCGGTCACGGCAGAGGAACGCTCCAATGCCGTGAAGATCTATTCCATGGTCATGGGCAGCGCGGGCAGCGGTACCTATAACGGAGCCTATGAGCCGGGCGGCAATGCGCCGATGGAACTGGAAGCATCTCTGTTTACAGACCCTGCCACAAAGAACAGTGCAGATCTGGCCATCTATGCCGCCAGCGCATGGAACTCCGGCTGGGGTTATGTGTGGGGTACATTCGGCCAGGTGCTGACGCCGGAGCTGCTGCAATATAAGATCTCGCAATACCCGGAGGGCGTAGGGGATGAAGCCGACTTCATCCGTTCCCATTGGCTGAACAGGCGCACCACCGACTGCGTGGGGCTCATCAAAGGATACGGCTGGCTGAACACCGTGACTATGGAGATCCAGTACGGCAGCAACGGTATGCCCGATGTGGGGGCGGACGGTATGTACTATAACGCCGGGCACAAAGGTAGCATCGAGACCATGCCCAACATGCCGGGACTGGCCGTGTGGAAGTCCGGGCACATCGGTGTATATATTGGAAACGGTGAGGTCATAGAGGCCATGGACACCCGGTACGGCGTGGTAAAAACGAAGCTCCAGGGCCGAGGCTGGACCCACTGGCTGGAGGTGCCGGGGATCAAGTATGACTAAGGAGGAACGGAAATTGGAAAGTAAGAATATCACCATCGGATTTGACGCAGCCAAATTGGATGCGCTGGAGTTTGTGCTCCGCAAGCAGCGGTCTTCCGTGCAGCGGCGCATGGAGGAAGTGCTGCAGCAGCTCTATGAGTCGGAAGTCCCGGAAGCGGTGCGGGAGTATGTGGACAGTAAGTCTGCTCCTGCGGCCAGACCCAGGCGGCCCGCAAAAGCGTCCGTAACGAAGCAGAAAGAGGGCGATGAGCATGGCACAGCATGAAGAAATCGTCCTGTGGCTGGACCGGAGGTGGAAGAAGGCCATTGAAAAGCACCTCAAGGGTGAGACGCTGCAGGAGCATTTGGAAACTGTGCTGGACGAGCTTTGTAATCAGCTTCCGCAGCGTGAGTATGAGCGCATCAGCCGTGAGATCTATGCCGAGGATGCCGCAAACCGTGAGGCGGAAGAAGCCGCCCGCACCTATGCGGCCTACCATGTGATGGAAAACGGGCAGGAGTGGTATTACAAAACTACCCCCGGCGAGGAACTGTTGGGTGCCGCAAGGATGCTCCGCAAATATCTAAAAGACACGGAGCGCAGCACCGGCAAATTCATCTCTCTGTATTCGCAGGCCCAGCCGATCACGCCGGAGGAGTATCAGCACCTGATGCATCTGCGCATGGAGAATACGGGAAAAGTCACCGGAGTGTTTGATTTGAATTTTGACAAGCGGGAGTTCTCCGCTGTCCATACCATAGAAGGCTGGAAAACATGGGCTATGCAGGATGTGTCTACAGCCGTCTATCGTGCAACACAAAGACAGCTTGTTTCCGGGGATGTGATGCTGCAGAAACTGCTGGAGTGTCTGAACGGCAAAGGAATCACCTCGGCAGGACATCTCTCTGCACGGAATTTTTCTTTCTGTGAGGAGATCATCGAATCGGATGGCAAGCTCAACTTTTATCTGCAGGCGGACTTCGATGTGGATGCTGCCTTCGGTACATTCGTCTGCACCGATCAGAACGATGACTGGCTCAACATCTATGCCAACTACGATGTGGAGCGGGATCGTCTGTGCGATACGCTGGAACTGAACCTCTGCAAGGGAGACGGTTCGGAAGAATGCTGGAGTTACCCTCTCAATGCCGCCGAACAGGAAGTTCTGCTTCACAAGATGGAGGCGTTCTGCCAGCAGCAGACCGGCATGAGCCTGCACGATTTCGCCCGACAGCTTCGGGAGAGTGGATCACAGACTCCCGAAATGCAGATGTAAGCATGGCAGGCAGAGGTTTACAAGGTTTTCTCTTGACTGATTATCGGCGCACCGATATAATAAGAGCGGTGATGTATATGACGATCCAACAGATACTGCGGGAAAAGAACCTCTCCCGCTACCAGCTCTCCAAGAAAAGCGGTGTGCCTTGGGCAACGCTGGCGGACATCTGCTCCGGCAAGACAACGCTTTCCCGATGCAGTGCCGGTACACTCATGAAGCTGTCCTCCACACTGGATATCCCGATGGAGCAGCTCATTACGCTGACCGTGGAGAAACCACAAATGCATGGCGGCAAGCCGACTGACCGAACCTATTTGGAAAAGAATCTGCCCGCCAGTTTGGATAGGGCGCTTCGTGAGTACATTCAGGGCGAAAAGGACAAGGTGTCTTATATGGACTGCCTGTGGGGAGAATTGTATAGTGCGATTAACTCCAATCAGTGGAGCAACGCCATTACCCAGGAGCAGGCTGATTATCTTCGCACAAAATATTTATGAGGGGGGTGAGAACCTATGATTGATTTTACCAACTGCCCAGTCAACCGCTTCCGCGCCTACGGCGGAGCCAATGGGAATAAAATCAATATCACCTATCAAGGACATAGCTATATGCTCAAGTTCCCTCCAAAGCCCAGCCGAAATCGGGATATGAGTTACAGCAACGGCTGCATCAGCGAATATGTCGCCTGTCATATCTTTGAAATGTTGGGCTTTCGGACACAGGAAACGCTCCTCGGAAACTATACGGACAGCCGCGGCAAGACAAAGCTGGTAGTTGCCTGTCGGGATTTTACAGAGGACGGAAAACGGCTCATCGAGTTTGCCCATCTGAAGAATACCTGCATCGACAGTGAACAGAACGGTTATGGAAAAGAACTGTCCTCCATTCTGGAGGCCATCGAGGAGCAGAGTATTTATCCCTCCGATGAGCTGCGGCAATTTTTCTGGGACATGTTTATTGCGGATGCGTTCCTTGGAAACTTCGACCGGCATAACGGCAACTGGGGTTTCCTCGTGGATGAGGAGAAGCAGCAGGCAGAGCTGGCGCCGGTCTATGACTGCGGTTCCTGCCTGTACCCGCAGCTTGATTTGGAACGGATGAAAACTGTGCTGCAAGACGAAGCGGAAATCGACCAGCGCATCTATACCTTCCCAACTTCCTCTATCGAAGAAGGCGGGAAAAAGATATCTTATTTTGATTACATTTCCTCGCTGAAAAATCCGGATTGCAATGAGGCGCTCAAGCGTGTCTGTTCAAGAATCGACCTCGATGCGATCCATAACTTTCTAGAAGATGTCCCGGAACTGCTGCCGATCCAGCGTGAATTCTACCTGGCCATGCTGACCGAGCGCAAGGAGAAAATTTTGGATTACAGCCTGGAACTTCTGATGGAGCAGGAGCAGCACACTTCGCCGGTGCTGGGAATGTAAAACCGAATATTCTATTTGGAGAGTCGTGCCAATTGGCGCGGCTCTCTTTTTTCGTCTCCGATACATGTCGGCTGAGATGCCGAGCAGGAGATGCCCCTGTCCGCCCCTGTGGGCCGCTGTGTGGCCTCGTGGGAGCGTGGGAGGGTAAGGATAGTGCCCCCAGGGATTTTAAGCGGTTTCGGGCCGATTTTCGGTGCGCCGAAATCGGGGCAGGAGAAACTGGTGGGGTCGCAAACGCCCCACCAGAGCCACTTCTGCCCGCAGTGCAGGCAGTTGAGGAGCGTTTTTTGTGGGGTCATGAAAACGGAAAAATGAGGCTTCCGGAGTCGTAAACGCCGGAAGCCAAGGGACAACAGCGAAAAACGGCGGGGTCGTACCGCTGATTAGGAGGAGGTGAGCAAGCGTGGCAACGGACAAGCGAAAACACGCATTTTGGCTTACAGACGAGGTAAAAACAATGGTGGAAATAGACTTTCATTTGGATAACTGCGGCAGCCAAAGCGAATTTGTCGAAAAGGCAATACGGTTCTATGACGGCTATGTTCACGCCAACAAGACCGGCGCATACCTGCCCCGTGCGCTACAGGAGATGCTGGAGGGCACACTGGGCGTGTTCGGCGACAGGCTGGGCAAGCTGCTGTTCAAGCTGGTGGTGGAGCACAACATGACCAACCATCTGTTGGGCGGAGACATAGACATGACCCGGGACGAGTACAACAAAATGCGCGGTAACAGTGTCCGGGAGGTGGCGGGTACGCGTGGCAACATCTCTTTTAGGGATGTGTTGCTATTTCACCAGGAGGAGTAACCGATGGCACGGCTGATACAGAAAAGCGGGTACATCCAAGGAGACCGTGCGGCAAGATACATGGAGTATGTTGCCAAGCGAGACGGCGTGGAGGTCCTTCAAAGCACCGAGCCGGTGACCAAAAAACAGGAGCGGTTCATCACAAAGCTGCTGAAGGACTTCCCGGATGCAAAGGAATTGTTCGAATACAGCGACTACTTACAGACGCCCAACCGGGGTGCGGCGTCTGCGTTTATTGCTGCTGCGTTGGATACGCATCTGCATGAATTGGAGTCCAAGAGCGGATACATGGCCTACATCGCCAACCGGCCCCGGGCGGAAAAGCGCGGCGGTCACGGACTATTCAGTGCGGCGGATGTTACGGATCTCAAGGCGGCAAAGAATGAACTGGAGACTCACGCCGGAAAAGTGTGGACCTTCATTTTCTCCCTGCGGCGTGAGGATGCGGAGCGCCTGGGATACAGCAAAGCAGCCGCATGGCAGAACCTATTGAAGCAGGAGAGCCACTCCATTGCGGAGGCCATGCGTATTCCACCGGAGAAGTTTCGTTGGTATGCGGCATATCACGACGAGGGACACCATCCACATATACACATGATGGCGTGGTCGGACGATCCCAAGGTGGGGTTTCTAACGCAAAAGGGGATCGCATCGATTCGGTCCAAGATGACGAACGAAATTTTTCGGGATGAGATGACGGAGCTTTACATTCGGAAGGATGCCGCCTACAAGGAGAGTATACAAACCGCCAAGGCATTGTTACTGGAGCGCATTCGGGCGTTGGAAACCGGTGCCGCCGATGACCCCGGGCTTGTGAAAGAGCTGCAAGAACTCTCCCAGGCACTGACGCAGGTCGGCGGCAAACATGTCTATTCCTATCTGTCAAAATCGGTCAAGGCACAGGTGGATGCCATTGTGGAGCGGCTGGCGCAGCTCCCGGAGGTGGCGGCTTGCTACGACCAATGGTGGCAGCTGAAGGACGAGATCGCGGGCTACTACGGGCGGAACACACCGCCTCGCCAGCCGCTAACGCAGCGAAAGGAGTTTCGTTCTCTTAAAAACTGGATCATCCGAGAGGCAGAGGACATCTCGTTTTCCCCGTCTGCTGACAGTGTGGAGCCGGGGGAAAAGCAATCGACAGAGAAAACGCCGCCTATCCGTGGCGCTGTTGATGTGCAGCCAGTGGGAGAAGCTGTGTCTGCAAGGCATATTCCGGCAAATGCGGTCATGCGGCTGCTGCATCATATGGGGCAGATATTTAGGACAAGTACGCCGGTCATCCCACCTGCGCTGCGAATCGACTCCAAGCGCCGCAGACGGCTGCAGGAGAAGCGTATGGCCTTGGGCCACAAGCGAGATGACCACGAGGACGAGCGGTTTCACCATGTCAACGACAACACCATGTAACAGGAGGTATAATGCATGGGTAAATTTGTATATTTCACATCCGCAGAAAAACGGCAGGCCAACGAGGTTGACCTGCCATCTTTTTTGCGTGACCGGGGCGAAAAGCTCCTCCAGGCTGGACGGGAGTACCGGCTGGCCAGCGACCACAGCATCACTGTGCGTGGTAATAGGTGGTATGATCATGCTGCACGGAGGGGCGGACACGCCATCAGCTTCGTGCAGCGGTTCTACGACAAGACCTTCCCGGAAGCCGTGTCCATGCTGCTGGGCCGGGACGGACAGGGCATCATTCCCATTGCAAAGCAGGAGCCGGAGCCGCAGGAGCCAAAGCCCTTTGCGCTGCCGAAGCCTTACTTGACTATGCGCAGGATGTATGCCTATCTCACCAAACACAGGTGCATCGACCGGGATGTGGTCACGGCGTTTGTGCAGGAGAAGCTGCTCTATGAGGACGACCCACACCACAACTGCGTGTTTGTCGGGCTGGATGAAAACGGAGAAGCCCGGCACGCACATCTGCGCAGCACCAGTTCCCAAGGCAAAGTATTCCGCATTAATGTGGAGAGCAGCGACATAAAACACAGCTTCCACAAAAACGGGACGGACCGTGCCCTCTATGTCTTTGAAGCACCCATTGATCTGCTGTCTCACATTACCCTCTACCCGGCAGGCTGGCTGGAGCACAGCTATGTGGCCTGCTGCGGCACCTCCATCCAGCCCGTACTGGAGCGCCTGCGGCAGAACCCGAAGCTGGACACGGTGTACCTCTGTTTGGATAATGACGAGGCGGGTGAGGATGCTTGCGACGGTATGCTGGATACCCTGGAGGATATGGGCTACGATGTGGAGCGCCTGCGCCCGGAGGGGAAGGACTGGAACGATGACCTGCGGGCGAAGCGGGGTGGCCATGGGTAATCTATGGATCCTTCTTGCAGCGGGCGGCGTCATGGCGGCGGTCATAGGCTGTCTGACACTCCTGAATAACCACTATACCCTCAACAACATCAAATCCAAAACCGTAGGCGACGGCCAGCATGGCACGGCGCGGTGGGCTACCGATGCGGAGATCCGCAAGACCTATGCCCTCGTACCGTTCCAAGCGGCAAGTTGGCGCAAAGGACTGTGCCGCCCAGAAGTGCAGGGGCTGGTGCTGGGCAGCATCAGCCATAAGCACGGCATCACCGCACTGGTGGATAAGGACGATGTGCATTGCCTTATGATCGGCGCATCCGGTGTGGGCAAAACGGCCTACTTTCTATATCCCAATTTGGAATATGCCTGTGCCAGCGGCATGAGCTTTCTGGCATTGGATACCAAGGGTGACTTGGCTCGCAACTACGGCGCCATTGCGGAGAAATACTACGGCTACCATGTATCCGTGGTGGATCTGCGAAACCCTACCCGCTCAGATGGCTACAACCTCATGACGCTCATCAACCACTACATGGATGCGGCGCAGGCCACCGGCAGCCTTGCCGCCCGTGCCAAGGCGGAGAAGTACGCCAAGATCTTGGCCAAGACCATCGTGTCACCGAATGGGGATACGGACTACGGCCAGAACGCCTATTTCTACGATGCCGCAGAGGGACTATTGACTTCCGTGGTCTTGCTGGCGGAATTTCTGCCGCCGGAAAGAAAACAGGAGCGGCGGCACATCGTGTCCGTGTTCAAGCTGGTGCAGGAGCTGCTGGCTCCCTCGGGGGTACGGGGCAAAAACTGGTTTACCATCCTCATGGAGAAGCTGCCCCCGGAGCACAAGGCACGGTGGTTTGCCGGGGCGGCGCTGAACACATCCGACCAGGCCATGGCCTCGGTCATGAGCACGGTATTGTCTCGCCTCAACGCCTTTCTGGACTCCGAGCTGGAGCAGGTGCTGTGTTTTGACAGCACCATGAACGCCGAGCGGTTTGCGGCGGAGAAGTCCGCTATCTTCCTAATTTTGCCGGAGGAGGATCAGACCAAGAACTTCATGGCGGGCTTGATGATCCAGACGCTGGCGCGGGAGCTGTTCGCCGTGGCGGATGAAAACGGCGGGCGACTGCCGGGGCGTGTTGGGGACCATGCCCGCCTTTGATATCTTGCCACTGTTCAGCGCAGGGCGCTCCCGTGGGCTGACCATGGTGCCTATCATCCAGGCGCTGGCGCAGCTGGAGAAAAACTATGGGCGAGAGGGGGCGGAGATATTGACCGATAACTGCCAGGATACCATCTTCGGCGGCTTCGCCCCCAACAGCCAGACGGCGGAGCAGCTCTCCAAGGCGCTGGGCAGCCGCACGGTATTGTCCGGCTCGGTCAGCAGAAGTAAAAATGATCCCAGCCAGAGCTTGCAGATGATGGAGCGACCCCTCATGACGCCGGACGAACTGAAATCCATCCCCAAGGGCAGCTTTGTGGTCATGAAAACGGGGACGCACCCCATGCGGACAAAGCTGCGCCTGTTTCTCGACTGGGGCATTACCTTTGGTGAGCCGTACATTACCCCGGAGCATGCGGCACGGCCTGTGGCCTATGCCAGTCGGCAGGAACTATTCCTCCGCATCGACCAGGCCTACGGAAAGAAGAATAGTCAGCCTACACAGGTACCTGTTGCCGAGCGGAGAAGCCCCTATTCGGCAATGGGACTTTACAATGAGGACGCAAAGACATGAGTTACTTTGGAAGCATCTATGCGGATCAGGAACTATCCCATCGGGCCAAGACGGTCTATATGTACCTCAAGGACCGCTCCAACGCCGACGACACCTGCTGGCCCAGCGTCCGCAGGATCGCTGAGGACTTGAAGCTCTCCCGCCGCACCGTGCAGCGGGCCTTGGCGGACTTGACGCATCACGGATTCTTAGAGTGCACCCATCGCCGTCGTCCCAATGGTAGCTTGACCAGCAGCCTGTATCGCATCAAATGAACGCAGACAGAGCGCACCTCCCACCAAGGGGAAGGTGCGCTCTCGAGTTGTCACGAGGGTAGCGTCACCATGGCGCATCCAGAAGAACTCACTCTATCGGAGGTACTAAGACAGAGAAAGAACAAACAATAGCTCCTATGATCAGAATCTTCCGCCCTGGAGAAGCATGAGGAGCACCCCGAAAAGCACAAATGCAAGTATCGGGAAAAGAGCTCGGAGGGTATTGCCTACCCTCACTTTTCTCTCGTATGCGGGGCGTCCTCAGCGGACAGGTCGTATTTCTCTTCCGGCGGCAGTTTTTCCTCCTCATCGAATCGATCCCTCCCGGTCAGCCTGCGGATCAGGGGGCGGATGCCCGATATGAAGAACCCGGCCACAGCGACAACCAATCCAATCACAGCGAGAACAATGTCGCTGAAGCTCGGTTCTATAAAGCCGGTCGAGTTTTCCGGTGCATCCGGGTCAAATTTGATCTGGATTGACTTACCCACCGTGACTGAGTTCGCCAAGGGGCCAAACTCGCCTGTATAGTGCGTACCGTCCACCACATACTCATAAGTCCACGTATAGTGGATTCTTGTCCGCTTGTTTCTAAAAAAATTGTTCTTTATGACCGTTTCAGATATGTCGGTAACATTTGCGCTGGTGGTTACCCAGCCGACATGGCGGATTGGCTGGATAAAGTTATCCACCCCCATAATGAGCAGACGGATACCGGCAATCATCATGACAATTCCCATAACGGTTATCAAAAACCGGGAAATGCCATCTGTCAATCGGGGGGAGTTACGCTTCATTGTCATGTGTCCTCTCAATTCTGGCGACCAACTCGTCAATCTCCCCCTCGTACAGTGATTTGTTATAGGGGAGCCTGTGCGTCTGGTGTGCGCGGTCAACGAATTTCAGGTCGTAAAAGTAGTACGTTTTGCGGATTCTTCCTCTGTTGTACCGGGAGCCGTACTGCCGCTGCGACTCGACAAGGCGGCAGTCCAGAATGTCGCTGTAGCGGTAGTACCGCCCGTCGAAGGGATTGGTGCGGCAATAAAAACCGTCCTTCTGAATGATTACTTTGTAAAACAACCCAAGAGAAAGAATCTGTGACAGTGACATCAGCTCAAGAATAACGGGAACTGCAATGACTATAGGCGGCAGATTCCACGCCAAAAACAACATCACCATTACGACAAGCATAATCAAGGAGAGAATCGTGGGAATTACCACAAATCCAGCCTCCTTCTTGCCGGTGATGACGATCTCCCAGTCAAGATCATCTTCCCCGCTTTTGTTCCCCATAGACTCGACCCGCTCGATCATATAATCAACTGCATCGATTTGGGAGCCAAGTACGAGGAATCTCATCCGCTTTCCTTCTACCGTTTCAAAGTTGCAGTAGGTCGGCTGGCGTGCGTTTGTCTCCCTGCCGGAACTGAGCCACATATTGCGGATCTCGCTGTAGCGATAGTACCGCCCGTTGCCCGGTGCGGTTTGACAAAAAAAGCCGTCCTTATCCACGAACACCTTAAAAAATAGAACGCTGCATACGGATAAAATGAAGCCAATCGCCATGCAGGCCGTCACAATCAGGCCGCCGATGAAGGCACCATTCCGTGTGGTGTAGAGCCAAACCGTGATCCCGCCAAAGATTGCCAGCATGACCGATGCCATGATGAGCGTAGGCCATCCACCGTTGATTTTGTACTTCCAATTTCTTTCTTTCATCTTATTCTCCATATTGAAGCCATAGCGATTTGTTAT
>OHBQ01000677.1_pt1 | contig 12724 bp, 9 predicted proteins | sample 1577401 | NCBI WGS metagenome assembly OHBQ01 (sample SAMEA3879581, study PRJEB24766) | human gut metagenome | biome: human-associated habitat; feature: feces | place: USA | collected 1985/1987
TCGTCCAGCTCCTCCGCCTGCACCAGAACGGGCCGCACTACCGGCGTCACCTGTTCTTTCATGCGCTTTGTCAATTCCTGCCAGCCTTCCCAGTCGTCTTCATCCAGACCGTCCTCAATAGAAATCAGCGGATATTCCGTGGTAAGTTCTTCATACAGCGAAATCATTTCCTGTGCACTGCGCAGGACTTCTTTTTTTTCGGTGATCTCCTGCGTTTTCACATGTGCGTCAGATGTATAAGCACCGCCCTGCGTGTCCGGACGCCGCAGATTGACATCCACCTCTGCATGCGTCTGCGCTTCTCCCGGAAAATGATACATTCCGTCTTCCTCACTGTACAGCTCGGATGCTGCCGCATCCATGGCAAATGCAACATCGCTACCCACCTTATATCCGGCTTCCTCCACGGCACGCTGCAGACATGCAAACACTTCTCCCGCACTGGAAAAATCCGGTGCAAATCCGCCTTCATCCCCCACTGCCGTCAGTTTGCCTTCTTTCTGCAAAATTTTTTTCAGAAAATGATAAATTTCCGCACCCATCCGGAGTGCATCCGGAAACGACTCGGCTCCGACCGGTACAATCATAAATTCCTGAAAATCCAGGTAATTCTTTGCGTGAGCTCCGCCATTTATGACATTCATCATCGGCATCGGCCATTTTTTTGCATTCGGTCCTCCCAGATAACGGTACAACGGCATATCCAATGCTGCCGCTGCGCAGCGCGCACAGGCTAAAGAGACACCAAGTAAAGCATTGGCCCCCAGATTTCCTTTGTTGTCTGTCCCATCCAGTTCCACAAGTTTGCGGTCAATCTGTACCTGTTCCAGCACATTCATTCCCAGCAGTTCCTTGCGGATCTTTGTGTTGATGTGATCCACAACGCGCTGTACGCCAAGCCCAAAATAACGTTCCTGTCCATCCCGCAGCTCAATCGCCTCAAATCTTCCGGTACTGGCTCCGGATGGCACAGATTCCCTGCCCGTAGTCTTCTTTCCCGTTGTCTCTGTCTGCGCGGTCACTTCCACCTCAACCGTAGGATTTCCTCTTGAATCCAGAATTTCCCTTCCATGAATTTCAATAATTTTGATCATCAGACCCATTCCTGTTGTCCTCCTTTTTTCATTATTGTGTGAAAAAGAAAGAAATTTATTCAAATCCAAAGAAAAAGAAAGACCTCCCCATGTTATGGGAGGTCTTTCTTAGCATAACCGACCGGTCTGTTTATAGGTTCATTTATACGTTAATTTCTGCAGTAACGCCGAGTTCCTCTTTGTGTGCATCCAGCACTGGACGAACCACATCACGCAAGAATACTTCCACCTGACGCGGTGCACGACCCACATACAGCTCCGGTTTTAAGTTTGCCTCGATCTGTTCTTTTGTCAGACCAAAAGCCGGATCTGCTGCAATCAGATCTACCAGATTGTTATCCTTACCCTCTTCCTTGACGGTCTTTCCTGCCTGCATGGACAGCTGACGGATTTTCTCGTGCAGTTCCTGACGGTTTCCACCCTCTTTTACGGCATCCATCATAATATTTTCGGTTGCCATGAATGGAATCTCTGCCATAAAGTGCTTGTAAATTACCTTCGGATATACCACCAGGCCATCTACAACATTTAAGCACAGATCCAGGATACCATCGATTGCAAGGAATCCTTCCGGAACCGACAGACGCTTGTTGGCAGAATCATCAAGTGTACGTTCAAACCACTGTGTTGCAGAAGTAATGGCCGGATTCAATGCATCTACCATCACATAGCGGGAAAGAGATGCAATACGCTCACTCCGCATCGGATTACGCTTGTATGCCATCGCAGAAGATCCGATCTGGTTCTTTTCAAATGGCTCCTCTACTTCTTTTAAATGCTGCAGAAGACGGATATCGTTAGACATCTTATGCGCACTGGCAGCAATCCCTGCTAAAACATTTAAAACACGGGTATCCACTTTACGGGAATAGGTCTGTCCGGAAACCGGATAGCAGGACTTAAATCCCATTTTCTCTGCGATCATCGGATCAATCTTATCGATCGTCTCCTGATCCCCGTCAAAAAGTTCCAGGAAACTTGCCTGTGTACCGGTCGTTCCTTTCGATCCGAGCAGTTTTAACGTACTCTGTACATACTCCAGATCCTCCAGATCCATCAGAAACTCCTGTGTCCAGAGTGTTGCACGCTTTCCGACTGTTGTCGGCTGTGCCGGCTGGAAATGCGTAAATGCAAGGGTCGGCTGATCCTTATATTTTTCTGCAAAATTGGACAGCTCCGCAATCACGCTGACCAGTTTTTTATGTACGAGCTTTAATGCCTCATTCATAATGATGATGTCTGTATTATCTCCGACATAGCAGGAAGTAGCCCCCAGATGAATGATACCGGCTGCCTTCGGGCACTGCTGTCCATAAGCATACACATGACTCATGACATCATGACGCACCAGTTTTTCACGTGCAACTGCTACATCATAATTAATATCATTGACATGTTCTTTCATCTCATCAATCATATCCTGTGTGATGACCGGCTTTCCATTCTCGGAAAGTCCGAGTTCCATCTCTGTCTCAGCCAGTGCGATCCAGAGTTTTCTCCATGTGGAAAACTTCATATCCTGGGAAAAAATGTACTGCATTTCCTTGCTGGCATAACGCTCGGAAAGAGGGCTTGTATATCTGTCTGTGCTCATGTTCTTCTCCTTTTATTTGAATACATTGGTAACAACTTATCGGCTCATCTTGCGCTCAAGATCAATCTCTTTGTCATAATACTCTCCGCGAATGTCCTGTTTCGGCGGTTCCATCGGGTATTTGCCCGTAAAACAGCCGGTACAGATCGGAAGTCCTTCCGCCATTTCTTTCAGACGGTCGATTCCGAGATAACCAAGGGAATCTGCTCCGATAATCTGGCAGATCTCTTCAATCGTACGGTTGTAGGCAATCAACTGCTCACGCGCCGGAATATCGGTTCCGAAATAACAAGGCCATAAAAATGGCGGAGAACTGATGCGTACATGCACCTCGGTTGCTCCTGCATCCCTTAACATACGCACAATACGATCCGATGTCGTACCTCTTACAATCGAATCATCGATCATAATGACACGTTTCCCTGCCACTGCCTCACGCAGCACATTCAGCTTCACCTGTACGCTGGATTCCCTGCTGCTCTGCTTTGGCTTGATAAACGTACGTCCCACATAGCTGTTCTTGACAAAGGCTGTACCATACGGAATCCCGGATGCCAGAGAATAGCCAAGTGCTGCAGCATTTCCGGACTCCGGCACACCTGTCACCAGATCTGCCTCTACCGGGGAATCCTGTGCCAGAAACTTTCCGGCCTTGATCCGGCTTGCATATACACTCACCCCGTCAATATGACTGTCCGGTCTTGCAAAATAGATGTACTCAAAAATACAGCGTGCTTCCTTTTCTTTCGGAAGTGCCATGGTCATATCGGACTCAATACCTTTTTCCGGAGAAATGGTCACAACTTCTCCCGGCAGCACATCACGCACAAATGTTGCACCAATGGTGTCAAGTGCACAGGTTTCCGATGTGATAATATAAGAATTGTCACGCTTTCCGATACAAAGCGGCTTAAAGCCGTATGGGTCACGCGCCCCGATCAATTTACGCGGACTTGTCACAACCAGTGCGTAAGCTCCCTTAAGACGCTGGCACGCACGGCGCACAGCTTCTTCTGCTGACTGGGAATTCAACCGTTCCCTCGCAATATAGTAGGCAATCACCTCAGAATCAATGGTGGTCTGGAAAATTGCTCCCGTATATTCCAGCTCCTTACGAAGCTGCGGTGCATTGATCAGATTGCCATTGTGGGCAAGTGCCAATGTACCTAACACGAGTGGCTGGGCATTTTCACGGGTAGAAGAACCGGCCGTTGAGTAACGTACATGTCCGACTCCGATGTCCCCCTTCATCTGCTCAAGATTTTCCGGTGCGAACACTTCATTTACAAGTCCCATTCCCTTGTAGGAAAGGACCTTGCCCTTAGGACCGCTGGTATCGCTGACTGCAATACCGCAGCTCTCCTGGCCACGGTGCTGCAGGGCAAACAGTCCATAATATATTGTCGATGCTACATCTGCACCGTCAAAATCATACATTCCGAAGACGCCACACTCCTCATGAAGTGTATCCGCATCATAACTGTTATTCTGAATCATTGTGATCTCCTATATCTATCTTGTAAAAGGCTTACCTGTCAGAAGCTCATATGCTTCTTTGTACTTATCAACGGTCTTTGTAACAACTTCTTCCGGAAGAAGGAAATCATTGTCCGGATTTGCCTTGAGCCAGTCTCTGACATACTGCTTGTCGAAAGAAGGCTGTCCCTGTCCCGGCTTGTACCCTTCCAGTGGCCAGAATCTGGAGCTGTCCGGTGTAAGCATCTCATCACCGAGAACGACTTTACCGTTCTCGTCCAGACCGAACTCAAACTTGGTATCTGCAATGATAATTCCTTTGGAAAGTGCATACTCTGCACATTTCTTGTAGAGAGCGATGGTGCAATCCTTGATCTGTGTTGCGTAATCAAGTCCTTTTCCAGGATAAATTTTCTCCAACACATCTACAGACTGCTCGAAGGAAATATTCTCATCATGATCGCCCAGATCTGCCTTGGTACTCGGTGTATAAATCGGCTCCGGAAGCTTATCAGACTCTACCAGTCCTTCTGGAAGCTTAATGCCACACACCGTGCCGTTTTCTTTGTAGCTTGCCCAGCCGCTTCCTGTGATATAGCCACGAACGATACACTCGATTGGGAGCATCTCAAGCTTCTTGCACATCATGCTGTTTCCGTCAAAACGCTCCTGTTGGAAAAATTCCGGCATATCCCTGACATCTACAGAAATCATATGATTCGGAACAACATCCTTTGTAAAATCAAACCAGAACTTTGACATCTGGGTCAGAATTGCGCCCTTGTCCGTAATCCTGTTCTTTAAAATGTTGTCAAATGCGGAAATACGGTCAGTAGCTACAATGATCAGGCTGTCTCCGTTATCATAGACTTCTCTTACTTTTCCTTCTTTGAATGGTTTAAATTCCTTCATTTTCGCTCTCCTTATTCTTTTATTTTTCGATTAACAAACTCTTTCCGGTCATCTCTTTCGGCTGCTCTAATCCCATAATCTGAAGCAGGGTCGGGGCAATATCTGCCAGGCATCCGCCCTCACGCAGTGTATACTTCGGATCCGCATTTACGAGAATAAACGGTACCGGATTGGTTGTATGGGCAGTATGTGGCTCACCTGTTTCGTAGTCAATCATTTTCTCTGCATTTCCGTGATCTGCACAGATAAACAGAACACCATCCATATCCTTCACCGCCTGGACTGCATCTCCTACCAGTCCGTCCACACGCTCGACTGCCTTGATGGCTGCCGGAATCACACCGGTGTGTCCGACCATATCCGGGTTTGCAAAGTTGATAACGATCACATCATACTTGTCTGACTTAATAGCCTCAACAAGATCCATACCAACCTCCGGAGCACTCATTTCCGGCTTCAGATCATATGTTGCAACATCCTTCGGGGAATTTACCAGCAGACGTGCCTCATCAACGTTTGGCTCTTCCACTCCGCCATTAAAGAAGAATGTAACATGTGCATACTTCTCTGTCTCGGCCAGACGAAGCTGTGTCTTTCCGCACTTTGCCAGGTACTCACCGAATGTATTTACAATATGCTCTTTTTCAAATGCGATCAGCTTGTTCGGGATCGTCTCATCATAGTCCTTAAAGCAGACAAATGTTGTCTTAATGAACGGACGGTCAAATCCGGTAAACTTGTCATCACAGAATGCACGTGTCATTTCACGGGCACGGTCCGGACGGAAGTTAAAGAAGATCACGGAATCATTCTCTTTTACAACAGAGACCGGTTTTCCATTCTCTGTAATTACGGTAGGAAGTACGAACTCGTCTGTTACATCCTTTGCATAGGAATCTTCCATTGCCTTAACCGCATCTTCTGCCTGTACGCCCTCACCCTTTGTCAGAGAATCATAGGCTTTCTGTACACGATCCCAGTTATTGTCACGATCCATTGCATAGTAACGTCCGGATAAAGAAGCAATCTTTCCAACACCGATCTCTTTCATCTTCTTTTCCAGTTCTTCGATAAATTCTTTTCCGGATGCAGGAGGTGTATCACGTCCGTCTAAGAATGCATGAACATATACCTTGCTCAGTCCCTGCTTCTTTGCCATCTCAAGCAGTCCGTAAAGATGTGTAATATGACTGTGCACACCACCATCGGAAAGAAGTCCCCACAGATGCAGGTCCGAATCATTTTTCTTACAATTATCCATGGCTGCAAGCAGTGCCTTATTCTCGAAAAAGTCACCGTCTTCGATTGCCTTGGTAATTCTGGTCAGATCCTGGTAAATAATGCGACCGGCACCGATATTCATATGTCCAACCTCAGAGTTACCCATCTGTCCGTCCGGAAGTCCTACTGCCAGACCGGAAGCCTGTCCTTTTACAAAAGGACATTCCTTCATTAATTTATCCATCACCGGGGTATTTGCCAGCGCAATGGCATTTCCCTCTGTACGGTCATTCAGACCATAACCGTCAAGAACCATTAAAACAACAGGTTTTTTGCTCATAATTCATCCTCTCTTTCCATTGTAACAATCCTATACTATTGTATTTCATTATTGTTACACAAACACTTATTATATTACATAATTTGAACGGGATTGCAAGTGTTCACTGCAAATTTCCCACGATATCTATCGATTTTAAATCCAGATCCACATCATCAAAATACTGTCCATAACGCCTTCCGGACGTATAGGCATAAGGAGAAACTCCCGGTTTTTCGACATTTTTATACGGATAAAAGAATCCGTCCTCATCAATTCCCACATGATTGGAGATGTCTGCCAGATAATGATAAAATGCTTTGATCTGTTTTTTTTCTGTCAGAATCGAAGGCGTAAGCGAATCCTGTATGCACGGAATCATCCGCAATTTCAGACTGCCGGAATCATCAATCTGAATCTGTGCAATCGTTGTGTAAAGTTTTCCGGTAGAAAACCAGAAATTTCCCACGCTGTATGCCACCGGCACATTTTTTATAAACTCAACGCCCTGCAGACGGTGCGGATGTCCACCAATCACGGCGTCTGCACCAGCTTTTACACAAAGGTCTGCAATCTCTGTCTGATCCTGCCCATAATGGATCTTTCCTTCTGTTCCCCAGTGAACATACGCGATCACATAATCACTGTTCTTCTTCGCACGCTTCAGTTCTTTCTTCCATACCTCTTCCTGCTGGGTCTTTAATACTCCCGGTTTCTCCTTCTGGGCTTTCTGTGTAAAATGATAAAACCTTTCGATTTCCGTTGCAGATACAATCGCAATCTTTCGTCCACCTGTGACCACATAACGCACAGCGCTTGCCTCTGTCAGATTTCTGCCACCACCACTGTACGGAATTCCCGCTGCATGCAATGCATCCAGCGTATCTAAAAATCCCTGCTCACCATAATCAAACACATGATTATTTGCCACAGAGACCATATCTATTCCCAGTGTGCGCAGGAATCCGGCATCTTTGGGATCTGCCCGAAAACAGTATGCTTTGCCAACCTGCCGCTGTCCCCGTGTTGTATAAGCAAACTCATTGTTTGCCATCGTAAAATCTGCCGAAATCAGTTCCTTTTTTACTTCATCGGAAAAATAATCCGCCATGTGATTCTTTGCCGTCTTCCCCGTACACCAATTCTCATCCAGACAGATATCCCCGACAAAATCCAGACGGATGCATGCCGGATCGGATGCTTCTTTCCAGATCACATCCTCATACGAATACGACATATACTGTTGCTGCCTGCAATACATAAGCCACAGAACATGCATACTGTTTCCGGTAAACCGATACCACAGATCCGAGTCCTGATTTCCGTTTTCCAGCTGTGTATACAGACGCTGCAGCACACCGCTCCCATACTTCGTTTCAATCCATCCCATAAAGGCTTCATCCACCGGATATTTCTGAAAAAACTTTCCGGAGGCAGTCCTTAAAATCTGGTTTTCCAGATCCTGTACTTCCGGCTCGGTTTCCTGTGATTTCTCCGTGACCTGGGAGGTTTTTTCCTCATATTCAGTTTGTACTTCCTTAGTCTCTTTCAGCGGCTGTGTATTTTGGATGATGCCATGTGTCAAAGCAAAAATAAACAACAAGAGAACGACACATTCCAGACATTTTTTCTTCATGTGTAAAATTTCAAAGGCTATTCACCTGAAATTCAGATGAATAGCCCTATAACCATACAAAATCAGATTCTAGTAGTTTACAATCTTACCGAAATCAGCTTTCAGGGATGCTCCGCCAACCAGACCACCATCGATGTCCGGCTTTGCGAACAGCTCTGCTGCATTTCCTGCATTTACAGATCCGCCGTACTGGATACGAACAGAATCAGCAGTAGCCTGATCATAGATTTCAGCTACACATGCACGGATTGCGCCACAGACTTCCTGTGCCTGATCGGATGTAGCAGTCTTGCCTGTTCCGATTGCCCAGATTGGCTCATAAGCGATTACCATGTTTGCAACGTCTGCTGCTGCAACGCCTGCAAGATCAGATTTGATCTGAAGTCTGATCCAGTCAAGTGTTACACCCATCTCTCTCTGCTCTAAAGTCTCTCCACAGCAAAGGATTGGAGTAAGTCCTGCCTCGATTGCCTTCTTAACCTTCTTATTTAAGAGAACATCATCCTCTTTGAAGTAGTCACGTCTCTCGGAATGTCCGATTACAACGTACTTAACACCAGCGTCTACCAGCATCTCTGCGGAGATCTCACCTGTGTATGCACCCTTCTCTTCGAAGTACATGTTCTCGGCACCAACCTGTACGTTGGTTCCTTTCACAGCCTCTACAACCGGTACGATATCGATTGCAGGTACACAGTAAACAACATCTACGCTATCAGATACTACTAATGGCTTTAACTCTTCTACTAACTTTACAGCCTGGCTTGGAGTCATGTTCATTTTCCAGTTGCCGGCTACGATTTTCTTTCTTGCCATGATTTTTATTTCTCCTAATCTGTAAATAATTTAACTGTCTTTTATTTATCGTCTGCTGCTACTACGCCTGGCAGTTCCTTACCCTCTAAGAATTCAAGGGAAGCTCCACCACCGGTAGAAATATGGCTCATCTTATCAGCATAACCCATCTGGTTAACAGCTGCAGCGGAATCTCCACCACCGATGATTGTTGTTGCATCGGTCTCTGCAAGAGCCTTAGCTACTGCAAGTGTACCAGCTGCAAGTGTCGGGTTCTCGAATACACCCATCGGTCCGTTCCATACAACAGTCTTAGCTGTCTTAACAGCATCTGCAAACATCTCTGCGGACTTAGGTCCGATATCGCATCCCTCACGGTCTGCCGGCATAGCTGTGATATCACATACTTCTGTCTCTACAGGTCCGTCGATTGGATCCGGGAAATCCTTGATGGTAACAGCATCTACAGGAAGAAGGATCTTCTTGCCCATCTTCTCAGCCTTAGCCATCATTTCCTTACAGTAATCAAGCTTCTCATCATCACAGAGAGAAAGTCCGATCTCATATCCCTGAGCCTTGATGAATGTGTAAGCCATACCACCACCGATGATAAGGGTATCACACTTCTCAAGCAGGTTGTTGATAACGTTGAGTTTGTCTGCTACCTTAGCACCACCGAGGATTGCTACGAATGGACGTACCGGATTCTCAACAGCATTTCCTAAGAAGGCGATCTCCTTCTCCATCAGGTAACCAACAACATTCTGTCCACCCTTTGCAGTGATGAACTTTGTAACACCAGCTACAGAAGCGTGTGCTCTGTGGGAGGAACCGAATGCATCACATACATAGATGTCTGCAAGATCAGCAAGTTCCTTAGAGAACTGCTCACCGTTCTTTGTCTCCTCAGCGCCACGAAAACGGGTATTCTGAAGTAATACAACTTCTCCCTCTTTCATTTCCTCAACAGCCTTTGTAGCTGCCTCGCCTGTTACGTTGTAATCAGATACGAAGTTTACTTTCTGTCCGAGAAGCTCCTCAAGTCTCTTGGCAACCGGTGCAAGGGACTCTCCTTCGTTTGGTCCGTTCTTTACTTTTCCAAGATGGGAGCAAAGGATTACCTTTCCACCATCGTTTAATAACTTCTTAATTGTAGGAAGAGCAGCTTTGATACGGGTATCATCTGTGATCTCGCCAGCTTTCAGTGGTACATTGAAGTCACATCTTACAAGGACTCTCTTGCCCTTTGCGTTGATATCATCAACTGTTTTCTTATTTAATGCCATGTTTTTATTCTCCGTTCTGCCTTTTTGGCAATTTTAAACCCTAAGAAAAGGAAATGACTTTCCAGCCGGTTGTTTCATACTCCGCAGCTGCATGAAACAGCGGAACCCTTTCCTTTTCTTCTTATTTGTCATAATGAAAAAAGGTCCGGCCCTACAGGCCGGACCCTTTCACATAAACTAAGATAGATTATGCTAACTCAGAGAAGTACTTGATTGTACGAACCATCTGAGATGTGTAGCTGTTCTCGTTATCATACCAAGAAACAACCTGAACCTCATACAGATCATCACCGATTGGGTTAACCATTGTCTGAGTAGCATCGAATAAAGAACCGAATCTCATACCAACGATATCAGAAGATACGATCTCGTCCTCATTGTATCCGAAGGACTCATTAGCTGCTGCCTTCATAGCTGCGTTGATGTCTTCCTTAGTAACGCCAGCCTTCTTAACAACTGCTGTAAGAATTGTAGTAGATCCTGTAGGGGTTGGTACACGCTGTGCAGATCCGATTAACTTTCCGTTCAGCTCTGGGATTACAAGACCGATAGCCTTTGCAGCACCTGTGCTGTTTGGAACGATATTAACTGCAGCTGCACGGGATCTTCTTAAATCACCCTTACGCTGTGGTCCATCAAGAGTCATCTGATCACCAGTGTAAGCATGGATTGTTACCATGATACCAGACTGGATTGGAGCAAACTTGTTAAGAGCATCTGCCATTGGAGCTAAGCAGTTTGTTGTACAAGAAGCTGCAGAAATGATTGTGTCAGTTGCCTTTAATGTTTCGTGGTTTGTATTGTAAACGATTGTAGGAAGGTCGTTTCCTGCTGGTGCAGAGATAACTACCTTACGAGCTCCGGCATTGATATGAGCCTGAGCCTTCTCCTTGCTTGTATAGAATCCAGAGCACTCTAATACAACGTCAACCTTTAACTCACCCCATGGGCAATTGTTTGCATCTGGGAAAGCGTAGATCTTGATTTCCTTACCACATACTGTGATAGAATCATCGCTTGCAGAAACTTCATCTGCATGCTCGTACTTACCCTGTGAGCTATCATACTTTAATAAGTGTGCTAACATCTTTGGGCTTGTTAAGTCGTTGATTGCTACTACTTCGTATCCTTCTGCTCCGAACATCTGTCTGAAAGCAAGACGACCGATACGGCCGAATCCGTTGATTGCTACTCTTACTGCCATTCTTAATTCCTCCTAGAATTGTAAATAAATAGTCTCATGGGACTTGCGTCCCAAGCTTCCTTTATTTTACCCAATTATTTCCGAAAGTTCAAGTCTTTTCTCCGTCTTTGTTAATTTTTTCACTAAAGGTATCTATTTCCCCTGAAATATAGTATAATCTTACGAAAAGACTTTTTCCAAAATCAACCACACAGAAAAAAGGAGGCTCTTATGCTTTGGGATACACATATGCACACGCATCACAGCGGAGACAGTGACGCATTGATGCCTGACATGATCCAGGCCGCTGTACGGCAGAACCTGGATGGCATCTGTTTTACCGATCATTTTGATTATGATTACCCGGATGATCCCAATCTGTTTCTTCTGGATTTTGATTCCTATATAAAAGAAGTCCGCAGTTTTCAGGACACCTGCCATGACCGTCTTTCCATTCGTCTTGGAATCGAAGTCGGTCTGCAGCCCCACATCACGGAAATCAACCGCAAAGCGGTGACCGGACATCCGTTTGATTTTGTCATCGGTTCCTCCCACGTTGTTCACGGAATCGATCCCTATTACCCGAAATACTATGAAGGACGCTCCGAAAAAACTGCTTACCGCGAGTACTTCGAATCCATTCTGGAAAACCTGAACACCTATTCCGACTTCGATGTATACGGTCATCTCGATTATGTTGTCCGCTACGGTCCGACTTCCAATGAAAATTATGACTGGAGAGAATATCAGGATGTGATCGATGAGATTTTACGAAAACTTGTCTCCCTCGGAAAAGGGATCGAGCTGAACACCGGCGGCTTCAAGTACGGTCTTGGCCACCCAAATCCAACTGAGGAGATCATCCGGCGTTACCGGGAACTTGGCGGCGATATCATCACGATCGGTGCCGACGCCCACAAACCGGAACATGTTGCATTTGATTTTGCAAAAGTTCCTTCTATATTAAAAGACGCCGGCTTTGATTACTTTACGGTGTTCCGGGAGAGAAAGCCGGAGTTTGTGAGGATTGAATAGAAAAAGTGGCGGTGTAAAATCCGCCATTTATTCTAATTCCAGATTCCACTATCTGCAATCTTTTTTATGCTTTGAATAACTGTATCGTAGGTTTCTAGCACAAATAGCAAGCCTAATGTTATTTCCTCATAATCTTTTTTATAAGTCTCTTTTTCTATAATTTCATATAAAAT
>OHBQ01000697.1_pt1 | contig 12517 bp, 11 predicted proteins | sample 1577401 | NCBI WGS metagenome assembly OHBQ01 (sample SAMEA3879581, study PRJEB24766) | human gut metagenome | biome: human-associated habitat; feature: feces | place: USA | collected 1985/1987
AAAAATCAGCTGCACATACAAGCTTCACATTTCTAGTTAGATATTTTATATTTTTGGTCACAAATATATTCCTCCAATAATTGTTTGTCTTAGCTGCTTGTTATTATACAGATATTTTTATTATTTTAAAGGGACATTTTATGCCCTATTTTCTGACACAAAATGCCCCTTTACATTCAACATTCTAATGTTATATCACCATATAGCGATGTATTCATAGATGATAAAGTATAATTTTTATGATAAATATTTTATCTAAGTAATAAATTTTAGTAATAAAGATGTAAATATAAAAATTTTTACAATTATCGTGCTATAGTGTTATAATTATGCTTAAAATAATTAAATTTGTTAAAGAAAGGTTTGAAGTTATGGGGGCTTTAAAAGAAATTCAACCGATAAAAACAGGATTAAAAGGAGAAATTTTAATACCTGGAGATAAATCAGTATCACATCGCAGTGTAATGTTTGCTGGTCTTTGTGATAGTGAAGTAAAAATCACTAATTTTTTACATGCAGCAGATTGTATGTCTACTGTTAATTGTATGAGAGCTTTAGGTGTAAAAGTTAAAGAATTAGATGAAAATACTTTAATTGTAAAAGGTAATGGTTTTCATGGACTTCAAGAACCGCAAAGTATAATTGATGCTGGAAATTCAGGCACAACACTTCGTTTAATGATGGGAATATTGGCAGGTCAAAAATTTTTAACTACTTTTACAGGTGATGCTTCACTTAGTCGTCGTCCTATGGGAAGGGTAATTAACCCATTGAGCCAAATGGGGGCTAATATTGTAGGAAGAAAAGAAAATAAATTATTGCCTATAACTGTAATTCCTGCAAAAGAAAGTTTACAAGGCATTGATTATCAAATGCCAATGGCTAGTGCGCAGGTGAAATCTGCTATTTTACTCGCTGGCATGAATGCTGAAGGCAGAACTACAGTAACTGAGCCATATACTTCTAGAGATCATACAGAACGTATGCTTGAAGGTTTTGGCGTAAAATTAGAAAAATCTGGTACTAGTATAACAATTAGTAAAGTGGAAAAAATGACAGCTCCAAAAGAAATTCATGTACCAGGTGATATTTCTTCAGCTGCTTTTTGGCTTGTAGCTGGTTCAATTATCGAAGATAGCGATATTATTTTAAAAGATGTAGGTATAAATGAAACACGTACAGGAATTATTGATGTATTAAAAGCTATGGGAGCTAATATTGAACTTTTAAATGTTCGCGATGAAGTAGAACCTATTGCTGATATTCGTGTGCGTTATGCTAAATTACATGGTACAAGCTTTGGTGCAGATATCATGCCTAGACTCATTGATGAAATTCCTATTATCACTGTAGCTAGTATGTTTGCAGAAGGTGAAACTATTATCACAGGTGCTGGCGAATTACGTGTAAAAGAAACAGATAGATTGCAAGTTATCACAGATGAATTTAACAAAGTTTGTCCATGCATAAAAGGAACTCAAGATGGTTTAATTATCACTGGCAGTCAAAGAAATAATTTACAAAAAGTTGTATGTAATTCTCATGATGATCATAGAATTGCTATGGCACTTGCAATATTAGGAGCTAGTGGTGTAGGTATTGAGATTGAAAATAGTGAATGTGTAAATATTTCCTATCCAACTTTTTATGAGATATTAACTCGTTTTGAATAATTTACAAATTTTATATAGGTGAGAATGATGAAGAAATCTGTAATTGCTATTGATGGTCCAGCGGGAGCAGGTAAATCTACTATAGCGAAAATGGCAGCTAAAAAATTAAATTATATTTATATTGATACTGGTGCGATGTATAGAGGTGTAGCTTGGCTTGTATTGCAAAAATATCAAGTGCCTGTAAATACAGCACAAGTTTTATCTGTAATTGAAGATATTAATATACGATTGGCTTATGATGATAATGGAAATATGCTCATTTTTGTAAATGAACAAGATGTAAGTACAGCGATTAGAACACCAGAAGTAACAGCTTTAGTATCACAAGTAGCAGCAATTAGTGAAGTTCGTCAAAAAATGGTAGAGCTTCAACGTAAAATGGCACAAGATGGTTCTGTATTGATGGATGGTAGAGATATTGGAACATGTGTACTTCCTAATGCTGATTTAAAAATTTATTTGACAGCTTCTGCTGATGAAAGAGCAAATCGCAGAGCTAAAGAAATGAGAGAAAAAGGCTATGATGTAGATGTAGAAGAAATAAAAAAAGATATTATAGCTAGAGATGAAGCTGATATGCAAAGAGAAGTTTCTCCATTAAAAAAAGCAGACGATGCTATTTTATTAGATACAACAAAAATGACTATTGATGAAGTTTTACAAGAAATTATAAGATTAGCTAATGCTTAAGGCTATTTTTGTGAATTTATAATTTGAGGATTTTTAATTATGTTATATGGATTACTTAGAATAATATTTACATTTATTTATTCTGTTATTTTTCCTACAACAGTCAAAGGAAAAGAAAATATACCTAAAGAAGGAGCTGTAATTTTAGCTGCTAATCATTTAAGCAACTGGGATCCTCCACTGGTAGGAACATTCATACCTCGTCATTTGGCTTATATGGCTAAAGAAGAGTTGTTTAAAGTGCCGATATTGAAAAATATTTTAGAAAATGTGCATACTTTTCCTGTAAAAAGAGGTGCTTCAGATAGAGCTGCAATAAAAACAGCATTGCAGATGTTAGAAGCAAAAGAGTGTATATGTATGTTTCCTGAAGGTACTAGAAGTAAAGATGGAAAATTACACAAGGGTGCACCAGGAGTAGCACTCATTGCCGCAAAATCAAAAGCGACAGTTATTCCTGTAGCAATACAAGGAACATTTAAATTAAGACCGTTTAGAAAAATAACTTTAATTTATGGAAAACCTATGACTTTTGAAGCAGAAAAAGTGGATAAAGAAAATTTACAAGAATTTACTGAAAAAATAATGCAAGAAATTGCGTCAATGCTAAAAATAAAGTAGAATAAAGATAGCATAGTATGGTATACTATATGGTAAGCTTAGTAATATAATTTTTGATGGTGATAAATTTTGGAAGTAATTTTAGCTGACGATTATGGATTTTGTTATGGTGTAAAAAGAGCAATAAAAACTGCTAAAGATAATATTGATTTATCAAAAAAAGTTTGCACTTTAGGACCAATAATTCATAATCCGCAAATGGTAAAATCATTAGCTGATGAAGGTATCGGAATAGTAGAATCAGTTGATGAAATGGAGAATGGGAAAATAATAATTCGCTCTCATGGTGTAGGTCCAAGCATATATGATGCGATAAAAGCAAAAGGGCTAGAGCTTGCAGATGCTACTTGTCCACATGTTAAGAAAGCTCAAATGTCAGCCAAAACGCTAGCTGATGAAGGCTTCAAAGTTATTATTATAGGCGAAAAAAATCATCCTGAGGTAAAAAGTATTAAAGAGTGGGCTGGTAAAAATTCATTAGTTATTGGTTCACAAGAAGAAGCTGAAAATATAGCTTTTGTATCCAAATTGGGTATTGTAGCGCAAACAACATTTTCAGCAAAAGCCTTTAGTGAGATTGTTAATATTTTATTAACTAAATCTTATGATATCAGGATTTTAAGAACAATTTGCACAGCCACAGATAAACGTCAGTCTGCTGCGATAAAATTATCTAAAGAAGTAGATATGATGATTGTTGTTGGTGGTCGCAATAGTGCTAATACAACTCGATTAGCGCAATTATGCACCGAGCATTGTGTAACACATCATATAGAAACGGTTGATGAATTACATGATGATTGGTTCAATAATATTAAAAAAATTGGTATTACAGCAGGTGCATCTACACCTGACTGGATTATCAAGGAGGTATATGAAAAGTGCAAGACATGGCAAGCTTATTAGCAGAAGAATCTATGAAGGAATTTAATCCACATGAAGTTATAGAAGGTACTGTGGTTTTAGTTAACCGTGATGAAGCGTATGTTGATATCGGTTATAAAACAGAAATTCCTATCGCAAAAAAAGAATTGGCTTATCCAGAACCAGAAGCTGCTACAGATGTAGTTAAAGTTGGCGACAAAATTAATGTATATGTAGTTGCTTTAGGCGGAGAAAATGGATTAATTCTTTCCAAAACTCGTGCAGACCGTTTAGTTGCATGGGAAAAAGTAGAAAAAGTTAAAGAAGAAAAACAAATCATTGAAGTAGAAATTCTTCAGGTTGTAAAAGGTGGTTTACTCACTACTGCTTTTGGTCTTCGTGGATTTATTCCTGCTTCTCAGATTGCACTTCATTTTGTCAAAGATTTAAATGAATTTGTAGGTCAAAAAGTTGAAGTTGAAATTATGGAAGCAGACCCTAAAAAACAACGCCTCGTTCTTTCTCGTCGTAGCGTTCTTGAAGCACAACGTGAACAAAAACGTGAAGAAGCTTTAGCAAGCATTGTTGAAGGTGAAAAACGTACAGGTGTTGTAAAACGTTTAGTAGATTATGGTGCATTTATTGATATCGGTGGTGTTGATGGACTTGCACATATCTCTGATCTTTCTTGGGATCATATCAAAAATCCAGCAGACGTATTATCCGTTGGTCAAGAAGTAGAAGTTTTAGTAAAAGCTTTTGACCCAGAAACAAAACGTATTTCTTTAAGCATTAAAGATACTGTTCGTGATCCTTGGTTCGATAAAGCAGAAAAATATCCAGTAGGTTCTTATGTAAAAGGCAAAATCGTAAAATTAACAGATTTTGGTGCATTTATGGAAATTGAACCTGGTTTTGATGGTTTAATTCGTATGCGTGAACTTTCTCCAAAACACATTACAAAAGCTTCTGAAGCTGTAAGTGTTGGCGATGAAGTTACTGTAAAAGTTATTCATGTAGATATGGATAATAAAAAAGTTGCTCTTAGCATTACAAAAGTGCAACAAGATGCTGAAAAAGCTGAATATCAAGATTTCTTAGCAAAACAAGATAACACAGCTGTTACAATCGGCGACGAAGTAAACGAATAATTATTTAATATTTAAATGCAAAAAGAGTGGTGGAAATCATCACTCTTTTTTTCTGACTTGATAAATTGTATAATTAACATAAAAATAAGATAAAAGAGGTGATTTGATTGGCTAAAGGCGCTATCATATCGGCTATACATCAAGGAAGTTTAGCTGAAGAATTAGAATTAGTACCTGGTGATAAAATAATATCTATAAATGAACAAGAATTGACAGATATTATTGATTTAAGTTTTGCTTTAGCAGATGAAGAAATTGAAATGTTAATAGAACATGAAAATGGAGAGCAAGAAATAATTGCTTTTGAAAAAGATATGGATGAAGAACTAGGAGCAGAATTTGAATCAGCTGTATTTGGTAAAATTCGCCAATGTGCTAATAATTGTTATTTTTGTTTTGTGGATCAAGTAGCTCCTAATATGCGTGATTCCTTGTATATAAAAGATGACGATTATCGTTTATCTTTCCTTTATGGGAATTTTGTTACCATGACGAATATGGGACCTCGTGATTTAGAGAGAATACACAGATTGCATTTATCACCATTGTATATTTCTGTGCATACAACCAATCCAAAACTTCGTGGAGAAATGCTCAGGACAAAACGTGGTGAATTAATCATGGAACAATTGGCTAAATTAAATGAGGCTGATGTGGAATATCATACACAAGTGGTATTATGCCCAGGGTTAAATGATGGTGCGGAATTAGATAGAACAATTCAAGATATCATCAGTATGCAGCCGTGTGCAAAAACTTTAGGTGTTGTACCAGTAGGTCTTACTAAATTTAGAGAAAATTGTTATCCACTTAAAACATTTGATGCACAAGGTGCTAAAAAAGTCATCGAGCAAGTACGTCATTGGCAAGAAAAAATGCGCAAACAAACAGGTAAGAATTTTATTTATTTAAGTGATGAATTTTATCTGTTAGCTGGTGAACCATTGCCAAAAGCTGAAGAATATGATGGTTTCCCACAGCTTGATAATGGTATAGGTCTTACACGTAATTTCATTGAACAATGGAAAGAAACAGAGATTAAACCAAATAATTATCAAAAACCTTTAAATTTAGATATTATCTGTGGAAAATCAGCAGGAAAAGTAATTAAAAATTTAGTTGATGAATTGAATATAGATAATTTAAATGCCAATGTATTAGCTTTAGAAAATGAATTTTTTGGTCATGAGGTAACTGTTACAGGATTATTGACAGGTCAAGATATTATAAAAAATCTAAAGCAGAATAAAGCTAATAGAGATGGTATTATTATTCCAAGCTGTGCACTTCGTGAAGGTGAAGATATTTTCTTAGATGATTATACTTTAGAGGATATCAAAAAAGCTTTTCCTGATGAAGAAGTTAAAGTTGCCAGTGATGCCATTATGTTAAAGAATTTATTAGCTGATTGGCATAACATAAAATGTGAACGAAGCAAAGCTATTTATACATGGCAATCAAATGCTAGCTATACAAAATAATGATGACAGTATATAATAAATGAGTTTTGCAAAATAATATTATTGATGAGGTGAAGAATTTGAGTAAACCAATAGTAGCTATTGTAGGACGCCCTAATGTAGGTAAATCTACGTTTTTTAATCAAATAGGTAAAAAGAGAGTATCCATTGTTGAAGATTTTCCAGGTGTTACTAGAGATAGAATTTATATGGACGCTGAATGGTTAAATCATCAATTCACAATGATTGATACTGGCGGGATTGAACTTGAAAATGATGGTGAAGGTAAAATTTTAGCTTCTATGCGTCAACAAGCTCGTCTAGCAATTGAAGAAGCTGATGTAATTGTATTTATGGTTGATGGTCGTACAGGAATGACTCATGATGATGAAGAAATAGGTCATATCTTAAGAAATACAAGAAAACCTGTTATTGTCGCTGTAAATAAAATTGACAGTCCAAAACAGCATTTAGATGTATATGAATTTTATAATTTAGGACTTGGCGAGCCAATCGGTATTTCTGCTGCAAATGCTTTGAATGTAGGCGATTTATTAGATGAAATAGTAGCTAATTTCCCTAAAGATTTAGAAGATGATATCGAACATGATGAAATTCGCATTGCCGTTATTGGTAGACCAAATGTAGGTAAATCTTCTTTAGTAAATGCCCTATTAGGTCAAGAACGTGTAATCGTAAGTGATGTAGCAGGAACTACTCGTGATGCTATCGATACAAAATTTGATGATGGCAATACACATTTTACTTTGATTGATACAGCTGGTATGAGACGTAAAGGTAAAATTGATATGCCTATCGAGCGTTATAGTGTAATGCGTTCTCTTCGTGCTGTAGATAGAGCAGATGTAGTTTTAATGGTAATTTCTGCTCCTGAAGGTGTAACAGAACAAGACAAAAAAATTGCAGGTTATGCTCATGAATCTGGTAAAGGCTGTATCATTGTTGTCAATAAATGGGATTTAATTGAAAAAGATGATAAAACTTCTTTGCGTTTTACTGAAGATATTCGTGATGAACTTGGATTTTTACAATATGCACCAGTTTTATACACTTCTGCACTTACAAAACAGCGTGTACATCGCGTAGTTGACCTTGTAAAATATGTAGCTGAACAACAAGCTATGCGTGTACAGACAAGCGTATTAAATCAATTAGTAATGGATGCTGTTTCTATCAATCCACCACCATCTCATAAGGGAAAACAATTAAAAATTTACTTTATGACTCAAGCTGATATTAAACCACCAAAATTCTTGGTATTTGTTAATGACCCAGAATTGATGCATTTTTCCTATTTGCGTTTCTTGGAAAACAAACTAAGAGAAAGTTTTGGTTTTGAAGGAACTCCTCTTAAATTAGTAGTTCGTGGAAGAAAAGAGGAAGATGATGAATAATGGAATTTAATTTTCTTATAGTCATAATCTGTAGTTATGTCATTGGTTCTATTCCAAGTGGCTTGGTTTTAGGAAAAGGAATTTGGCATGTAGATTTACGTGAACATGGTAGTAAAAATATTGGTGCTACTAATGCTTGGCGTACTTTAGGAAAATTTCCTGGATTTGTCATATTTTTAGCTGATTTAATAAAAGGCTTATTAGGCGTGTATCTAGGCATGACTTTAGTTGGTAGTTCTATGGCTATGATTTTAGGTGGTATATTAGCAATAGTAGGTCATTCTGCCTCTATATTTTTAAAATTAAAAGGTGGAAAAGGTGTAGCAACAGGACTTGGTGTATTGATTATGTTGATGCCAAAAGTATCTGTTTGTGTCTTTTTTATTTGGCTTATAATTGTAATGATTAGTAAATATGTATCACTTGCTTCAGCAGCGTTTGTACCAATCTTAGCCTATGTTTTTGATATGCCTATGGAGTTTGTCATTTTCGGTATAGTAGCAGCTATATTTGTTATTTACCGCCACAAAACAAATATAGTACGTCTTTTAAATGGAAATGAAAATAAAATAAAAGCAGGTCATAGATAATTTATCTAAAACTTAATAATACCCTTTGCTATTATGGCGATAAAATGATATAATGTCTGCTATAAAAAGAATATTATCCATTGTAAAAGTACGGAGGATTTAATAATGACAAAAAAAGATTCAGGATACTATTTAGTAAAAGAAGATATTTTACCTTCTGCAATCAAAAAAACAATCAAGGTAAAAGAAATGTTACGTCGTCATGATAATATGACCATAAATGATGCCGTTTCTAAAATGGGTTTAAGCCGTAGTGCTTATTATAAATATAAAGACTTTGTTTTACCATTTTATGAAGCAAGTATCAATAAAATTGTTTCTGTTTCTTTTGTTCTTGATAATAAACAGGGAGTACTTTCTAATGTGTTAAATATGATTTCTGAAGATAAAGGAAACGTATTGACTATTAACCAAGGTATTCCTCTTCAAGGAGTAGCAGTAGCAACAATTTCTATTGAAACTAAAAATATGAATATTGACCTTGAAGCATTGCTCGATAAATTGCGTCTTGTGAACGGCGTAAGACGTTTAGAGGTTATTGGTCAAGTTTAAAAGTCTAGTCTTGAGAGAGGGATATTTATGGCAAAGAAGATAAAATTAGGTTTATTAGGTTGTGGCACAGTAGGTACAGGTGTTTTAAAGGTTTTACAAGAAAATTATCATGATATCAGAGCAAAAATTGGCAATGATATCGAAGTGAGCAAAGTTTTAGTTCGCAATTTAAACAAAAAACGTGATTTTAATGGAGATGTTGTTTTTACAGATAATATTGATGATATTTTAAATGATGAAAGCATTGATATTGTTGTAGAATTATTAGGTGGTATACATCCAGCACGTGAATATATGTTAAAAGCTATGGAAAATGGCAAACATGTAGTTACAGCAAATAAAGATGTTTTAGCACAGTTTGGTAAAGATATGTTTGATGCAGCTGAAAAACATGATGTAGATTTTATGTTTGAAGCAAGTGTAGCAGGTGGCATACCAATTATCACTCCATTAAAACAATGTTTAACTGCGAATAAAATCACAGAATTAATTGGTATTGTAAATGGTACAACTAATTACATGTTAACTAAGATGACAGAGCAAGGTATGGATTATGATACTGCATTAGCAAGAGCTCAAGCTAAAGGTTATGCAGAAGCAGATCCTACAGCAGATGTCGCTGGTTTAGATGCCGCTAGAAAAGCAGCAATTTTATCTTCTATTGCATTTAATACACGCGTAAGTTTAGAAGATGTAAAAGTAGAAGGTATTACTAACATTACACCAGAAGATATAACTTACGCTAAAGATACAGAAGATGGTATAGATGTTCGCGTTCATCCGACATTTATTGATAAAGATCATCCATTGGCTTCTGTTCGCAATGTGTTTAATGCTATATTTATTCATGGTAACGCTGTCGGCGATACTATGTTTTATGGTAAAGGAGCAGGTGAAAGACCAACTGCTTCAGCCGTTTTAGCAGATATTATTGATGTAGCACGAGATATGGGTAAAGACCGTTTTGGTAAAATACGTTGTACTTGTTATGAAGAAAAGAAATTATGCCCACCAGATAAAGTTTTATCAGGATATTATATTCGCTTATTAGTTGAAGATAAACCTGGTGTATTAGGTGCGATTGCTACAGCTTTTGGTGAAAGCAATGTAAGTTTATATTCTGTAATTCAAAAACGCAGAGTAGGGGAATTTTCTGAAATAGTAGCAATTACTCATAATGTAAATAATAATCAAATTGAAGACCTCAAAGTTCGTTTAAATAATTTAGATGTAGTACATGAAATTTCTAATATTATCCGAGTAGTAATGTCTCAGGAGGCTTAATTATGAGTGATTTTGTCAAAGTAAGAGTTCCAGGAACTACAGCCAATTGTGGCCCTGGTTTTGATGTTATGGGTATTGCCTGTAGTATTTATAATGAATTGGAATTAAAACTCTTAGAAGAAAAAAATTTATGTATAGAAATTTATGGAGATGGAGCAACAAATATACCATGTGATGAAAGAAATATGGTATGGCGCTCTATAGAAAAGTTATTAGTTAAAGCTCACTTGGAGAAAAAATATCAAGGGGCACATATAAAAATGACAAATAATGTGCCGCTATCACGTGGTCTTGGCAGTAGTGCAACTGCTATAGTAGCGGGATTATTTGCAGCTAATGTATTTTTGAATAATAGATTTTCTATACAGGATATATTTGAGTTAGCTACTGAGATTGAAGGACACCCTGATAATGTAGCACCTGCTTTATTTGGTGGAATAACAGTCAGCACAAAAACTGATTATAAATTAGAATATGTATCTTTTATGCCAAATTTTGATTTAAAAATGGTAGTGGCTATACCTGACTTTTATTTACCAACTAAAAAAGCTAGAGCAGCTTTAAAACAAGAAGTGCCATTAAAAGATGCTATTTTTAACATTGGTCATACAGCTATGATTATTGCAGCTATTTGTCAAGGAAAAATAGAAGCTTTAAAAGGTGCTTTTGCAGATAAATTACATCAACCATATAGAGCAGATTTAATTCCTGGTATGTATGATGTATTTGCAGTAGCAAATTCTAAAGGTGCACTTGGTACAACTATAAGTGGAGCAGGTCCAACACTTATTGCTTATACGATAGAAAATGGTGAAGAAATCGGTAAAGCAATGGTTGAGGCTTTTGCAAAACATAATATTAGCTCTAAATACTTAGTATTAGATATTGATAATAAAGGTGCTATGGTAATAGAATAAATTAAAATAAAACCCAGTAGATATTATATCTAACTGGGTTTTTTTATAAGTAGGTGATTTAAAATTATGAATGAAATGGAATTTTCACAGAAGATAGATGATTTAGGTGGCACTTTATATATTGTAGGTGGTTGGGTGCGCGATAAAATACGAGGTGTTATTCCTAAAGATAAAGATTTTGTCATTTGTCATGTAAAAGAAGAAGATTTTAAACAAAATTTTCCAAAGGCAAAAAAAGTAGGAAAATCTTTTCCTGTGTATTTAGTAAAAATTGAAGACAAAGAATGTGAAGTAGCTTTTGTCCGTAAGGAAAGAAAAACAGGTATAGGTTATACAGGCTTTATTGTAGATTATGATGAAAAAGTAACGATTGAAGAAGATTTATATCGTAGAGATACGACTATGAATAGCATAGCTTACCGCGTACGTGATGGAAAAATAATTGACCCATATAAAGGGCGAGAAGATATTGAAAAAAGATGTATTAATGCAGTATCACATCATTTTAAAGAAGACCCTGTAAGAGCGCTTCGGGCTGCGCGTCAGGCTTGCGAATTAAATTTTAAAATCAATGAAGATACTATAAATTTGATGCGAGCATGTAGAGAGGAAATAAAATCAGAACCACAAGAACGCATTTTTAATGAATTACAACGTGCGTTAAAAACAAAAAAACCCTCAATATTTTTCCGCAGTTTAGTGAAAGCGGATTTATTGGAAATTTTATTTCCTGAAATCTATGCATTAATAGGGAAAACTCAACCTGTAGCATTTCATCCAGAAGGTGATGCGTTTGAGCATACTATGGAGATTGTGGATTTAGTTGCTGATATGACTGATGATGTCGCAGTGCGTTTTGCAGGTCTTGTGCATGATTTGGGCAAAGGTGTAACGCCAAAAGAAATGTTACCTCATCATTATGGACATGAAGAAAAAGGTTTAGCAGTATTAAAAGCATGGAATAAACGCATGACGCTTCCTAAAAAATGGCTTCAAGGTGGATTATTTGTCATCAAAGAACATATGCGAGCAGCTAGACTAGGAAAAGTAGGAAAAATTGTCGATTTTTTATTGATTGTAGAAAAAAATCCTTTAGGCTTTGCTGGCTTTAATTGTGTGATTTTGGCGGATAGTAAATCATTACCCTATTATTTAGCAGATTATCATAGTTATCTCCAAAAAATTCATAGTGTATCCATGAAAAATTGTCCAGCAAATTTAAAAGGCAAAGCGATTGGTGATTGGATAAGAAATGAGCAAATTAAATTATTTAAGCAGAATATAGAAGTAGAAGCTT
>OHBQ01000725.1_pt1 | contig 12219 bp, 10 predicted proteins | sample 1577401 | NCBI WGS metagenome assembly OHBQ01 (sample SAMEA3879581, study PRJEB24766) | human gut metagenome | biome: human-associated habitat; feature: feces | place: USA | collected 1985/1987
TCTTAATATATTTACACAGTAGTGGAAGATTGCCTAATGGCGCTTTCGACTGTTGGTAAAAAGCCGTACATACAAAAGAATATAATAAAAAAACTTATAGATATGTAACCAGTATATTTTATGTCCAACTAAATATAATGTTTGAAAGGTAACACCCCAGTTTTGATATCTTTTCCAGCGGTGAGGATCTCACCGATGGAATCGGCGAACTTCAGTGTAACGGGAGTGCCATCCCCATATATACAAGCATTGTAGTTTAACTTCGTCAAACTCAATATGTCTTTACAAACAACTTCAATATTCGCTTCTCCTCTGGTTACAGCCACATCAATTGGATTCGGGGTTTCCAATCCAATCTGAGTTTTGAATCGGGGAATAAACCCTTTTGTCCAGAGAAATGCTTTTCGATCATCGTATTGCAACATCATTCCTCTGGGAACGCAATACGAATATTGCCGATACAGTTTAAAGGTACTGTTTTCTCTTATTCTCACTCCGATAATTCTGGATTTACCCTCGACTGCTTCTTCAAACCCAGCCCATTCGGGGTCATCAAAAAATGTTTTTGCATGGATAAAAATTTCATTGGGATAACATTCAAAGCGATTATAGTACGCTTCTAAAGATTGAGAAACGACTTCAAAAGCATCTTGCTGTGAAAGATGAAATTCTCCGGTAGTAGGATTCCACCATGGCCCCACATTCCCTCTAAAAACCATTCCATCCCCAGAATCAAGAAACATTTGGGCCGCACAACAAGCATTTTTGTTTTTGGCGTCGCTTTCGGTTTTCTTATACACTAATCCCAAATAACAAACACCATCTCTAATTTCGCCAAGTTTCCAAGGAAGGCCACCCAGTTTATAATAAAGGGCATTAGATATGTTCCATGCTTTAGCTGTATCAAACTTTCGTTCTTCCTCGATTTGCTTTTCATTTAACAAATTTTCATAAGCAATTTTACTTTCCCGGATTATTTGAGTAACGATTTTTGCAGATAATATTTTAGCTTTTAACTGATTATGAAAATTGACCTCAAACTCATAGGCTTCTCGAAGAGCATCTTTTTCCTCTTGGAAAAACATATCCAATTGGGGCGAATTCCGTTCATTTTTCTTCAGTCCAATGTTGACATTATCTTCCGCTTTCGGAATCTTCGAATTTGGTCTGCCGAATTTATAAATATCTTCCGGTATTACGATAAACCAAACATCCACGGGCATCTCTTCATGCTCGGTGTACCGTATTAACGGCTGGACATATAGATTCACCAAATTATGAACCCGTTGATGAGAATCCGTATATTTTAGATATTTATCGATATCCTTTTGTTTGACATCAAGTTGTATAATATTATCAAAGTTTATTGATATACCGAATGTAGATTCCAATCCCGGGAAATGGGGTCGAGCAATAGTCTGGTCCACATTAACGATTGAACCATGTATTTTTTTCAGATAATCGATCATTTTTCCCCTCAAGTTCATCGGGCCAATGATACCGATATTTTTAGGGCCTTTGACTCTCTTTTGATCAAAAGGTCCGAAAAGCATTAAACCATCGCGCGGGTCAATAGCTGTTTGTCCATTGCCAAATGTTAGCAATGGTTCACTGATATATTTTAGAGTAGGTTCAATCATTTGCTTCCTCCGCCGTTAAATCTTTGTAATAATCTTCTATCTTGTCAATACTCATCTCAGTGTCCGGATCCATATAGCCCATTTCACTTATCAGCATTTCCGGCCATTCTTTCAGCTTGATTTGCTCTCCCAGCATCGTTACTTGAATGCTTATTTCTCCCTCTTTATTTTTTAGGCGTTGAATAAATGCGAGCAATAAATCCCTCCATGCTTCATTAAAGAGGCGTTTTCCTTTTTTTCTTCTGAATGAATGCTGTTTCTTTTCATCATCTATCAATTGAAAGCCGTCCGATGTAAACAGAATGTGGGATTTAAGAGAAAACCCAATGAATGGGAACAATGTCGGTTGAATAGAAATTCCATAATGCCAAAATCCCACCCCTTGCATCTCTCCTAATAAGGCCTTCGCTTTTTTTCTCGTACTTGAAGGATAGGTAAAAGTCACTCTGGTTATTTTATCATATTTCGGAAGGAAATAAGCCAATCTTTTATTCGACATTTCATGTTTCCGTAAGCCTGTCCGCCTAAATAGATTTGCAATTATGCAAGACATCAGCCTCTTGAAATGATTCTCAACATCTCTATATTGGGGAAACTTTTCAGATACGAACCCATCTAAAATATCAGTCAGAGAAAATGTAAACGTATGTTCCGGTCTGACTTCAATCGTTTCATTATCTCTTTGGACGAAAAAATTCAAATTTCCATCAAACGAAGAAATACAATTGGATAATAAGCTAATCGGAATTTCTTTATTCAGTTCCCTGATGGCGTTAGCTTGAGCGGCATTGGCAAATTGATACATGTAGAACCTATCCGGCATTTCGGCAATCGACCACCAAGAAGTATAATATCGCTCTTTGCGGGATATGATTGAACAATTGGAAATATATTCATTTTCATACCATTCTGAAAATGAGGACTTACAACTGTTAAAATTAGAAAGGATGCTCTCTTTCTCTAATTTTTTAAGTAGTTGCTTTAATCCATCAGCCCAATTATTATTAAATGGAATATGGTTAATATTAGGCTGTCCTATTACTAAATGATAATTGGAATTGTCTATATGTAACGGTATAATAAAATCCAGCAATCCGTCTTGTGCTGCAATACTCTTTGCGTATTCCAACTCATTTTCAATTCCTTGCCGAAGTATGCCTTCTGTCGTCACAATATTTTTTGAATAAACGAACAAAACTTTTATTGAGCAATCCAAAGCTTTTTGAATGGTTGCCCAAAAACGTTCTCCTCCAAGCAACCCTTCTTTATCTATCCATACCTTATATCCCAACATCTCTAATCGGGAAGCAATCCAGATGGAAAAATCATTATCTTCCGGTGTCGCGTGGCTTATAAATATCGTGTCTCTCATAATCTATCCGTTCGGTGATGGGGCGTTATAATAATTCCGTCATATACACGGGCAGGCAAAAGATATCTTTGTCTTTTCTTAAATCTTTTGTATAGAGAAGATATCTGTAAAGGATTCTCGCCGAAAACTTCTCTTGGAATTTATCGAGTGATTTGTGCGAGTTATATCCTGATGACTTCACCTCGATGGGACATATCTTGTCTTTACGAGAAAGCAAGAAATCAATTTCGTAGTTGCGGACAGTTTTGCTATCCTCTTCGTCTTTCGGTATTTCCTCCTTAAATGTATAGTAAAAAAGTTCATTACCGGCACTCTTCAGCATTTGAGCTATTGCATTTTCATATACATATCCCAAATCTGCGCTGAGTTTATCGGAAAGCAGTTTACGGTATATTTCGTTCTCCGTATAGTCGCGGTCCATGAAAGCGAGTGTCACGAACAATCCCGTATCGGCAAGAAACATTTTGAAATAATCGTAGTCGGCATGCAAGGAAAATCCCACACTCGGATCATTGGCATGATAGGCAAAATTTACTGTCATGGAATCCGCCATGTCCATTAATAATTCACTGAGCCGAGCTGCCGTTGCATTCTCAATTACGCTTCCTACCTTATATCGTGTCGTATTGCGGGAGAGTTCTGCCGGAATTGAAGTAAACAATCTGGAAGCACGTCCAGTCGGGTCGATTTTACGAAAATCGTCGATGTAAAGTTCAAGAATATTCCGTTTTACCGCATCTATGGCTGAAAAATCATTCGATTCGAGATACGCATTAATTGCCTGAGGCATACCTCCAATAAGCATATACAAGCGGAAATTCCGCATTAAGTCACGATTGACAGCATCTCCCAGCGATTTAAGGTTTTGATACGAGTATCTGATCAACTCATAGATCTGAGATTTATCGATGGCCCATAAGAACTCCTCGAAGTCCAGCGGGTACATTGCGATGCGCGTTTCCTCACTCGGTATTACGATGCCTTTCACATTCTTTTTGATGGAAAGAAGCGAACCGGTTTCAATATAGTCATACCGATGATCCTTTACAAGATGCTTGATTGCCTGTCGTGCCGGAGGAAATAATTGTACTTCATCGAAGATGATAACCGATTTTCGTTCACGCAACGACACATTGAATAGGGACTGAAGCCGCAGAAAGAAATAGTTTAAGTCCGAGATATGGGTAAAAAGTTCTTTTACGGCTTCGTCTGCTATCGAAAAATCGATGATGATGTAAGATTCGTACTCCGTGCGGGCAAATTTCTCGGCAATAGTCGACTTTCCGATTCGACGCGCTCCTTTTATCAGAAGTGCCGTTCGACCATCACTTTCCTTTTTCCACTGGAGCATTCGCTCGTAGATTTTGCGTTTGAATATTATTTCAGACATAAATAAATCTTTTTATTTTCCACAAAGATAACAGTATTGTCGAAAATGCGAAAATGTTTTCGATGTATTTTGTCGAAAAAAGGAAAATGTTTTTATGCTAATTCGCTGGAAAACGGAAAAACCAAAGAGGCTATTTTTGTTCCTGAGATTTTAAAAACAAACATAAAACGGGCTTTTGCACCTGTTTTTTCCTCTGCGGCATCTCTTTATATACATGCTATATTTCCCGGCCCATCCTGTTGCAGCGTTCGGGCGCTGCAGCAGGGCGATGAAGTCTTTTTTGCGGGCCGATATAGGAGTGCGTCGGATTTTTTGCTTTCTTTGCTCTCAAACACGGTACGATTATGAAAAAGAGTTTGATTCTCCTGACGGCTTTATCCGCCGTCGGATTCGGGGCCGAATCCATAACCGCCTGCACGGGCATCACACTGACCTCCGGCGACGGCGCCTGCGTCGTGGCACGCACGATCGAATGGGGCGGCAGCGATCTGAACAGCCGTTATGTCGTCGTGCCGAGGGGGTATGCCCGGCGCTCCTTCACGCCCGACGGTATGGACGGGATGCTGTTCACGGCCCGCTACGGCTATGTCGGGCTGTCGGTCGAGCGCGAGGAGTTCGTGGCCGAGGGACTGAACGAGGCCGGGCTTTCGGCCGGGCTGTTCTATTTTCCCAATTACGGCCGATACGAAGACTACGATCCGGCGCTGAAGAGTTCGAGTGTCGCCGATCTGCAGCTCGTGCCGCTGGTGCTGAGCACCTGCCGCGATGTCGGGGAGGTGGAGGAGCTGATCGGCCGCATCCGGGTAATCAATATCGACCCGCGGGCTTCGACGGTTCACTGGCGCTTCGCCGATCGTTCGGGGCGTCAGGTCGTGCTGGAGTTCATCGGCGGGCAGCCGGTTTGCTATGAAAACAAGCTGGGTGTGCTGACCAACTCGCCCGGGTTCGACTGGCAGCTCACCAACCTGAACAACTACGTCAATCTCTATGCGGGCTCGGCTCCGGATCACGACATGGGCGGTGTCCGGCTGGCGGCTTTCGGGGCAGGAAGCGGGATGCTCGGTATTCCGGGCGACGTGACGCCTCCTTCGCGGTTCGTCCGTGCGGCATTCTACCAGACGACGGCTCCGCAGCAGGCCGAAGCCGAAGCTACCGTGCTGCAAAGTTTTCAGATACTCAATAATTTCGACATACCGGTCGGCGTCGAGTTCGCCGCAGGCAAGGTCCCGGCCGACATTCCGAGCGCCACGCAATGGACTTCGGCCACCGACATCACGAATCGGCGCATCTACTACCGCACGATGCACGACAGTGCGATCCGCTGTTTCGATTTGCAGTCGATCGATTTTGCGAAGGTAAAATACCGCGCCCTGCCGCTCGACGAGGTGCGGCAACAGCCTATTGTCCGGATGAAGGTTCGGTAAGACCCTTTGCCGATGAAAGGAAAACGGTCAGAAACAGCTCGTCTATTCTGGAGTTTTGTCATATTGGGAAAGTATCTGCTGCAAGAAAAATGGGATTTTTCCGATAAGATTATCACCGGACAAACCAACCTTTTTGGGGATGAGGTTCTGCTCGCCGTGCCGGAGAATATTTTCGATAAGGCTAAACGTGCTTTGGCCGTGATCGACAAATATGAAGTGTTGACAGATGCAGAAGCTGAAGTATCTTCGGTGCCGGCAATCGTAAGATTTTCATTAAATTAGCTTATGATTTCCTTTAAAACAGCTAATTTTGTGCATCATATTAATTTATCAAAAAGAAATGATACGCAATATATACTTTGACATGGGCGGGGTAGTTTTTCGTCAAGACACCCAACAGGCATTTAACCGTTTCCGCGCCATAGGCGTAGACCCGGAGTATTATATGGGGGCTTACGGCCAGAAAGATTTTTTTCTCGACCTTGAAACGGGGCGAATAAGCGCAGAGGCTTTCTGTCAAAAGATTTCATCTGTGGCAAAACGCTCTATCTCTTGGATGGAGGCACAACATTGTTGGCTTGGCTTTATCAAGGATATACCGCAAGAACGGCTTGATAATCTCACTCAACTCGAACGTAAATATCACATCGGGTTGTTGAGTAATACCAATCCGTTTATTATGGCATTTACACGAAGCGACAAATTCAGTGCCAAAGGGAATGGTATTGAGGATTTTTTCAATGTACTACATTGTAGTTATGAAATGGGCATCTGCAAACCTGATGCGGAAATTTTTCTTTCTGCGCTTCGCGAAGATGGCTTCACTCCTGAAGAAACCATTTTTGTTGATGATAGTCTAAAAAATATTGAGGCTGCCAACCGCCTTGGCATAACAGGACTGCACATCCCCGAAAATCAAGACTGGATGGAACCGCTTGACAAGCTTCTTAAACAGCAATGTTAGAACGTTTTCAACCAACATTCCTATAATTTCTGATTTTACCGTCAAGCAAAGGCTATAACTTGGTTGCTTGTACATATACTCCTTTTGATAGATTTATGGGTTAATTCAGTTGTATATACGCAACACTGAACTATAAATCCTCAGGCCCCGTCATCGCCGTCCCTGCGGGGGCGGCTTCAGGGGGGCTCGCCGCATGGTCGTATGCCGGCGCCTGCGGCCTAACAAGGGAGTGCCGCTTGTTCTTTCGTGTCCGCTTCTTATCTTTGCCGTGGGGGGGGGCTGATGCATGCTCCCGTTTTGTGTGCGGGAGCCGGGTAGGAACCATGCATACGCCCGGCGCGCAGCCCCTGCGGCAGCGAGCCGTTCGTCGTGAGCGGCATTCCCTCTTTTCCGCCCCTGCCCCTGCCCCGGACACGTTTTTTTATCTTTTTTGCTGCGCAATATTTTTCGAGGGCCTAACCTCTGCCGTTTTTCAGGAGGTCTGCCCACTTGTTTTTTCATGTGAGCTTCGGACAGCCGGTTGCATGCCTTTTCGGGGGCTGTGGCATTTCAGCGCCGGCTGTATAGTCCGAAAAATCCGGATTATCGTCTATAAAGTCTTTCCGTTTTGCTTTACTTCGAATTCTGAAAATGGAAAAATGTATTTAATATTAGGAGTGTAACTTATGAAAAACGGAAAAGAGCCCGGCGAGAAGACCGGCTCGACTTTACTGATTGCGGGCTTGGGGTCCGTCATCGAGCAGAAGACCCGCCAAGGCTGCCGTCGCACGGCAGCCAACTACCGCGCCGTCCTGCACAAGACTGCGGGCTATCTGGGTGATGAGGCTGCGTCGTTCCGGCTGCAGGAGGTCACGCCGGGGTGGGTCGGGGGCTTCGTGGAGTGGCTTCAGGCGTGTCATGGCGACAAGCCGCAGACGGTCGATTTCTACCTTCGGACGCTGCGTGCGATGTGCCGTCATCTTCTGGTGCTGCGGCACCTTCGCTGGGAAGGTGGTCAGAGCCCCTTTTCCGGCATCCGTACTAAGGGTGTCCGTCCGGCCAAGCGTGCCCTTAACGAATGCGAGGTGCGTCGTCTTACGCATCCATCGCTTCGCAAGAGCCTTCCTGCGCACCTGCAATGTACGCTGGACGTTCTTCTGTTCATCCTCTACGAGCGAGGCATGGTCTTTCAGGACGTTTACAACCTAAAGTGGGACATGGTCAGCCCGGACGGTCATATCTTCTATCTGCGCAGCAAGACGCACTGCCCGATCGACGTGGAGGTCACGCCCGAGGCGGCTCGGATCATGGAGCGCTACCGGCGCGGCGACACGGCGTGGGTGTTCCCGTTCCTGCACGAGGGCCGCAGCGCGACCCGGCATGCGCTGAGCGAGGAGTCTGCGCTGCGCCGCATCAACGCGCAAGCCAAACGCATCGGTCTGGGTGCCGACATTGCGCTTCCGCTTACGACCTACGTGATGCGCCATACGTGGGCTACGCTGATGCTCGAAGCGGGCAAGAGCGTGGAGCTGATCGGCCAGTGCCTGGGACATACGAGTATCGCGACCACACAGATCTACCTGTCGCGTATCTCCGTCAGCCGCGTGGACCGCGAGGTGGAGGATATGGTGAACCGGATGCTGCGTGTGCCGCCTGCGCGGCGTGCAAGAAATACGCGCGTCGTTCCCCGTTCGAGAAACGCCGGACGCCGGGGCTCTGCATCCATGAAAAATGAGGGGGCTACGGAACACAAAACCAGAGCTGTTTCCCGCAAAAAAGAAACGGATTCGGGACTAAGACGGAAGCTCTCGGGAATACTTCGAAAAATTCCGTTTCTTGCTAAGAAAGAGAAAGTGGGAAGAAACGGCTCGCTCTAGGATACCTATTTGGGTGCAAAAGTAATAATATCAAGCTATTCTGCAAAAAAAACGGAAAAAAATTCATCATTCCCTGCGGGTAAAAACCATGCCCGTTCAAAGGATTTCGTTTTCAACGCGCTGTTACACAGTGCGTTTTTTTTGTTCAATTTTTCTTTTTCTCTTTCTTAGCAAGAAACGGAATCTCTCCGGGCAGCCGGTAAAAGACTACTATATGAAGAGATTCTACTTAAAAGATGTATCGATTATCGATTCAGGATATGCGGGACCGCTCGGCTCCCGGCATCCCATCCGCGTAAATACTGTTTTGCCGCGGCTGCGTTCCGGCTTCGGCCGTTGAGAGGGGCCTGCTACCGGTGTTTTTTCCCGGGGTGCGGTTCTTTTTGTCGGCCTGCTCGGATCAGACTTAACTATTAACAACATACCAAACTATTTCTTATGAAAAAACGATTACTTACCGTATTGCTGTCTAGTGCGGCACTATGGAGTGTTTTTGGGTTTCCGGGAGCTCTCTCCCGCGCGTATGCTTTTCCCGGAGCACAACAACGGCCGTTGACGGCGGCCGGGTCCGACAGCCTCGGGGCTGCGGCCTCTGCGGCCCTGACCGGGGCGGACAGTTTGCGTTCGGACAGCCTCTCAGTGGACAGTCTTTCTGTCGATAGCCTCTCTGTGGACAGCCTCTCGGCCGACTCGCTGCTTGCCCTTCGCTCTGCGGCGGATTCTCTGGTGTTGAGCGCCCGGGAGCTGGATTCTCTGGAACAGCTCTCGCAGACGCATTGGATCGACACGGTCATTATGGCTACCCCGAAAGATGTTCCGAGCCGTCGTCCTCGCGAGTGGGACGTGAAGTGGAACATGATTATGGGGGCTTTCGCCACCCCGTTCTTCGGTTTCTCGTTCAGCGTCGCGGACCAGTGGACGCTTGAGTTCGACGGGAGCTACAATGCGTGGTCTCTGAAGAACGAGCGCCACTGGAAGCACGGTCAGGGCTCTGCCGGAGCGCGTTTCTGGACCAAGGACCGCGAGCAGGGTCATTTCGTCGGAGCCCATGTTCTGGGCGGGGTGTATAACTTCAACGGCGTGCGCCTTCCCTACCAGTCCTATCCGTCGATGGATGACCACCGCTATGAAGGCTGGGGCGTCGGCGGCGGTTTCAGCTACGGCTACCGCTGGAACTTCTCGGAGCGCTGGGCCATGGAGGGCGAGCTGGGTGTTGGCTACGTCTACTCGAAGTACGACAAGTTCGCCTGTGACCGCTGCGGGGAGAAGATCGAGTCTGGCAAGCACCACTACGTAGGTCCCACGAAGCTAGCCCTGAACCTGATCTATCGTTTCGGGAAGAAGAGCCGCGAGGCCTACAAGCGCGCCATCGCTCCCCGTCCCACGCCCCTTATCCGCGAGCGTCTGGTTCGGGATACGGTTATCCTGACCGAGACTCAGATCCAGCGCGACACGCTCGTTCAGCGCGACACGGTCCAGCTGGAGGCTCCGACTCCCGTTGTTTCGAATCTGGACTACACGCTTCATATAGAATACAGGACGGGCAGCTCGATGTACCAGTCGGCGTTGGGCAACAACGACGAGGAGATGCAGAAGTTCCTGCACGTTTTGGACACGCTGCGTTCGAACAAGAACATCACGCTCAACTCGATTCAGGTCATCGGCTACGCCTCGATCGACGGCGCGACCGATACCAACCAGCGTCTGAGCAACCAGCGTGCGCAGAGCGTCGCTGCGTACCTGCGGTCGAAATACCCGGATATGAGCCGGTTGATCTCCTCGGAGGGCCGCGGCGAGGACTGGGACGGGCTTTTGAAGCATATCGAGGAGTCTATCGGTCTTGAGGGCAAGGACGAAGCCGCCTATATCATCCGCACCGTGGGCATCAATTCGGGGCGCGAGGGTCAGCTGATGCGGCTGAACGGCGGCCGGTTCTACCGGGCGATCTCGCAGGAGATCTTCCCGAAGCTGCGCCGCATCGAGTGTAAGATCGGCTTCACGGAGATCAAGATGCAGAAGAAGGGTACGGCAACGGTCAGCACTCAGGAAGAGTAGGGATCGCGGAATCCGGGCAGGGAAGACGGTATCGGCTTGGCCGTCTTCCCTGCGGGGATTCCAAGGTCTTGATGCAATTAAGACAAGCGAGAAATCATTTAAAACCGAAAGATATGAATGTAAAATTAATTCTTGCGGGATTTGCCGCCCTTTGCATGCTCTCTTCGTGTATCAAGGAGAGCGACGGCGGTCAGTCCCCGAATCCGCCGGGCGCTGCGCAGGATGCGCGTGCCGGCATCAGGCTCCGGGTTCACGGAGAGCCTACGGACCCGCTGCGCGGGGAGACGGTCAAGACGATCGATGTGCTGGTGTTCGACGCGAACTCCACGCTGGAAGAGGTTATGAGCTGTACGCCGGGGGATGCCGTGAACGGCGAGTTTCCGCTGGAGTTGAAATCGGGTCAGAAAACCTTCTTCGCGGTGCTGAACAATCCTGCTGCGGACGCCATGGGCCACATCTCGTGGAGCGTAGGAGCGACGACGCTCGACGACTTCCGGAAATCGTCGTTCGAAGCGGCGCGGGGTAACGCGCAGAGCATCGGTCCGGATCTCTCGGTCTATAAAGACGGGGTCTTTATGATGCTCAGCGATGGGAAAGAGGTGCTTCTGGAGTCCGATCAGTTCCTGCGTGTGGAGCTTTCGTGCAACCGTCTGGGCTCCAAGGGCCAGATGCTCTGGAAGGACATACAACTCTCTGAGTCCTTCGTCGACAACGATATCAATCCGCGCAACGACGATATCGCGGATAATGACGGGGATCCGGTCTCGAAGGTCAAGGACCATCTGAGTCTGGACCAGACGGCCGGTTTCCAGCTGATGAACGTGCAGGGCACGATGTGGGTCGCGGCTCCTGCGGCCCCTGCGGAGGACGCCCCTCTGGGGGCTCTTCTTCCTTGGGCGGACTCCTACGGCAAGGGATGGCTGCCGGCCCGGACGGACAATTACACGACTGCTTTGAACGAGTCGAGTTACGCCACCGAGAATATCGTGCCGTCGAACCCTAAGAAGAATCAGGTTACCTGCATGCTCGTCAAGGCGCAGGCGTTGTGGGACGGCCAGAAACCGGGTGCGCTCTACGCGATTATCAAGTTCACGGATGCAGCCAAGTCGTACCGGCATGTGGAGGAGTATCTGGGGGTCTATAATAACAAGGCCGAGGCAGAGAAAAAGTTGGCGCAGCTTCAGGGTAATGCGGCGTTGAAGGATCTTGTGGATATCCGGGAATATACGGACGGTATCGTTTACTACCGGGTGGACCTGCTGGATTGGGAGAAGGTCGAGCCGGGCAAAGACATGCAGGGGGCTGCCAGCATTCGGCGCAACAGCTTCTATCAGGTGAAGATCGGCGACGTGATCGAGATCGCCCTCGGACAGCGCACCGTAAAGGTGGAGGTGCTCGCCGTCACGGAGAACGCAAAAAAAGACGATGCTGCGGCCATGTACCGCGAGCTCGCCGAATAATGCGCGCAAAAAACCGCCGCTCTGAACAGAACGGCGGTTTTGATGTATGTCAGATCAT
>OHBQ01000743.1_pt1 | contig 11991 bp, 10 predicted proteins | sample 1577401 | NCBI WGS metagenome assembly OHBQ01 (sample SAMEA3879581, study PRJEB24766) | human gut metagenome | biome: human-associated habitat; feature: feces | place: USA | collected 1985/1987
TAACTTCACCGATAATACGGATTCCAAGTCCCGGTCCCGGGAATGGCTGACGGAAGACAAGTTTCTCCGGGATGCCAAGCTCCAGACCCGCTTTGCGGACTTCATCTTTGAAGAGGTTGCGCAGCGGCTCGATGATTTCCTTGAAATCCACATAATCCGGGAGACCGCCGACGTTGTGGTGAGACTTGATCACTGCGGATTCTCCGCCAAGTCCGGACTCTACCACATCCGGGTAGATGGTTCCCTGTGCCAGGAAATCCACGGCTCCGATCTTCTTTGCCTCTTCCTCGAAGACACGGATGAATTCCTCTCCGATAATTTTACGTTTTTTCTCCGGTTCTGTCACACCGGCAAGTTTTCCATAATAACGCTCCTGCGCGTTGACACGGATAAAGTTCAGGTCAAACTGTCCGTTCGAACCGAAAACTTCCTCGACCTCGTCTCCTTCGTTCTTTCGGAGCAGACCGTGATCGACGAATACACAGGTAAGCTGTTTTCCGATTGCACGGGAAAGAAGTCCTGCTGCAACAGAAGAATCCACACCTCCGGATAATGCAAGGAGAACCTTTCCATCACCGACTTTTTCACGGATCTCTTTGATTGTATGCTCCACGAAAGAATCCATGCGCCAGGTGCCGGCACATCCACAGATATTTCTTACAAAGTTATGAAGCATCTTGCTTCCCTCTACGGTATGCAGTACTTCTGGATGGAACTGAATTGCATAAAGTTTTTTCTCCGGGTTTTCATCTGCCGCTACCGGACAGTCAGCGGTATGTGCTACCACCTGAAATCCCGGTGCCGGCTTGGAAATATAATCAAAATGACTCATCCAGCAGATGGTAGATCCTTCTGCCGAATCCGTTGCCACTCCCTCAAAAAGCGGAGAAGACTTGTCCACGAACACTTCCGTTTTTCCGTACTCACGTACCGGTGCCTTTTCTACTTTTCCACCGAGGATATGATTCATCAGCTGCGCACCATAGCACAGACCGAGAACCGGGATGCCAAGTTCAAATAATTCTTTCGTGTATGTCGGGGAATCTGCCTCATAGCAGCTGTTCGGGCCGCCGGTGAGGATAATTCCCTTTGGATTCATTGCCTTGATCTGTTCGATGTCGGTACGGTAAGAATAAATCTCACAGTACACATTGCACTCGCGGACGCGGCGTGCAACCAGCTGATTGTACTGACCACCGAAGTCAATGACGATGACTTTCTCCTGATCCATATTGTGTTTCCTCCTGTTTTCTAAAATGCATTTTTGCATTTATGTGGTGCATTTTTCAAAAGTACACCATTTTTCTACCATTATAATAAAGCCCCTGTGATTTTACAAGTCACAACCTCACGTTTTCTCGTAAAATGCAATCACATCCGCGTAAACTTTTTCATTTTCTTTCTCATTCAGTATTTCATGGCGCATATGCGGATAGGTAATTGTGGAAATATTGGAAAAACCTGCCTGTTTCAGCGTGTCCACACTGTCTTTGGCACCTTTTTCATACCCGGTGCACGGATCTTCGCTGCCGCGGATCATCAGAATCGGTAATGTCTCATTTACGTCCCGGTAATTTGACACCTGATGCATGGCTGTAGTCAGCATATACAGATCGTGAAAAGCGGAGACGCTGAATCCATGCCCACAATACGGATCTTTCAGATATGCCTGTACCACCTGCTCATCGGAACAGATCCAGTCCGCTTCGGTTTTTGCATGTTTTATCTGCTTATTGAAATTTCCCACCGACAGTTGCTGCACCAGCTTGGAATGATACATCGGTCCACGCGCCCTTGTGAGCAGATTCGTCAGGAAAAATCCTATGCGGATAATCTGTGTTCCCGGATAATTCGGGAATCCGCTCAGTACCACCTTTGCGTAACTGTGTGACTGGGTACAAAGCAGATTCCTTGCAATGATGGTTCCCATGGAATGTGCAAAAATCATCACCTTTTCCGTTTGAAACCGCTCCCTGATATATGCCGTGATCTGTACCTGATCCGACAACAGATAACGGTCACCGTCTTTTTCTTTAAAAAACCCCAGCTTTGGAGCATGTTCCCCATGCCCCCGCATGTCCGACGTCACCACCGTAAATCCCACCTGCCGCAGCTGTTCGGCAAAAGCCTCATAACGCTCCTTATGTTCCTCCATCCCATGAATGATCTGAATATATCCCCGCGGATGTTCACTTTCAAATACCGCCAGACGCAGCGCGTAACCGTCGGACGCTTTCAATACTATATTTTCCATTTATATACTCTTCTCCGTTCGTACTTTTAAAACCAGTCCACATTTGTTCCATGTTCCAACTGTTCCGGTGTCATCAAAGACACGGCATCGATAAACCAGTTGCGAAACGTCATCGTCCCTCTCTTTTGTGCGGTCGTTTCTTTTGCCGCAAGTGCTCCTGCAATGCCAGTAAACGCACAGCATGCCACTGCACTCTCCACCGAATTTTCCGCACTTAAAAAAGCACCAAGCATCACGGTGGACATACAGCCGCTTCCCGTAATCCTTGCCATCATCGGGCTTCCATTATGACACCGGTAGACGCAGCTTCCATCCGTGATCAGATCAGTTTCTCCGGATGCGACAAGAATCATCTGATTTTCCTTTGCATATTGCTTCATCAGCTCCGGCAAATCCGTTTCTTCTGCTTCTGCCAGCGCATCCTCGGCTGCATCCACCCCGGTAACCGTTCCACAGTTGTGCAGCAATGCCTGTATTTCCGAATAATTTCCCCGGATACAGGTCGGATGGATTATTTTCATCAACTCCAGACATTTTTTGCGCCGATAGGAAGACCCCGACACCCCGACCGGATCAATCACGATCGGATGTCCCAGCGCATGCGCCCGCTTTCCAGCAGTCTTCATCGCCTCATAATCCGAGATGGCCCCGAAATTACAGATCAGTGCCGCTGTACCTGCCGTGATCTCTTCCACCTCACAGGGATGGTGTGCCATCGTCGGTGACGCACCTGCCGCCAGAAGGATATTCGCGCAATCGTTGACCGTCACAGCATTTGTGATACAGTGGATGATCGGACGTTTCCGTTGTATTTTCTCATAAATTTCCGCCACTTTTTTCCCGGAAAATTTCATCACAGTTTCTCCCGTCTTTGTATTTCACCGTCCAGAATTCCTGCCTTTTTCATTGGAATGGTCACGATAATTGCAATGATCGTACCACCACAGGTACTGATCAAAAACGGCACTACAAATGTAAACAATGCCGCTGCTTTATTCCCCATAATCAGATACGCAATCGGATAAGAAAGCATTCCGCCGATGATACCGGTTCCAAACACTTCTCCCACATATGCAAACGGAAGCTTTTTCCCATACCGGTAAAGCAGTCCTGCAAGCAGTGCACCACACATACTTCCCGGAAATGCCAGTGGGCTGCCAAGCCCTGTCAGATTACGGATCAATGCCGCCATAAAAGCCTGTGCCAGTCCCCACCATGGTCCGACCGTTACCGCGCACAGTACATTCACCAGATGCTGTACCGGCGCACATTTGGAACCAAATACCGGGAAAGAAAACATACTCCCGACCACGGCCACCGCCGTAAAAAGTGCCGTCAGTGTCAGTTTTTTTATCTGCAGATGATTCTTCATTTTACTTTTTACTCCTCTTTTGTTCCCTTTATATGATCTGTTCTACAAGTTCTCCAAGATGCCGGGTGCCTGCCTTAATATCCTCACAGGCAAAAATGCCGCTGACAACTGCGACACCCGCGATGCCTCTGCCTTTTAGCTGCAAAACATTCTCTGCCGTGATTCCACCGATTGCCACAACCGGAATCTTCACGCTGTGGCAGATCTCTTCCAGCAGCTCGTGCTTCATCGGAATGGCATCCTTTTTGGTTGTAGAGCCAAACACGGCACCACTTCCCAGATAATCAGCACCTCCTGCTTCTGCAGCTTTCGCCTGTTCCACGGTTTTTGCCGTCACACCAATGATTTTATCCGGTCCGAGAATCTCACGCGCATGCGCCAGTCCCATATCGGACTGTCCGATATGAACCCCGTCCGCGCCGACTTTTGCCGCCAGTTCCACATCATCATCCAGAATGAGTTTCACTCCGTAACGATGGCAAAGTTCCAGCAATTCTTCTGCCTCCTTCTGCACATCCGCTTCCGGAAGTTCCTTCTCCCTCAACTGTACCAGAGTGGCACCACCTTCCAGCGCTTTCTCTACCTGCTCATATAATGTTTCATTGCCCAGCCAGGTGCGGTCGGTCACCGCATAAAGGCGGAGCTGTTCTTTTTTCATATTATTCACTGTTTTTTCCTCCTGCATGTTATCCCATTATAACACGCACAACAGGAGAAAATCTATACCGCATGCAAATGTGCATATTTTTCCTTTGTTGCCATTCCTCCGCGGATATGACGTTCGGATTTATTCACGTCAATAATCTTGCGGGTTTCTGCCGCAAGTGCCGGATTCACCTGGCACAGCCGGTCTGTGATATCCTTGTGAACGGTCGATTTTGAAATCCCGTAATGTTTGGCAGCCTGCCGCACAGTTGCCTTATGTTCAATGATATAGTTTGCGATTTCCACGGCTCTTTCTTCAATATAAGCTTTCAAAAAAATACCCCTGCATTCCTGTGTTTGTACAGTTTATGCAAGGATATGTTTGCTTATTACTTACTTTCTGACTTACTTCCCACAAAGACTCTTCTGTCACAACCTGTCCCACAACAGTTCCATCGGGTTTGACTCCAAAATAAAGTTTCCTTTTCAATACCAAGATTCAAATCAACATCTGCCTTCAACGCATATAATTAAATTATATACTGCTTATAATGATATGAGGTCATATAAAGCAAATATTCTTGTCTATGTCCCATGACGAACTGAATAGAGGACATATGGCAAAAAAAATAGCCGTCCATGTCCCATGACGAACTAAATAGAGGACATATGATAAAAAAGTGCTCATTTATGTCCCATTAAACAGGTCCTGCGGGACTTTTTCATGCGCTTTTTATACATATGTCCTTTTGCCAACTTCTCCCGGGACTTTTTCATGCGCTTTTTCTACATATGTCCTTTTACCAACTTCTCCCGGGATTTTTCAATGCACTTTTTCTACATATGTCCCTCCGGCAACTTTCACCGAGACTTTCTGGCTTACTTATTCTCTATATGTCCCCAAAACACAAAGAAACGCACAAGAAAAAGGAATGTTCCCACACAGAAACATTCCCTCTTTCATTATGTATTTATTTTTCCAGTTTTGTCAGTTCATTGCTGTCCACATCCGCCGCATGACCGCCCTCATTATGGCTTGCTGATCCGTTCTCGAACCACCATGCCACACCTGCGGCCAACACAACAACTGCTACTACAACTACGATAATGACTTTTTCTAACATGAAATTTTCCTCCTGAACTCTTTGAAAATGGTCGCTTATTTCAAAGCGTCAGAAGCTTTTTCCCCATCCTGCCAGTGTATGTATGCCATAATCCACGCATGGCTGCGCACAAATATGTTTTCGATACGGCAGGATGCCAGATAAATCCGGGTAGCATTTCCGGCAAATCCGCTTGCAAGTCCTGCCCACAAAATGACGTTGCGTTCTGCATTCAGCCGCGTGAGCCGTGCACTGACGGTCAGACGCGCCTGTTCGGACTGTGTCAGTTCGGAACGTCCGAGGATATCAAGGAAGGAACCCTGCTGCCGCTCCATCGTATGTACCGCAAGATGATCCGGCTCCGCCTGCGTGATATCGTGCATGTTTTGCACACCATAGCTCTGCTGCACCGCAAAAAAACATATGACAACCGCCAAAAAGATGCCTACACACCTCATCCGGCTTTTTTGTATCCGCATGATTCCCTCCTTTCCCGGACATGCCCGTGTTATGTAATCATTCCATCACTACTTTGTCAGTCCAGCCTTCTTGCGAAGCAGGTGATACAGCCACCTGCCCTCGTCACTCAGCTCACTTTTCTTGAAACCGCTGACTTTCGGACAGCTGCTTTTAATAATAGAAGAAGATTCCTGTTTGTTTGACAGATTCCATGCAATGTAGCTGACACCGTATTCATCCATCGTCTGTATCCAGCGGTCTGCCTCTCTTTTGTCGATGGCTCCGTTTCCGGAAGCATCACAGATTCCATATTCCGTGACAAATACCGGAAGTCCTTTGTTGATGGCTGCGGTCATTTTATTGCGCAGATCTGTTTTGTGTGTGGCTGCATAAAAATGCAGCGCATACATGATATTATCCCCCTTGATCGGATCTGCTGCCGCCTGATCCACATCCTGTGACCAGGTCGGTGTTCCTACAACGATCACCGCCTTTTTGTCATTTTTGCGAATGGTGGAAATGACACTCCTGGCATAGGATTTGATCTCTTTCCAGCTTGTTCCGTTATTCGGCTCATTGCAGATCTCATAAATCACATTGTTGTAACCCTTAAATTCCCTGGACATTTCCCTGAAAAAGGCCTTTGCTTCTTTCTTATGGGAATTCGGATTTCCATCGCTTAAGATATGCCAGTCCACGATCACATACATTTTATGTTTCTTTGCCAGTCTGACTCCCTTTTTAATCAGTTTCTTTAAGTCACTGCGGTTCTTTGCATCTCCACTGCAGTATCCGTTATACTCTTCGGTATACATCGCCAGGCGCACGACATTTGCTCCCCATTTATCATGCAGCTGGGCAAAACACTTGTCATTGACGTACTGCGGATACCAGCTCAATCCATGTGTGCTGACTCCGCGAAGCTGTACTTCATGCCCCTTTTTGTCCACAAGTTTTGTTCCTTTGACGTGCAGCCTGCCTGCCGATGCGTCATAATACGTTGTTGTTTTTGCCTCTGCTATTTGCAGTCCCCCTGTCAAACACAATCCCAGTGCAAGCACACAGACCAGTGCAAACCCACGCAGGATTTTTATTTTTTTATTAAAAAAATACATGTTCCACTCCACCCTTCTCCGACGGAAACAGGCGGCTCCACGTTCCATTGGACCGCTGTAACATTCTTAATCAATCGCTGTAACCTTGTAATCTTTCTCTTCTACCGTTTTCTTTAATACATCATCTGCCACTTCCGTGGATGAGGTCACAACGGCAGTGCCAGCCTCATGGCTGACTTCTGCGGATGTTACTTCCGGAAGTGCCTCAAGTGCTTTCTTTACGGTTGCCTCACAGTGTCCACACATCATTCCTTCAATATGCATTGTCTTTGTCATTTTTGTTTCCTCACTTTCGCTTATTTTCATTTCTGTCGGTTTTGCTGCCGGTACAGCCTTTTTATTTGCTTTTCCATGTACGGAAAACAGGTTCAGCCGTAATGCGTTGGTCACGACACAAAAGCTCGATAAACTCATGGCTGCCGCGCCAAACATCGGATTTAATTTCCATCCAAATACAGGATACCACACTCCGGCCGCAAGTGGAATCCCTATTACATTATAAAAGAATGCCCAGAACAGATTTTCATGGATGTTCCGCAGCGTTGCCCGGCTTAGGCGGATGGCCGCCGGAACATCCCGCAGACGGCTCTTAACCAGGACAACGGATGCCGCATCGATTGCCACATCGGTTCCGGCACCGATGGCGATTCCGGTATCTGCTCGTGTCAGTGCCGGGGCATCGTTGATTCCGTCTCCGACCATGGCTACTTTGCCCTGTTCCTTCAGCTTACGGATCTCTGCCTCTTTGCCTTCCGGCAGTACGCCGGCTATGACTTCGTCCACACCTGCCTGTGCACCGATGGCTTTTGCTGTGCGCTCGTTATCTCCGGTCAGCATAATGACACGGATTCCCATGTCACGCAATTCGGCCACCGCCTGGGGGCTGTCCTCTTTGAGCGTGTCTGCTACGGCAATCAGGCCGGCACAGGTATGATTTTTGGCAAAAAGCAACGGTGTTTTTCCCTCTTCTGCCAGCTTTTGGGCCTGATCGAGCAGGGTGGAATCTACAGTTACGTTCTCTTTCATGTAAGAAACGCTTCCACCGAGCAGCAGATCTTCCCCACGCACCGCGAAAAGACCATTTCCCGGAAGTGCCTGAAAATCATGTACCGCCGTCTGGGAAATCCCCGTCGCTTTGGCATGCTCCATAACTGCTTTGGCCAGCGGATGTTCACTCGAACTCTCCAGATCTGCAGCAAGCTGCATGAGATCACGCTTCGTATAGCCTTCTGCCGGTAAAATATCGGTCACGCGCGGCTCTCCTGTTGTGATCGTTCCCGTCTTATCCAGTGCTACGATCTGTGTTTTTCCAGCATTTTCAAGTGCCACCGCATTTTTGAACAGGATTCCGTTTTTAGCGCCCATCCCATTTCCGACCATGATCGCTACCGGGGTTGCAAGTCCAAGCGCACACGGACAACTGATGACGAGCACGGAAATACCGCGCGCTAATGCAAATCCGATATCTTTTCCGGCAAGCAGCCATACCATAATGGTGATTACTGCAATGGTGATAACGGTCGGTACAAAAACACCGGATACTTTATCCGCAATTTTTGCGATTGGGGCTTTGGTCGCCGCTGCATCCGATACCATTTTGATGATCTGGGAAAGCGTGGTGTCTTCTCCCACACGGGTTGCCTCACAACGCAGGAACCCTGACTGGTTCGTCGTTGCCGCGCTGACGGAGGAGCCTTTCTGTTTGTCAACCGGAATGCTCTCTCCAGTGAGTGCTGCCTCGTTGACCGCACTGCTTCCCTCTAGGACAATCCCATCGACCGGAATGTTTTCGCCAGGACGCACGACAAAGGTATCTCCCTGCCGCACTTCGGTGATCGACACGATAACTTCCTTCCCATCCCGCACTACGGTCGCAGTCTTCGGTGCCAGCCGCATCAGGCTCTTTAAGGCATCGGTCGTCTTTCCTTTGGCATGGGATTCAAGCATTTTTCCGACGGTGATGAGTGTCAGAATCATGGCCGCGGACTCGAAATAAAATTCATGCATATATCCCATGACTGCATCCATATCGCCGCGCACCTGCGCTCCGGTCATGGCAAACAGGGCATACGTACTGTATCCAAACGATGCTCCGGCGCCGAGTGCCACCAGTGTATCCATATTTGGTGCGCCGTGGAGCAGGCTGGTAAAACCGCTCACAAAGAACTTCTGGTTGATCACCATGACGATGATGGTCAAAAGCATCTGCAGGAGTCCCATCGCCACATGATTGTCTTTCATGGCAGCCGGAACCGGCCATCCCCACATCATATGTCCCATGGAAAAATACATCAGCACGACAAGAAAGATGACCGATGCGATCAGACGCTTGCGCAGTTTCGGTGTCTCATGGTCCTTTAATGCTTCTTCCTCCTGCGCAGGTGTTTGTTCTTTTTTTGCGCCTTTGGGTGCTGCGCCGTATCCGGCTGCGACAACTGCATTTACGATTTCCTGATCCGTTGCCGTACCCTCCACGCCCATGGAGTTAGTCAGCAGGCTGACGGAGCAGGAAGTCACACCCGGCACTTTGGATACAGCTTTTTCCACGCGGGCGGAGCATGCCGCACAGCTCATGCCGGTCACTTCATATTGCTTCATAGTTGCCTCCTACATTTCTTACTTCATTAATTTTTGTAACATCGTTACTAATTCGTCTACTTTATCGTCCTCGCCGTTTCGGATGCCATCTGCGACGCAGGTACGGATATGTTGTGCCAGCAGGACTTTATTAAAACTGTTGAGTGCCGCATTGGCAGCCGCTACCTGTGTGATGATATCCGGGCAGTAACAGTCTTTTTCTACCATGCCTTTGATGCCGCGGATCTGTCCTTCAATGCGGCTCAGGCGATTGATCATATCTTTCCGTTCCTTCTCGGAACGCTCTTTTTTCTTACAGCATTCACAAGTATGTTCTTTTTCCATTCGGATTATGTCTCCTCTCTGTCCGATACCCTGTATGGGTATCCTTCTGCATCGCATTATATACCCCCTGTGGGTATTTTGCAAGGATAATTTTTCTCATTTAAGGCATTTTAATTTTAAAATGAATTCTATCAGAATTCACTATTACACAAAAAATGTGTATCCGTCAGATAACTACCCAATTATAGCTGCCTGTAAGATACACACTTTACTTTTAATATTCTTTTTTCTGTTATTTTCCTGTACAAGGACTATTAAAGTCACAGTACAAAATTGCCTCTGCTATTCTGTTGTCCCTTTCCAGCCCGCGATATCACTGTCACTAAAAGCATAATCAAGAGGCCTTTTATATATTTGCTCATAAGCTGCTTTCTTCTGCTCATAATCTTTTTTCATCATATCAAAGCTGTTATCACGCTCATTCTTTTCCGGGTCTGGATATATAGGGTCTAATATGTGAAGAACATACTTAACTCTTTTAAATTCCTCTGTATCATCCTTATCCATATCTTTCATCTCAACAAAGCACGATATAATCGGAACATTAAACTTGGCTGCATAAAAGTATGCCCCCCTCTTTGGTGGACGAGGCTTTCTGTAATTAAACCACATTTCCTGCTCTGGATATATAAGAATATACTCTTTCTTATTAACAAGAAGGTTATTAAGTGTTCTATAAAAATGTCTTTCCATATAATCCTTATCTTTGCTGACTGGAATTTCATCTGCATATCTCATAAGAAAACCAAGAAAACCTTTCATTGCAAAGTTAGTATCCTGACTTACGATAAACATTCTGTATCTTCTTGCCTTCTTAATTCCATATCTTATAATCGTTGTATCAACAGGATTAAAATGATTACTTGTTATAATAGCTCCTGATTTAATATGTTTAATCTTCTCTGCACCTACAACCTTTGTATTAGCATTAACGCCAAAAGTTATAAAATCAACAATTCTTCTTGCAAGCCAGTTCCTGTAATGATATGGAATTTCATTACGCTGTTTTACATATTTGCCAAGAAGCTTTTTTCTTCTTGTACTGTCAAGTTTCGGATCGCCGATTTCTACTTTGTCATTAAACCTTCCGTTATCTGCCGCATTTTTAATATTAGCAACAACTTCCTTCTTGCTTCCACCTATTATCATAATCTTATCTTTTCTCCACTTTCAAGCACTTTTCTAAATGTTACTTCTGTATCTGCATTAGCTCCTGCTCTTCTGAAAAGATCAGCCATATGCTCTTTATCTTCTGCCTTCTGTTCATCTGAATAATTCTCTTTGCTCTTAACAATGTCTTCAAAATAAACAGAACGTTTAGCATAATCCCAGAAATAATTCTCGTACTGAATTCCGTCATAACACCAAGGCTTATCAAATAAATTATAATGAATTATCTTAGGTGATGGATTCTCAGGCTTGTTTCTGTTAGGCATTGCATCCCAGCAAGATTCAAGATATTCTATCTTACCATAGCACATAGAATTAAGATAATCCTGATCTGGTGCAATACAGTCAAAATGATACTTATTAAGAAGATATAAGAAATGCTCTGCAAGCTTAGCCTCTCTTAAAGCCTTCATATTCATAAGAAGCATACCTGAATTAAAGTAATCACCAAGCTTTAAACCAAGAGATTCTGTCATATATCTTTGCAGTTCAGGAGCATCATTAACCGAACTATCTTTGCACACTCCTATAAGATTGCCGTGCATATCTGTATCATAAAGCTCTGATATATCGCCAGGAACAACTATATCACTGTCTATATATATAGCCTTATCATATTCCGGATACATATCTGGAATAAATATTCTGAAATATATTGTCATTGTGAAATAATCTGAACGAAGTCTGTTCTCAATTCTGTCTGTTATCATATCAAGGCTCTGCTTCATATACTTAAATTCCATCTCAAAATTAGGATGATCCTTAACCAGTTCAGCAAGATTATTTCTATTCTCCTCATTAAGCTCCTGGTAAACTACTATTATCTTGTAGTTTCTGTCCTTTGAAGCATTTTCAATAAGTGATATTAATGCAACATGCAGATATGGTGCATATGCATCATCAATTGTAAAAAATATTGGTATTATCTCATTCTTGTTAATCATATTAATT
>OHBQ01000748.1_pt1 | contig 11918 bp, 8 predicted proteins | sample 1577401 | NCBI WGS metagenome assembly OHBQ01 (sample SAMEA3879581, study PRJEB24766) | human gut metagenome | biome: human-associated habitat; feature: feces | place: USA | collected 1985/1987
ACGCAGCCGTCATCTTCCAACATGGCACAGAGCAGATGCTCCGGCTCTGCCCGGCTGACGTGGGCGTTCTGCGCCCCAATGAGCGCATAGTCCATGGTGCGGCGCAGGTCCGGTGCCATGGACTGCCGGTCCAGCCGCTGTGCCGGGCCGCTGCGCTGCTGCGCCAGCTGGCGGCGCACCTCCGGCTCGGTAATGTTTTTCCGGGTGAGGAACTGCGCCGCAGCGCCCTGCTGCTGCAGCATTGCCAGCAAAAGATGGCTGGTATCCGCCTGTTCACAGCCCAGATCTCCCGCCAGCTGCACCGCCTGCTGCAACAGCCGCGCCGCCGGGCGCGAAAAGCCCCGGTAACCGCCCATGCCCAGATTTTCCCAAATGCCCATGTGTCTGCTCCTTGCTGCATATAAAATCGTCTGCACTGGAAGTATAGCCCCAAAGGCGCAGAAAAAATCAGTCGTTTGTGTCGGGCGGCAGAAAAGTAAAAACCGATCCGCAGCGGTTGCCGGGACGCGGGTGCGACCGGCTGCTGCGGATCGGTTTTTGAGATTTTATCTTGCGGGGAACGTTTTCAGAACGAACCGCCTCCGCCGCCGTGGGTGGAGCCGCTGGAGGAGGTATGGGTGGAGCTGCCACCGGAGTCGCTGGAGCTGGACTCCTTCGGCCGCTCGGTGCGGTGGACCTCACGGTACAGATACAGATCCCGTTGGTTGGTCAGCTTCATGCTGCCCTGCCGCACATAGCTGGTTGCGTCCCGCTGCGGTGCCACGCTCTTGAGCCGGCTCTTCATCACGCCGGTCACAATCAGTGCCGTCACCAGACCAATGACCAGCGCCAGACACAGATACAGGATGGAGAGGGGCTCATGCGGCATATTGTCCACATCGTAGGGGTGGCCTTCGCGGGCGGCGGTAACATACGCGTCCGCCCACTGGATAAAGGTGTGGAAGGCGGCGGCGTAATCACCGTCTGCCATATCGGGGGTCATCTGCTCGCCAAGGTACTGGATGCCGGCATCCGTAAAGGCGGTAATGCCGTAGCCGCAGGTGGAGATATGCCATTTGCGGTCGCCTATGCTCACCAGCAGCAGCACGCCGTCCCGGTTTTCACCGTAGCCGAACTGGCAGTAATCATACAGGTCATCGGCATATTCCTCCATGCTGGTGCAGCCCTCGCTTTCCAGCGAGTCGATGGTAGCAATGATCACATCAAAGCTCTGGCGGACGCTCAGTTCCTCCAGCGAAGCTTCCAGCTCGCCGTCCTCGTCCTCGGTCAGAACTTCTGCGCTGTCGTTCATGCGGTAATACAGGTCGGCAAAGCCGTCTGCGGCAAAGGCCGGTGCGGCCAGCGCGACCAGCAGCACCAGTGCTGCCAGCGCGGCACAGAGGGAGCGCAGCGGGGTAACAGTCTTTTTCATCTTCCGTCCCTCCCTTACAGAATCCCGGCCAGCCACAGCAGCCACATGACCGCATAGGATGCAGCACCAACAGCTGCCGTAAGTCCCAGCGTCCACTTGCGGGCGGCGGCCTTATCCACCGGCAGATTGCCCACAAACTTGCCGGTCTGGCCGTTCATGGCAAAAATGTAGTTGTTGCCATGCCAGCTGGTGCTCAGCACCCACACCGGGAACAGGGCATACTTTGCCTTGCCACCGTGCAGCTGAATGCTGCTGTTCTCCATTTTCACGGAGTCGTAGCCGGTAACGGTCTGGGTAAAGGCGTCCTCAGTGGACTGACGGATACGCTCATTGGCGCGCTGGATGCTCTTTTGGGCGTCCACATCGTACTTATCGGCCACATAGCCCGCCAGATACGCAGTCTTGAAGGGCACGGCATCGCTCATGGTAAACGGCTCGATAGATTCCATCAGGTCGTCCTCCATCTTGGAGGAGCCGTCCACCGGAACCGCGTCAAAGCCCAGCACGCCGTCCCGGCGCACGGAGTAGTAGCTGGTCTCGGTGTAATCGTAGTCGTCATCCGACCAAAAGCGGGTGCGGGTGGCGGTAAAGCGCAGCTGGGCGTCGGCATCGCTGTCGTACAGCCAGAAGGGCACATACACGCCCTTGATCTCGTCGATATGGTTCTGGCTGCGGAACACCTTGGGCAGCAAGGTCTTGCCCTTGAGGTGCTCCTGCAGCTTTTCCTTCGCCGCTTTTTTATCGAGCTTGAAGGGGATGATGAAGTCGGGGCGCAGGTCTCCGGCAAACTGTCCGGTCAGAACGATGGGGTTGCCGCAGAAAGGGCAGGCCGAGGCTGCCATGGTGTCGTCGCCCACGATCTCGCCGCCGCAGCTCTTGCAGACATAAGTATGCAGACCGGCGGTCTCGCCCTCTGCCCAGCTGCCGCCGGGGGTGGCCCAGTTCATCTCGCTGGGCTTTTGGTCTTTCAGGTCCTCATCGTAGCCCTTCAGTGCGTCCACCTCAAACTCGGTGTCACAGTAGGGGCATTTCATCTTCTGGGTGGTGCTGTCAAATTTGATCGCACCATCGCAGCAGGGGCACTTATATTCCAGCATTCCTGCCATAGCGTTTCCTCCTATTATAATCTGCGGGGCAGGGACTTATTGACTTTCCTTCCCTGCCCCGCAGTGTGTTCAGTTATTGTGCAGCGGGCTTAGCTGCGGTCGTTCTCGTCAAAGGGGTCGCCGCACTCCGGGCAGAACTTGGGCGGGTGTGCAGGGTCTGCCGGTTCCCAGCCGCACTTGTCGCACTTATACTTGGGCGTACCGGTGGGCTTGGGTTTGCCGCACTCGGAGCAGAACTTGCCCTTGTTCACCGCGCCGCAGCTGCAAGTCCAGCCCTCTGCTGCCGCCGGGCGGGGCTTGCCGCACTCCGGGCAGAACTTGCCCGTAACGGTAGCACCACAGCTGCAGGTCCAGCTGTCCGCAGCGGGCTTCGGCTCCGGCTTTTTGCTGCCGCATTCCGGGCAGAATTTGCCGGTAACGGTAGCGCCGCAGCTGCACTGCCAGCTGTCCGCCGGGGCGGGTGCGGGACGGCTGACCTGCTGGGGCGCGTCCACGCTGTCCGGACGGGCCTGCTGGCCCATAGCGAACAGGTTCTGGGCGCTCATGCCGCCCATACCGCCTGCACCGGCTGCCATGCCCATGCCCATAAAACCGGTCATGGCACCGGCGGTGTTGCCGGCGGCGGTCTTCATGGCATCGATCTGACCGCCCACCAGACGGGCGGCAGCGGTGGTGGGGTCGGTGGTCATGGCGTTCTCTTCCCACTCGGTGATCTTCTTCTGCTGCTCCTCCGGGATGGACAGGGAGTTGATGTTGAAGGAGAACACTTCAATGCCGCGCTTTTTGCGCCAGACATTGGACAGCTGCTCGTTGAGGGCGTCCGAGATCTCCAGCGTGTGGGCGGGGATCTCGTAATACTGCACCTTGTTGGCAGAAAGAGTAGCCAGCGCAGGCTGCAAAGCGTTCAGCAACTCACTCTTCAGGCGGGGAGCAATCTCGGATGCGTCATACTGGGTAGAGACGTTGCTGCACACGTTGGTGTAGAACAGCAGCGGGTCGCAGATGCGGTAAGTAAAGCTGCCGTTGCAGCGGATGTTCACCGAGAGCTTGTAGCCTCGCTCCTCGCTGACCACTACGCGGAACGGGATGGGCGTTGCGGTGCCGTACAGGATCTCGCCCAGCTCCTTGGTGTTGATGTAGTACACCCGCTGATCCTTGCCGGTGTCGCCGCCGTAGGTAAAGCGCTTGGCTACGGTCTGGAAGGTAGCTGCCAGACTGTCGCCGAAGTTGCCGGTGAACACGCTAGGCTCGGTGGATGCGTCAAAGGTGAATTCGCCCGGCTCGGCGCACACCTCCACCACGCGGCCCTGCTCCACAATGAGCATACACTGTCCGTCTGCCACGGCGATGCCGCTGCCGTTGGTGATGATGTTATCCTCGCCGTGGTTGGAGCTGCGGCGGGAAGTGCGCTTCTGGCCCTTGACCATCAGCACATCCTTATCCAGAGAATCGCAGTAGAAAAATTCCTTCCACTGGTCTGCAAGAGTTCCGCCCAGTGCGCCCATACCAGCTTTGATCAAACCCATAATAATTTCCTCCTGTATGTTTTATTGTTTTTGCTCTCTTCTTTATCATGCAGAACGATTTCGTTTGTAAAAAAGGTTCTGCCTGCTCAGGGGTAAGGGTCAGATAATTGATATTATAATCATACTGCAATGCGGCGCTGAACGCAAGGAATTTCTAACCGTTGCCACCTGCCTTTGCAGCTTCTTTCACAAAAAAGAACACCGGAGCGTCCATAGAGACTCCGGTGTTCCGAAATAATATTTTTATGCTTGTCCCGTACCCAAAAAAGGCTTAGAACCGCCGCCATGTATCCGGCATAAACAGCACCAGCATGGGGAAGATCTCCAGACGGCCGGCCAACATATCGAAGATGAGCACCAGCTTTGCGGGGTCTGCAAAGCAGCCGAAGTTCTGCATTGGGCCTGCCATTTCCAAGCCCGGGCCGATGTTGTTCAGGGTAGCAGCCACGGCGGTAAAGTTCGTCACCATATCAAAGCCGTTCAGGCTGATGAGGAAGAAGGATGCCGCAAAGATAAAGATATAGGCCGCCACAAACACGTTGGTGGTGCGGATGGTCTCGTGGTTCAACAGCTTGCCGTCCATGCGGGCGGGCGCTACCACCTGCGGGTGCAGGGCGGTCTTGAGCTCCTTGGCCAGGGTCTTACCCAGAATGAGGAAACGGCTCACCTTGATGCCGCCGCCGGTGCTGCCCGCGCAGGCGCCAATGAACATGAGCATGACCAGAATCTCTTTAGAGAGGGTCGGCCACAGGTCAAAATCGCAGCTGGAAAAGCCGGTGGTGGTGATGATGGAGCCCACCTGAAAAGCGGCCTGCCGCAGCGCCTCGCCAAAGCTGTTGTACATACTATAAATATTGGCAGTGATGATACCCACTGCCACTGCGATGACCACAAAGTAGCCCCGCACCTCCTCGCTGGCAGCAGCGCGGCGGAACTTGCGCATGAGCAGCAGGAAGTAGGCGTTGAAGTTGACGCCGAACAGGATCATGAAGATGGTCACGACCCACTGGATGTAGGGCGAAAAGCTGGCAAAGCTGTCGTTGCGGAAGCCGAAGCCGCCGGTGCCCGCCGTACCAAAGGCGGTGAGCATGGCTTCGAACAGGGGCATTCTGCCAATCAGCAGGAACACCAGCTCCAGCATGGTAAGGGCAAAGTAGATGCCGTACAGGATCTTAGCGGTGGACTGTACCTTAGGCACCAGCTTATCCACCTGCGGGCCGGGGCTTTCCGCCTTCATCAGGTTGACGTGGGAGCCGCCGGTCAGGGGCAGCAGGGAGAGCAGGAACACCAGAACGCCCATGCCGCCGATCCAGTGGGTGAAGCTGCGCCAGAACAGAATACCGTTGGGCAGCCCCTCCACGGCGGGCAGGATACTGGCACCGGTGGTGGTAAAGCCGGAGACTGTCTCAAACAGAGCATCCACAGGGTTCGGGATGCAGCCGGTGAGCACAAAGGGCACCGCGCCCATCACCGAGATGAACACCCAGCACAGCGAGGTAGCCGCAAAGCCTTCGCGCATATAGAACACCTTACTGCGGGGTTTGATGGTGTGCAGGGCGTAGCCGATGCCGGCGCTGACGGCAGCTGTGAGCAGAAACACACCCAGCACCATCCACTCGCCATACACTAAGCTGGCGGCGGCGGGCAGCAGCAGCAATGCGCCCTCGATCATCAGCACATAGCCCAGCAGACGGAAAACGATCGCATAATTCATAATCCGCCTCCGTCAGTGCTCCACGATATCGCGCAGATCGTGCAGACCATGCTCCAGCGTGACCACGATGACGTTATCGCCCACCTGGATCTGGTCGCCGCCGCGGGGGATCAAAATCTTGCTGCCGCGGGTAATGCAGCACAGCAGCAGGTTCTTTTTCAGGTGCAGCTGGCTCAGGGGCACACCGGTAGCGGCGCTCTCCTCGTGCACTGTAAATTCCAGTGCCTCCACGCGGTCATCCAGTATGCGGTACAGAGTCTTGATGTTGTTGCCTGCCTCGTTTTGCAGGGCGCGGACGTACTGCACGATGTAGTCACAGGTCATGTACTTGGGGTAGACCACGCTGCCCAGATCCAGCCCGGCCAGAATATCGTCAAATTCCAGACGGTTGACCTTGGTCACCAGCTTGCCGTTGGAGTGCTTTTTGGCAAACAGGGTCAGCAGCACGTTCTCCTCGTCGATGTTGGTCAGCGCCACAAAGGCTTCGGTGGATTCCAGACCCTCGGAAAGCAGAAACTCGCGGTTGGAGCCGTCCTCGTTCAGGATCTGTGCGCCGGGCAGCTGCTCGGCCAGTTCTACGCAGCGGGCTGCGTCCCGCTCCACGATACGCACCCGCACATGGTTTTCCAGCAGTTCCTGACTGAGGTAGTAGGCAATGGCACCGCCGCCCACGATGAGGGCGTTGCGTACCGGCTGCACCGGCAGATGCAGCTGCTGGAAGAAGGCGTGAGCTTTTTCCTGCGTAGCAAGGAAGGTGACCTGATCGCCCTTTTGCAGCATAAAGTTACCGTTGGGGATGATGACCCCGCCCTCACGCTCCACCGCGCACACCAGAATATCGCTCTTGAGCCGGGTAGGGATCTCGCGGATGGCCACGCCGTTCAGCGCATCGGGCAGCGCAAACTTGATCAGCCGCACACGGCCGTCCGCAAAGGTATCGATCTTGCTGGCACCGGGGAAACGCAGCAGATGAGAGATCTCCTTTGCCGCTGCCATTTCCGGGTTGATGATGGCGGAAATGCCGATCTGCTTTTTGATAAAGTCCAGCTCGTGGCTGTAGGATGGGTTGCGCACGCGGGCAATGCCGTGGCAGTGGCCCGCCTTTTTGGCAAACATGCAGCAAAGCAGGTTCAGTTCGTCCGAGCCGGTGACCGCAATGAACACGTCCGCATCCTCAATGCCCGCCTCAGACAGGGTGGTGATGGACGAGCCATTGCCTACAATGCCCAGCACGTCGTAGCTTTCGGTCAGGTGCTCCACGCGCGCTTTGTTGGTGTCCACCACAGTCACGTTGTGGCCTTCCTCGCTGAGCTGGCGCGCCAGAGCCGTGCCGACCTTGCCGCCGCCCACCAGAATGATCTTCATAACAAGTCCTTTCTCCTTTGGCAGCCCCTTTTTCCGGGGCATACAAGTACAGTGTAGTATACCATATCCCGATGCAAAGTTCTACCGTTTGTCCCGCAAATACAGCGAATTGCTTAAAAAGCGACAGTTCTTTTGTGCAAGATGGCCTGTTCTCAGCGTGAAAGCGCAAAAAGGGACTGCCGCACAGCTTTGTGCAGCAGTCCCCTTGGGACGAAACGATTTAGAATGCCCACCGCGTACGCTCTGGGCATCCTCAGCGGAAAAAAAATTGTTATAAGAGCAAGGTCGGTCAGCCTGCGGGCTGCCCGACCTTGCATTTTCGCGGAAAACAGGGTTCTCCCTTGCTGTCCGGTCTCAGTACCGCTCTACGCCGTCTTTGGTGACAAGGGCGTACACCAGCGGGGCTTCCTCCGGCTTTTCAGCGCCGTACACAAGGCCGCTGCGGTACTCGGCTGCAGCAGCTTCAAACTTGTCCGCAACGCCGTAGAAGGTGGCAAGGCTTTCGCCCTTATGGACGTAGTCACCGCGCTTTTTGTGCAGGGTGATACCGGCGGCAAAGTCCAGCGGGTCGCCCTTTTTCTGGCGGCCTGCGCCCAGCAGCACGCTGGCAGAACCGATCTTTTCCGCATCGTTGGCCACAATGTAGCCGTCCTGCTCGGCCAGCAGTTCGTAGCTGGCGGCGGGCTGTGCAAACAGGCTGTAATCATCCAGCACCCGGATGTCGCCGCCCTGCGCGGCAAACATTTCCTTGCACTTGGCAAAGGCAGAGCCGTCCGCAATGACAGCCTCGGCCATAGCGCGGCAGTGGGCGGCATCGCCCTTGCCTGCCAGTACCAGCATGTTGGCCGCCAATTGCAGGCACACCTCGGTCAGGTCTGCCGGGCCGTGGCCTTTGAGCACGTCCATGCTCTCCATCACTTCCAGACTGTTGCCGATGTTGTGCCCCAGCGGGGTGTCCATATCGGTGATCATGGCAGCTACCCGGCGGCCATGGTGGGTGCCAATGGCGACCATCAGCTGTGCCAGCTCAATGCTCTGGTCAACAGTTTTCATAAAAGCACCGGTGCCGGTGGTGACGTCCAGCAGGATGGCGTCCGAACCGGAGGCCAGCTTTTTGGACATGATGCTGGACGCAATCAGCGGGATGCAGCTGACGGTAGCTGTAACGTCCCGCAGAGCGTACATCTTTTTATCCGCCACAGCGATACCCTCGCTCTGGCCGATGACCGACAGACCGATCTGGTTCACCTGTGCAAAAAACTCCTCCTGCGAGAGGGCGGTCTTTGTGCCGGGCACGCTCTCCATCTTGTCGATGGTACCGCCGGTGTGGCCGAGACCCCGGCCGCTCATTTTAGCGATCTTCACCCCGCAGGCCGCCACGATGGGTGCAATGACCAGCGTGGTCTTATCGCCCACACCGCCGGTAGAGTGCTTGTCCACTTTGATGCCCGGAATGGGCGAAAGGTCTACCATCACACCGCTGTGCGCCATCACATCGGTCAGCTCAGCGGTCTCCTCATTGGTCATGCCGCGCAGATACACCGCCATCATCCATGCGGCCATCTGGTAGTCAGCCACTTCCCCGCTGACAAAGCCGTTGACAATAGCTTCCAGCTCCTCCCGGGTGTGGGTGCCGCCATCCCGCTTTTTTGCGATCAGATCATAAATACGCATCGTTTCACGCTCCTGTTCTTATTGTTTTTGGGGCGTTTTATGCCCGGATCTCCTGCCATACGCTCTTGCCGTCCAGCGTGGAAGCGTCCACTTCCAGATATTCGCAGATGGTCTGGGCGATGGTGCCGAAGCACAGCTTGGTGCCCAGATCCGTCCCCGCCTTCACACCCTTGCCGCAGACCAGATACGGCACATACTCGCGGGTATGGTCGGTGGTCTTGGTGTAGGAGGGATCACAGCCGTGGTCGGCAGTGATCATGAGCAGGTCGCCCTCCCGCATCCCCGGCAGGAAATCGGCCAGAAAACGGTCGAACTCCGTAGCGGCGGCAGCGTAGCCTGCCACATCGCGGCGGTGGCCGTAGAGCATATCAAAGTCTACCAGATTCACGAAGGCAAGGCCTTCAAAATCCCGGGTCTGCAGAGCCTTGGTAAAGGCGATGCCGTTGGTGTTACCGGTGGTCTTGATCTTTTCGGTCACGCCCTCGCCGTCAAAGATATCGTAGATCTTGCCCACGGCGATCACGTCCTTACCGGCATCCTTCAGCAGATCCAGCATGGTGGCGCGGGGCGGCTTCAGGCTCAGGTCGTGGCGGTTGGTGGTGCGGTAGAAGGTATCCGCGCTGTTGCCCAGGAAGGGGCGGGCGATCACACGACCTACGCCGTACTTGCCCTTGAGCATTTCCCGGGCGATCTCGCAGTAGCGGTACAGTTCCTGCACCGGCACAAGCTCCTCGTTGGCGGCCACCTGAAAAACGCTGTCGGCGCTGGTATAGACGATGAGGGCGTTTTCCCGCATGGCCTGCTCGCCGTAGTCCTTCAGCACCTGCGTGCCGGAATAGGGCTTGTTGCACAGTACCTTGTGGCCGGTCTTTTGCTCATACTCCCGGATCAGCTCCTCCGGGAAGCCCTCGGGGAAGGTGGGCAGCGGCTCCGGGCTGACCACACCGGCGATTTCCCAGTGGCCGATGGTGGTATCCTTGCCCATGCTCTGCTCCTGCAGGCGGGCAAAGGCAGCCGCCGGGGCATCCGTCTTTTCCCCTGCGGTCACGCCGTCAATGTTGAACAAGCCCAGCTTGCGCAGGTTGGGGCAATTGAAATTGGGGTGGTTCGCAATGGCACCCAGGGTGTTGGTGCCTGCATCGCCAAAGGCAGCGGCGTCCGGCTCTGCGCCGATGCCAAAGCTGTCCAGCACGATCAGAAAAACGCGTTTTTCCATAATGGTCACTCCATTCTCCGGGCGTTCCCCGGAACAGTACTACTTTATTACCCCTATTATAAGCAAAAACCCCCTCCGATGCAAGAGGAAGCAGTCTTGTATGTTCTTATCAGTTTTCACGTTTTGCAGCAGTTTTCCCCTGTCAGACAGCACGCAGAAAGCTGCGGCGCATCGTTAAAAGTTTTGCAATCTTTCCTTTGGGCATCAACAGATGCAAAAACTTGTATTCAAGCAAAAATTCCTCTTGCTCTCTTGCGCCGGAATGATTATAATAATAGGTGGTAGAGTTTTGGGTTTTCCCGCTCTGCCATATAAACCGACCCGCTGTACCGGGAGCTTTTACTCCCATTGGTCATACACAGCAGCCTGCAGGGATGCTGTGCCGGATATAGGTAAGAGAGAGTTGACGGAGGTATATTGCATGAGAAAGACGAAAATTATTTGCACCCTTGGCCCTTCCACCGATAAGGAAGGCGTTCTGCGCGAGCTGATCGCCAACGGCATGAACGTAGCTCGTTTCAATTTTTCCCACGGTTCCCACGAGGAGCATCTGGGACGCCTTGAAAAGCTGAAGGCTCTGCGCGAGGAGCTGGGCAAGCCCGTGGCCGCACTGCTGGACACCAAGGGCCCCGAGATCCGCCTGAAGGACTTCAAGAACGGCGTTGAGAATCTGGTTGCAGGCCAGACCTTTACCCTGACCACCCGCGATGTGGAGGGCACCAACGAGATCTGCTCCATCACCTATAAGGATCTGCCCATGGACGTGGAGCCGAACGGCACCATCATGCTGGACGACGGCCTGATCAAGCTGCAGATCCAGACCGTGAACGACACCGACATCGTCTGCACCGTGCTGAACAACGGCAAGATCAAGAACAAGAAGGGCGTCAACGTGCCCGGCGTACACCTGTCCATGCCGTATATGAGCCAGCGCGATAAGGACGATATCATCTTCGGCATCCAGCAGGGCTATGATTTCATCGCCGCTTCCTTTGTGCGCACCGCACAGGACGTGTACGATATCCGCAACCTGCTGAACCAGTACGATTCCAACATCCGCATCATTGCAAAGATCGAGAACCGCGAGGGCGTGAACAACATTGACAGCATTCTGGCTGCTGCCGATGCCGTGATGGTGGCCCGTGGCGATCTGGGCGTGGAGATCGACTTCACCGAACTGCCCGGCATCCAGAAGACCATCATCGACCGCTCCTTCTCCTTCGGCAAGCCCATCGTCACCGCTACCCAGATGCTGGACAGCATGATCGTGAACCCCCGCCCCACCCGCGCCGAGATCTCGGACGTGGCAAACGCCATCTACGACGGCACCGACGCCGTTATGCTCTCTGGCGAGTCCGCTGCCGGTAAGTACCCGGTCGAGGCCGTTAAGATGCAGGCCAGCATTGCTCTCGAGACCGAGAAGTACCTCCCGGCTCACGCTCCGCTCGAGGTTCCGGCTGACGCTCACGGCACCCGCGTCGTCAACAACGTTGTGGGTATGTCCGCTGTGAACATGGCCACCACCGTTGGCGCCAAGTGCATCACCGTGCCGACCACGACGGGCCGCACTGCCCGCCTGATCTCCCACTTCCGTCCGAACATGCCCATCTGTGCATTCTCCCGTAACGACTGGGCCGTTCAGCAGATGATCATGTACTGGGGCGTAATCCCGCACAAGGCCGAGATCACCCAGGGCACCGTCAACGGCACCATCGTGAAGGCTATCGACACCGCCAAGGAGCTTGGCTACGTCGAGTCTGGCGATCTTACCGTTGCCACCGCCGGCGATGCCCGCCTGTCCGTGCAGCTTGAGGATAAGGTCTCTTCCACTAACCTTGCCTACGTTGCTCAGGTGCGCTAATACGATTTAGACCTATCTAAATCAATGCCCCATCCAGTTATGGAT
>OHBQ01000754.1_pt1 | contig 11857 bp, 12 predicted proteins | sample 1577401 | NCBI WGS metagenome assembly OHBQ01 (sample SAMEA3879581, study PRJEB24766) | human gut metagenome | biome: human-associated habitat; feature: feces | place: USA | collected 1985/1987
ACACCCGACAAGCCCGGTACACCCGACAAGCCCGGCACGTCTGACAAGCCCGGCGCAACCGACGTACCCGACACAGGTGATACGACTAACGTACTCCTCTGGGCTGCAGCTCTGGTAATCGGCGGCGGTGCTGCGATAGGCACTGTTGTCAGCAAGAAAAGGAAGAAAGAAGAAAGCTAATCTTTCGGCACACTGAAAAGAGCGGTCGCTTCGGCGGCCGCTCGATTTTTGTTTGGCGGCGGAAAAATACAAATTATTGCGCGAAAAATCCCGATGCAGTGCATAACTGCATCGGGATAAAGCATGTCAGAATTTCAATTTAAAGCATTGACGCTGCCTTTTAGGACGCATTACTCCCCTATCGGCTCCGACTTCCGGGTGTTCGCGCCGAAATAGATACCGGAACGGCCGAACCGATTGGGAATCACGGTTTCGTGCTTTTATTTCAGGCCTTTTACAAGTTTAATAATCTGAACGGAGAAGGTCACAGATAATTCTGCAAGTTTATTTTTCTTTTATATTCGTATCACCTGTTTATATAGACAGTATATCCTAAATCCGAACATTGTTCAATGACGCCGACGCTATGCGCCCGATGATGTCGCTTGCGCTCCGAAATGTTGCTGTTCGCTTCGCTCACAGTGAAATAATTTGCTCTGCAAATTGTGAAATTTGACGCTTCGCATCAAGTGAAAGTGAAACAAAGCCTCACCGCCGCAGCGATTTCACACGCCGCAGACGTATTTCACATTTGCGGAGCAAATATTTCACATCGAAGATATTTCACTCGTTCCAAAGGAACGAATTTCACTGAAAAAAGCATTTGCAACCGCAAATGCTTTTTTCATGGTGCGGGCGACCGGACTTGAACCGGTACGGTGTCACCACCGAGGGATTTTAAGTCCCTTGCGTCTGCCGATTTCGCCACGCCCGCATATTAATAATGACCGCCGGAGGCTTTTCCGGCGGTTATTATTATATTGTATTATCCGATGTTTGTCAACAAATTTGTGCTTTTCACGCTTCCATTCCGAACGGGTCGTCGTAATGGTGCGCCTGTTCGAGCATCATATCCTTGACCTTCATCAAGCGCGTTGTTGTGCTGCGCTCGTTCTCGTCGAGCTTCATCGAGATATACTTTATCGTCTCCTCATACTGAGGGATCATAACATGCTCAAGGGCGTTGACTCTGCGGCGCGTTTTTTCTATCTCGCCCGCGAGCAACTGGCACGATTTCTCGACCTCTGCGAGTCTGAGCATATCGGGCATTATCTCCGACAGCGCGCTGACCGCATTGTCAAGCTCCGCCGAGGTGAACGCCGTTCCGTATGAATAAATATCGTTCTTGTCAGCAGTTTTATACTGAACATCGAAAACCGGAATCATAACGCTCATCACATTTTTCTCCGAGCTTTCGAGGCTCATCTCCTGCGTGGGGAGCATCATGGCGACGCTCAGGCTCTTGTCGTTCATGGCGCTTCTGGCTATCTCCATATTGACATTCGCCTGCTTTATCCCCTCTTCCACACGGATGCGAAGAGCCTTATTCTCTTTTACGAGATCGAGGAAGCGGCGCATGAGCTCATCGCGCTTGTCTTTGAGCAGCTTATGTCCCCTGCGTGCAGTCGAGAGCTTGCGCTTGAGGTTTGTAAGCTCCATTCGCGTGGGGTTCACGTTCATTACCGCCATAGTCTATCACTTCTTCCCATATGGATTCAGAACTTGCCGTAATACTTGTCGAGGAACTCGTCGCTGACGCGCTTGAGCTCGCTGCGCGGGAGAATCGAGAGCAGCTTCCAGCCGATGTTGAGCGTCTCTTCGATGCTTCTGTCGGTATCAAAGCCCTGCGAGACATATTCCTTCTCGAATTCGTCCGCAAACTTTGCATAGAGCTTATCCATATCCGTCAGCGCGTCTTCGCCGAGGACGACCATGAGCTCCTTGGCGTCTTTACCGCGCGCATACGCGGAGAACAGCTGGTTCATCGTGTTCGAGTGGTCGGCTCTCGTCTTGCCCTCGCCGATACCCTTATCTTTAAGTCGGGACAGGGACGGCAGAACGTCGATAGGCGGATTGATGCTCTTTCTGTAAAGCTCACGGCTGAGGATTATCTGACCCTCGGTGATGTAGCCCGTAAGGTCGGGAATGGGATGGGTCTTATCATCCTCGGGCATGGTGAGAATGGGAATCATCGTTATGCTGCCGGGCTTGCCCTTCTGTCTGCCTGCGCGCTCATATATAGACGCGAGGTCGGTGTACATATAGCCGGGATATCCGCGGCGGCCGGGGACTTCCTTTCGCGCCGCCGAAACTTCACGCAGAGCGTCCGCGTAGTTCGTGATATCAGTCAATATAACAAGGACGTGCATCCCGCGGTCAAACGCGAGATATTCCGCGGCGGTCAAAGCCATCTTGGGCGTTGCGATACGCTCGATGGCGGGGTCGTTTGCGAGGTTCGAGAACATAACGGTTCTGTCGAGCGCGCCGGTGCTTCTGAAGCTCTCGACGAAGTAGTTCGACTCCTCGAAGGTTATACCCATAGCCGCAAAGACAACGGCGAACTGTTCGTTATCGCCGAGCACCTTTGCCTGACGCGCTATCTGAGCCGCGAGGTTTGCATGGGGCAGACCGGAGGCCGAGAATATCGGCAGCTTCTGACCTCTGACGAGGGTATTAAGTCCGTCAATGGCGGAGATACCGGTCTGTATGAACTCCTGCGGATAGCTTCTGGCGGCCGGATTCATCGGTAGGCCGTTGACATCCATTCTCTTCTCGGGGATTATCTCTGGGCCGCCGTCGATAGGTCTGCCGAGTCCGTCAAAGACGCGGCCGAGCATATCGGGCGAAACGCCGAGTTCCATCTGTCTGCCGGAGAAACGCACCTTGCTGTTGGCGAGATTGATTCCGGCGGAGTTTTCAAACAGCTGAACAAGCGCGTTCGTGCCGTCGATTTCGAGCACGCGGCAGCGGCGGGTCTCGCCGTTTGCAAGCTCTATTTCGCCGAGCTCGTTATACTTGACTCCCTCGACCTCGCGCACGAGCATAAGAGGTCCCGAAACCTCCTGAATAGTTCTGTATTCTTTAGGCATCAGTATTCCTCCCTTGCGTCAACAACGGCTTTTATCTCGGAATCTATCGCCGCGCAGACTGTTTTATATGTGTCCTCAATGTCCTTTTCAGGGACATATTTGAAGCGTCCGATGCTCTCTCTCGAGGGTATCGAGACGAGTTTTTCAATATCCGCGCCCTTTTTGAGCGCATCGAGAGAACCGTCATAGAAGCGCAGGACGAGCTTCATCATCAGATACTGCTTGCGCAGGGACGAATATGTGTCCACCTCGTGGAAAGCGAGCTGATGCAGGAAGTCCTCGCGTATTGAGCGGGCAGTCTCCATCTTGAGTCTGTCAGTCGGAGAGAGGGCGTCCATACCGACGAGCTTAACTATTTCATCGAGCGAAGCTTCATCTGAAAGCAGAGCCATGAGCCTTGCGCGAAGCGTGGTCCACTCATCCGAGACATTCTCATTGAACCAGCTTCCGAGCGAGTCGGCATAGAGGGAATAGCTCGTCAGCCAGTTTATCGCCGGGAAGTGGCGCTTATATGCGAGCGCCGAGTCGAGTCCCCAGAAGACCTTTACTATTCTGAGTGTCGCCTGGGAGACGGGCTCCGAAATATCGCCGCCGGGAGGCGAAACAGCGCCTATGACCGAGAGCGCACCCTCGCGTCCGTCCGAGCCGAGGGAAATAACACGTCCCGCACGCTCATAGAACTGGGCAAGTCTGCTGCCGAGATAAGCGGGGTAGCCCTCTTCGCCGGGCATCTCTTCAAGTCTGCCGGACATCTCGCCATGAGGGCGACGGAATAGCCCATGTCTCTGAAATATTCCGCTATCGTGATGCCCGTGTATATCGACGCTTCACGCGCGGCGACGGGCATATCCGAAGTGTTTGCGATAAGCACGGTGCGCTCCATGAGCGACTTGCCCGTATGCGGATCGATAAGCTCGGGGAACTCATTCAGAACATCTGTCATCTCGTTGCCACGCTCGCCGCAGCCGATGTAGACGACTATATCCGCCTCAGCCCACTTTGCAAGCTGATGCTGAGTGACGGTCTTTCCGCTTCCGAACGGGCCGGGAATCGCCGCGACGCCGCCCTTAGCTATCGGGAACAGCGTATCAACGACGCGCTGACCGGTGACGAGCGGAACATTCGGCGCAAGCTTCTTTTCAAACGGTCTGCCGCGGCGCACGGGCCACTTCTGCATGAGCGTTACGGGCAGCTCCTCGCCGTTCGCGGTCTCTATCGAACCTATCTGCTCGGTTACGGTGTAATCGCCCTCAGCTATAGATTTGACGGTGCCGACAACGCCGGGCTTCACCATTATTCTGTGTTCGACTATCTCGGTCTCCTGCACGGTGCCGAGGATATCGCCGCCGACGACCTTGTCGCCCGCTTTCACTTTCGGCACAAAATGCCACTTCTTCTCCCTGTCGAGAGCGGGCACCTCAACGCCTCTGACGAGGCTGTTGCCGACGAGCTCGCGTATCTTTTCGAGCGGGCGCTGAATGCCGTCGAAAATGCCCTCGATAAGTCCGGGGCCGAGCTCGACGCTCAGCGGCTCGCCCGTTGACTCGACGGGTTCGCCCGTGCCGAGTCCGGAGGTCTCCTCATAGACCTGAATGGAGGCTCTGTCGCCGTGCATCTCTATTATCTCGCCGATAAGCTTGCTGTCGCTGACGCGCACGACGTCGAACATGTTCGCCTCGCGCATGCCCGTTGCAACAACGAGCGGACCGGCTATTTTTGAAATCTTTCCTGTAGTCATATCTGTTATCACGCCTTTCGGTTGAGCGTCATTATTTGTCCAGTATGTCCGAGCCGACCGCCTTTTGGACGGATCTGCTGACATTCTTCATACCCATGCCCGTGTTTCCCTTGACTCCGGGAATGGGCACTATTGCGGGCAGAGGTCTTGTGCGGTAGCGTTCGAGCTCGTTTTCGAGCCCGGAGGCAAGAGCCTCGGTGATGAATATCACCGCATACCCGCTCTCCGCCATTTTATGGAGCATCGGCGCCGCCTCGGCGGGGTCGTCGACGGGGAAGATGTGCATTCCGAGGGACGCAAAGCCGAAGATGCTGTCTCTGTCGCCCATAACGGCTATCTTATGCATAGACTTCCCTCACTCTCGCTCTTATTGTCTCTGCGGAAAAGCCGTTGAGCTTCGCCGAGAGTATAACTCTGACATTTTTCGTCTCCGTCTCGACGGCGTTATAATAAGCCGCAAGCGGGTCGGGGCCGAACGCCGTATATTTGGCTTCGGTCATCTGCTGCGCCGAAAGCTCGTCGCACTTCTTTTCGAAAGCGGTAAGACCCTCCTTGAGGCTGTCCGCAAGGGAACCGAATTCGGTATTTGCGAGCAGCTCGGCAACCGCATCAACGCCCTCAAACGCCGCCTGAATCAGCTCATCCGAGCTGAAGCTTTCGCACGGGCACAGCGCATTTTTGATATATTGAGCCGTTCTGCCTGACGAAGCACAGCGCAGCGCCGTTTTTATATCGGCGGCAGCGCACGAGAGCTCGACTTCTTTCATTAAAAGACCGCTCCCGCTCTTTTCGGCGAACTGCTTTCTTATTTTCAGCGCCGCCGTGTCTATCGCGGTGTCCGCAAGTCTGCCGCTCTCGAGCTTGACTATCGCGTCATAAGCTGCCTGCGCGCAATCCCTCATGCACTCGGGCAGGGAGTCGAGCTCGTTTCGCTCGACGCACAACATAGTCGGACGGGTCGAGGTCGGAGAACTTCGCCTTGAGCGCCGCTTTGAGATTGAAGAAATCGTTGTTTATCACGAGCGCATCGAGAAGTGAAGCGTCCGGCGCGCTCTCTTTGAGCAGCTGCCACGCGGCGTTCACATGCTCTTCGAGCATCGGCGCATAGTCGTGACCGACGCCGTCGGTATGCCAACCCTTGTCGCCGAGCAGTCTCAGCGCCGCCTCATAGCTCTCAGCTGATATCAGCTGTTCAGTCTCGGCGGGAGTGAGCAGATTCACTTCGTTCGCTCTGATTCGCGCTACGGCGTAGGCATATTCATTTTCATGCATATTTTTCACCGCCGTTTAAAATATCACGCCGCAGACTTTTTCGCGGATGGTGTCCTTCTGCTCGTTTATGAGCGCTCTGAAGGTGCAGTTTATCTCAATATCGCCGTAGACGAGGATAAACCCGTTTTCGATATCCGCGCCCTGCGCCGCAAGCTTCACCGAACCGTCTTTCAATTCGGCGTTTATTCTTTCAATAAAGCCCGACGGCACGCGGTCAAGGTCGGCTTTCGAGAGCCTCAGCTCCCCCTCGCCCTTGCAGGCGTTTCTGACGGCGAGCTTTTCGAGCGCCGCGAAATAATCGTCCGCGCACATATTGCACATCGCATCATAAGCCGCCTCTATCGCCGCGTCTACTGCCTCGACTTTAGCTGAGAGCTCAGCTCTGCGGGCAATGCCGCTTATATTCGCTTCGGACATATTTAATATCGACTGTGCCTTTTTCTCAGCGTCCGCTATAATATCGGAATAAGCCTTTTCGGCGTGCGCGTTCGCATCCTCTGCGATATCCTGCGCCTTTTTCTGCGCCTGATCCGCAATCTCGCGGCAGCTCGCCAGAGAATCGGCATTTATTTTTTCAATTATTCTGTCAAGTCCGCTCATCATTTCATCCCTTTCGCCGGCGCATACGCGCCGTTTTTTCGGTCATCAGATATTGAGTCCGCTGATGCTGAAGATCGAAAGGATCGAGACGAGCAGGGCGATAACGGCGTAGGTCTCGACCATTGCCGCCATGGTTATAGCCTTACCGTTCTGGTCGGGCTTCTTGGCTATTATGCTGACGCCTGCCGCCGCAGTCTTGCCCTGAGCTATTGCGGAGAAATAACCGACTATCGCTATGGGCATGCAGGCCGCAAACATCATAAGACCTTTTTCTATCGAGAGAGGCTCGAAGCCGCTGCCGATAACGCCCATTCTGTTGAGCGCAAGGAAAGCTGTAAGGAAGCCGTAGAGTCCCTGAGTACCGGGGAGGATCTGAAGGATAAGCACTTTACCGAACTTCGTGGGGTCTTCTGTGATAACGCCCGCTCCGGCCTGACCGACAAGGCCGACTCCCTTTGCGGAGCCCATACCGGAGAGGATAGCCGCAAGAGCGGCGCCGAGGACGGCTATTGATGTTCCGAGACTTGAAAAAATAGACATTACTGTATTTCCTCCTTGAATCTGAAATGTTTTGTATCTGCTTTTAAGGGGGTGAAGGAGCGCCCTCCGCCCTCATAAAATTTTGAGAAGAATTCAACATACTGAAGCCTGTTCGTGTGGACATAGGTTCCGATAAGATTTATCGCGATGTTCGCCGTATGTCCGAGCAGGAAAACCCCGATAAACAGTATGAGCTTTGCTATCTTGTTGCCGGGCATTGTGCCGAGCAGGTTAATAACCGTCGCTATAACGCCGGTTGAAAGTCCGAGCGCCAGCAGGCGCGAATAGGAGAGGATATCTCCGAGATATCCGGACGCCGTGTTATACAGCCCGTAAAGTCCGCCGCCGAGCTTACCGATAATATTTTTGGCGCTTCGCCCGCTCGTCAGAACGGTCAGCACCGCGCCGACAAGGGCGACATATTTTCCTATTGTCGTCAGCGTCTGCGGCACATCGATTATGATTCCTGCGCCCAGCGGTGCAATACCTGCGACGAGCAGATAGACTGGAACGACATCGCAGAATGCGTCAAGCTTCTTGCCGTCCTTCCAGAGCATATAGAACCTGACTGCAAGACCCGCGAACAGGTGGATTATGCCGAACAGGAACGAATAGAGCAGCAGCTTCATCGGGTCGTTGACCGGCTCAAACCAGACCGCCGTCGACGCTATCTCCTTGCCGAAGAACTCGCGCGCTATGACCTGCGGCGCGTCGCCGAACCAGCTGCCGAACATCGTGCCCCAGAACACGGTCGAGATTCCGCAATAGAGGAACATATTGACCGTCTTTTTCATCCTGGGCTCGAGCTTGAGCTTCGCCTTGGCTATGAGCATGGCGATGACCATTATCACGCCGTAGCCCGCGTCCGAGAGCATGATGCCGAAGAAGACATAGTAGAAGAACGCCATAACGGGGTTCGGGTCGACATCGTCGCGGTTTGGCATCGAATACATTTCTGTTATCGGCTCGACGGGCGCGACAAAGGCGTTGTTTTCGAGCAGCACCGGCACATCGGCATCTGCGTCCGGGTCGGTAATTTCGATAGCGACCGTGTATTTCTTTTCGAGCGCGTCAATAACTTTTGCAGCCCGCTTCTCGGGGATATATCCCGTGAGGACGAAGATGCGGTTCGTCATGGCTATGCGCTCAAGAGCCGCGTATTTTTCTTTCTTTATCGTGAAATAATCAATGACGAAGCTGATATCATCGTAGCAGCCCGCAAGCTTCACTATTTCGGCTCGCGCCGTTTCGGAATCTTTCTCGTTCTGCTCGATCTGCTTTTGAAGCCGCTCATATCTCACGCGCGGCGGATGCTTCGTCGGGTCGGACGGATAAGCGAAATTGAGCGTTCTCAGCGCTTCGAATATCTCTTTTTCGCATTCCTTGTGGCACATCACAACCGCGCAAGTGCGCTCGCTGTTAGCCGAGATTATCTGCGCGTCGACTTCGCCTATCTCCGGCGCTGCCGCCGCTATCGCTTCGAGAAGCGACTGCGCGTCATACTGCACCGGGAATGAGCCGATAAACACCGCAGACGAATCCGTGCCCTTGCATTTCATCGGGATATCGAGGCTCAGCCACGGCTCGAGCGCGTCCATCGCGGTGCGGCACCGGACATTGTCCGCCGCATATTCGCGCATATCCGCTTCGAGCGAGTTTATCCTGTAGCACTCGCGGAGTATTTCATCCGCCTCATCGGCTTTTTTAAGATACTCCGAAACCTCGAGCTCCTTTCTGCCGCCGAACGACGACATGAGGCTCTGCACCAGTCCCTTTTTCTGCGGAGCATATTTGTCGAGCGTTTTCTGCGCGCTCTCCGCCGCCGCGAGGTACCGTTCAAAGGTCGAAACGGTGACGCCCGTTGACAGCTTGCAGAGCGATTCGCTCTCTTCGCAGTCGGTCAGCTCGACAGTACCCATACGCTGAAGGCAGTCGATTATCTCCTTGCTCTGTTCAAGCGGAGCGAGCAGCTCGATGCACTTCATTTTAAGCTTTGCCAACCTGACACCTCCTGACTTTTCTGTAATTTCTGAGCCGTTTCATCAGATCACCGTCTCCATGACCGCTTTGATTGCATCGGCTCTGTGCGCTTCGGCAGCCGCAAGCACTTCGCGCTTGCGCTCCCCTGCCGCCTTTTCGGCTTTCTTCTCGTTTGCACGTGCCTGTTCGCGCGCGCCCGCGATGATTTCTTCCGCTTTCTTTGCGGCCTCGGCCTTCTTTCTTGCAACTGCGCCCTCGCCCGCTTCGACCGCCGCGTCGACGGTTTTCTGCGCCTGTTCGTGCGCCGCTTTCTGCGCCTCTTTGTCCGAATTTTCGGCATCGAGCACCTTTGAAAGCATTTCGGACGCCATAGAAACACGCTCCTTTCGTCGGCGGATATATTTTCCGCCGCATTTTCTGTTATTTTACCACAAAATTATGACCGAAAAATGAATAGATAGCACAAATAAATATTTTTTTATCTATAATGTCTATACCTATATGTCCGCATCTTACCAGATATTTTATCACACTGCAAAGCGCGATTAAATACCCAACATTCGCCCGCTGTCGCAAAGTTGCACATTCGGGCGCATTTGTCCAAAAGGTTGTAAACTCGGGGCGAATTTGGTATAATGAAGCATACCCAAAACGGAGGAAAAAGATATGACGGAAAAACTCTCGGCATTCGATCTTGAAACATTTATGTCTAAGCTCGTCGACGCGCTGCCAAAACTCGCCGGGGCTGTGATAATAATCGCGCTCGGCTTCTGGGTCAGCTCGCTTATCGGCAAACTGCTGATAAAAGGTCTGACGCGAAAGGGCGTTGACGCATCCATCCACTCGTTTCTGCGCAGCATCGTAGTCTGGCTGCTGAGATTCGCGGTCATACTCTCCGCGCTCTCGACTCTCGGCTTCAATCTGAACTCGTTCATCGCCGCCCTCGGCGCGGCGGGACTGACCGCCGGCATGGGTCTGCAAAACAGCATTGCCCAGTTTGCCAGCGGCATACAGATACTCGTCAACAAGCCTTTTAAAAGCGGCGACTTCGTCGAACTTGAGAACATAAGCGGACGGGTTCACGAGATAAAGCTGATGTACACGGTGTTTACGACCGTTGACAACAAGCGCGTTATAGTCCCGAATTCGCACATCACGAGCAACAATATTATTAACTACAACGCCGAAGGGCGTCGCAGACTCGACATGACCTTCTCCGTCTCCTACTCCGACGACATCGCCCTCGCAAAGCAGGTGCTCCGCGCGCAGGCGCTCAAGAACGAACTCATCTATAAAAATCCCGAGCCGGAAGTCGTCGTCAAACAGCAGTCGGCGAGCAGCATCGACCTTCTGCTCATGGCGTGGTGCTCATCTTCCGATTATCTGACCGTCTACTACAAACTGCAGGAGGATGTCAAAACAGCCTTCGACGAAAACGGAATCAACATCCCGTTCAACCAGCTCGATGTCCATGTATCTAACTCATAAGTTTTAAAATTGTCATAATTAACAAAAAACGCCCAATTGTCTGCGGCAGATTTTTTTGAAAAAGTTCTTTTTGACTATCAATCGGGCGTTTTTTATTATATAATGTTAGATGAAGGCAAAAAAGACAATTTAATCTGCGGAGGGAATTATTATGTCAGAAGCTTTAACTGCACCGGATTTTTCAACTATTCCTGTAGGACCGCTTGCGCTCATCGCACTGCCCGGCTGTGAGGAGCTTGCCGCAAAGATCGACGCCTATCTCAAAACATGGCGCGAGATCCGCGAGAGCGAGCACAAAACAACCATCGCGTTCTCGGGCTATCAGCGCGACTCCTACCTCATCAAGGCGGCATTCCCGCGTTTCGGTTCGGGCGAATCGAAGTGCCACATCCAGCAGTCCGTTCGCGGCTACGATATCTTCATCGTCTGCGATATGTTCAACTACGGTCTGACCTATAAGATGTACGGCAAGGACAATATGATGAGCCCCGACGATCACTATGCGAACCTCAAGCGCGCCATCAGCGCGATCGGCGGCAAGGCAAGACGCATCACCGTCATCATGCCCATGCTCTACGAAGGAAGACAGCACAAGCGTTCAAGCAGAGAATCCCTTGACTGCGCCATGGCTCTTCAGGAGCTGAGCGCTCTCGGAGTGGACAACCTCATCACCTTTGACGCGCACGACGCACGAGTTCAGAACGCTATCCCGAACCACGGCTTTGAAAACATTCAGCCTGCTTACCAGATGATAAAGGCGCTCGTCAAGAATGTTCCCGATCTCAAGATCGACAACGATCATCTGATGATAATTTCCCCCGATGAGGGCGGCATGGGTCGCTGCATCTATTATTCGACCGTTCTCGGCGTTGACCTCGGTATGTTCTACAAGAGACGCGACTATTCGGTCGTTGTTGACGGCAGAAACCCGATAATCGCCCACGAGTTCCTCGGCGACAATGTTGAGGGCAAGGATGTTGTCATTGTTGACGACATGATTTCCTCCGGCGAGTCGATGATCGAAGTTGCAACGAAGCTCAAGGAGCTCAAGGCGAGAAGAATCTTCGTCTGCACCTGCTTCGGCCTGTTCTGCAACGGACTTGAGGCTTTCGACAAGGCATACGAAAGCGGCCTTATCAACAAGGTGTTC
>OHBQ01000763.1_pt1 | contig 11779 bp, 6 predicted proteins | sample 1577401 | NCBI WGS metagenome assembly OHBQ01 (sample SAMEA3879581, study PRJEB24766) | human gut metagenome | biome: human-associated habitat; feature: feces | place: USA | collected 1985/1987
TGACGAAGGATATGGTGTATGAGAATGCATATATTGTGTCAAATGACGATGGAAGGCTGATTTTCATATGTGATGGAGATCTATACAGGGCAAAGGGTATCATGGAAGAGAACTTTACAGGTGTCTGTGATATTGAAATCAGTGGCTCTAAGGTCAAAAAGATACAGATAAAGCCGGATGATATATCAGGTGTGATGCTGTCGTACGGAGACGGTACCATGCAGATTGCAGGGCAGGGTGACATTCCAATGCAGTCAGACAAGCTGCCGGTGTATGATGAGACAGGCACTTCACCTAAGGAAATAGCGGTTTCTGACCTGATAATCGGAAGTGAAACACTTTCTTACATACTTGATTCCGGCAGGATATGTGCCATTGTCAGAAGACAGGTACCTGACCTTACATACATAAGAGTGCTTATAAAAAACGATGGAAAGGATGCATTTCCAACAATTGCGGCAGCTGCCGCAGCTAACCTTTATGTGGATGATGCTGACTGTGGAAGCGATGCTATTGACGATGTGGGTGCATATATGGCAAATGCACAAAAAAGCCGGATAAAGGTGAGCTCAGCGGACAATTATGTCAGCATAAACGGTAAGAGCTATCCGGGCTCATTTGAGTTTATCGTGACAGAGGAAGGTATTGTGGCAGTGAATACAGTCGATGTGGAGACATATGTGCGCTATGTGCTGCCATCGGAGATGCCGTCTACATTTGATGCAGAGGCGCTTAAGGCTCAGGCTGTTTGCGCAAGAACCTTTGTATATTCACAGATGAAAAATACACAGTATGCGCTATACGGAGCAAATATTGACAATACCACGGCTTTTCAGGTCTATAACGCTTCAGAAACAAAGCAGTCGACCGATGAGGCTGTAAAAGCTACAGCAGGACAGGTTGTCTCATGTGGAGGAAGCTTAATAACATGTTATTATTTTTCTACGTCTGCCGGAAAAACCGAGGATATGGAGGTATGGTCTTCGAGTACACCGGATTTCATACACAAGGTGGAGTCGGTGGATGACAATTCGCCATACTACAGATGGACCTCGGAGCTTGATTTATCGGCATACAATGATCCTCAGTACGGCACAGCAACAGGTGTTTCTGTCGATAAGACGTCGGATGCTGGTTATGTACTTTCACTCACAATAAATTACGGAAACAAATCGCAGACCTTTACGGCGGAGAATGATATAAGAAAGGCGTTAGGGCATTATCAGAAAAAAGTTACATTAAACGATGGCTCTGTGAGGGAGAATATGTCGATGATACCAAGCGCCTGCTTTAGTGTGAGTGCCGGTGCAAATGGTCACTATACACTGTCCGGCGGAGGCTTCGGTCATGGAATAGGCTTCAGCCAGTATGGTGCAGACAAGCTGGCAAAGGCAGGAAGCAGCTATAAGGATATAATCGGATATTATTATAAGGATGTGACAGTGGTGGATATAAGCAGTGTACGTAGTGAGCAGTGATATGCCTACAAAAAATTGATAGCATGGATAGTAGAAATGTGGTAATATCGAAGTGCTTAGATACATGACTATGTGTGTGATAGTAAGATACATTGTAATTATTTCGTAAGAAAACAAGAGGATTTGATGATGAATTTACCGATAGAGTTTGAAAAAAAGATGAAGGCCTTTCTGGGCAATGAGTGGGATGATTTCTTATACAGCTATGACAATAACAGATTTCAGGCACTCAGATTTAATACATTAAAGGTACAAAGCCCGGAAGAAAGAATGCGGATATTGAAGGTACTTGGAATTTCTTCAGATAAAAGGGTTTCGTGGGCAAATGAGGCATATTACTTTGATGAGAATGTGCGTCCGGGAAAGCAACCGTATCATGAGATGGGGCTTTACTACATACAGGAGCCAAGTGCCATGTCGGCGGCTGCACTTTTAGCTCCAAAGCCGGGTATGAGAGTGCTTGACCTGTGTGCGGCACCCGGTGGAAAGAGCACACAGCTTGCCACATATTTAGGAGACAGCGGACTTTTGGTATCAAATGAGATTAACACACAAAGAAGCCGGATTTTGTCGCAGAATATAGAGCGTATGGGAATTAAAAATGCGATTGTGACAAATGAGGACAGCTTTGTGCTTGCTTCACATTTCCCGGGCTTTTTTAATGCTATACAGGTGGATGCACCTTGCTCAGGAGAGGGAATGTTTCGAAAGCTGCCTGAGGCAATAGAGCAGTGGAGCATGGAAAATGTGGCAATCTGTGCGGCAAGGCAGAAGGAAATACTGGACAATGCTGCGGTGATGCTTAAGCCGGGAGGCGTGATAGTATACAGCACCTGCACCTTCTCGAAGGAAGAAAATGAGGATGTAATTGAGTATTTTTTGGAGAGACATCCTGATTTTACACTTGAAGAAATGGAGCGCTTCTGGCCGCATAAGGTGGACGGAGAGGGGCATTTTGTGGCAAAGCTTGTGAGAAGAGGCAGTGTTAATGAGTTTGATGCGGGTTATGATGTATGCGAGGATAGCTGTAATAAAGTAGAGGACACAGGCCTTAAAGCTGACAGGAAAACCAAAAAGAATAAAAATAGTAAGAACAGGAAAAATGAAACAAAGCCGGCTCTCACAAAAGAAAATATGAAGCTTCTCTCAGAGTTTCTTGATGAGACCATATCAGAGGATATGGCAGCATGGATAAAAAACTCAAGGCTTGTCATGTTTGGGGAGCAGCTCTACAGGCTGCCTGATATGGAAGTTGATATTAAAGGGCTTAAGGTGCAGCGAGCAGGGCTTCATATAGGAGAGTTTAAAAAACAGCGCTTTGAGCCGTCGCATTCGCTGGCACTTGCACTTAAGCTAAATGATGCTAAAAATCTAGTAAAACTTACATGTGACAATCCGCAGACAACAGGCTTTTTCAATGGTCAGTCAGTCGTGTTATCTGATGAGCAGGCGGCTGAATGCAAAAAGGGCTGGGCACTTGTATGTGTGGACGGATACACGGCCGGCTGGGGCAAGGTGAATGGCACACAGGTTAAAAACCATTATCCTAAGGGGCTTAGAAATAAAATATAAATCAAATATAAAATTTTCTACTTGCAAAATATAGAGATTGTGCTAAAATGACTTATGTGTTATTAAGAAATAAGCATTTGCGATATATATGTCGCAGCTATATATAATAAAAGCAATGAAGGTGCATAGTAGATTATAGTACTTTGACCAGAGAGAGATTGTCATCGGCTGAAAGCAGTCTTACAAAAAGGCTATTGATTGAAGTTCACACTGAAGCTGCATGGATGAAGTACAGTAGTTCATGACGTGTTATGTACGTTACACATATCAATGAGAGTCCATTGAGTAAAACGTCAATGGAAATCAGGGTGGTATCGCGGAATTTTCGTCCCTGCACGGTTTAATAGCCATGCAGGGGCGTTTTTTATCGCATAAACGGGAAATTCGAGCTTGGAGTTACGAGTTTATGCAAATTAAGAAAAATATTATGAGGTGAAATTCGATGAGAGACAAAATTCAACAGATCAGAGAGAAAGCACTTGCTGAAATTGATAAGGCTGACGGCCTTGAAAAATTAAATGATGTGCGTGCTGCAATTCTTGGAAAGAAGGGTGAGCTCACAGCTGTCTTAAAGGGCATGAAGGATGTTGCTCCGGAGGACAGACCAAAGGTAGGCCAGTGGGTCAATGAGACACGTGAGGCAGTTGAGAAGCTTCTTGATGAGAAGGTTAAGAAATTTGAGGCAGAGGCACTTAAGCGCAAGTATGAGAGCGAAAAAATAGATGTCACTATGCCTGCAAAGAGAGGCAAAAAGGGTAATCTTCATCCTGTAACACAGGTAAAGGACCAGCTCTCGGAGATTTTCACATCTATGGGCTTTGAGGTTTACGAGGGTACAGAAATCGAGAATGATTACTATAATTTCACAGCTTTAAATACTCCAAAGGATCATCCGGCCCGTGATATGCAGGATACATTCTATTTATCACCTGAGTTCTTACTGCGCACACAGACCTCAGCAGGACAGATTCATGTAATGGAAGCAAAGAAGCCGCCTATCAAGGTTGTTTCACCAGGTAAGGTTTTCCGTTCGGATGATGATGCGACACATTCTCCTATGTTCACACAGATGGAGGGTCTTGTGGTAGATAAGGGAATCACACTGTGCGATTTAAAGGGTATGCTTGACCAGCTTGTAAAGAAGATGTTCGGAAAGAATGTCACAACACGTCTTCGTCCTTCATACTTCCCATTTACAGAGCCGTCTGTAGAGGTTGATGTAAGTTGCTTCCAGTGCCACGGCAAGGGCTGCTCTTTATGCAAGGGCACAGGCTGGATTGAGGTGCTTGGTGCAGGTGTGGTAAATAAAAAGGTGCTTGAGGGCTGTGGCATAGACACAAATGAGTACAGCGGATTTGCATTTGGTATCGGTCTTGAGCGTATTGCAATGCTCAAATACGGAATTAACAACATCAAGCTTTTATTCGAGTCAGACCTTAGGGTATTAGACCAGATTGATGACAACTAGATTCATTTCTTGAATATATAACAGGAGGCAAAAATTATGTTAACACCACTTAGCTGGTTAAAAGATTATGTAGATATAGATGTAACACCAAAGGAGTTAGAGGAAAAATTATTCTCATGTGGTTTCGAGGTTGAGGAATCATATGAGGTGGGAAAGGATATCTCAAACGTAGTAGTCGGCCTTGTAGAAAAATGTGAGCCGATTCCGGAGACACACCTAAGCCTGTGTCAGGTAAATGCCGGAGCACATGGCACATTACAGATCTGCTGTGGAGCGGACAATGTAAAGGCAGGGGGCAAATATCCTCTTGCACTTATCGGCGCAACAGTATATGCCACAGCAAAGGATCATGTTACAATAGAGGGCGTGATGGAGATAAAGCAGGGCAAGCTGCGTGGATATGATTCATATGGAATGTTATGCTCAGGCGTAGAGCTTGGCTTAAATGAGGACCTCTATCCGGGTGCAGGCTACAACGGACTTTTGGTTTTACCTGAGGATGCTAAGGCGGGAGATGATGTAAAACCTATCCTCGGCCTTGATGACTGGATTTTTGATATTGCAATCACAGCAAACAGACCTGACTGTCAGTGTATATATGGCATGGCAAGAGAGGTTGCTGCTGTTTTGGGAAAAGAGCTTAAGGAGCCTGCACTTGACTATACTGCTGATGATGTTAAGAAGGAAAATTTCAAGGTATCTGTCCTGGCACAGGACATCTGCCCTCGCTACACAGCTCACTATGTGCATGATGTAAAAATCTCTGAGTCACCGGCATGGATGAGAAAACGTCTTGCACTTGTTGGAATAGGCTCTATCTCAAATGTGGTAGACATCACTAACTTTGTTTTAAAAGAGCTCGGACAGCCAATGCATGCCTTTGATTATTCATACCTTGAGGGAGATGAGATTGTAGTAAGACGTGCAAACGATGGAGAGAAAATTGTCACACTCGATGAGAAGGAATTTGAATTAAACAGCAATAACCTTGTTATCTGTGACGGAAAGAAGGCAGTTGCGCTTGCCGGTATCATGGGCGGCTTAAACTCTGAAATTAACGACGGTACAACAGAGGTGATGTTTGAATCTGCAAAATTTGCAAGAGATAATATCAGAAAGAGCTCTCGTGCGCTGGGACAGGCTTCTGATTCGAGTGCACTTTACTCAAAGGGTGTAAACGAGTACACAACAGCCATGGCTATGAAGAGAGCGCTTCACCTGATGGAGGAGCTTGGCTGTGGTAAGGTTTCTTCAACTCATGTTGAGGTGACTACAGGAAATTCGCTTGAGCCAAAAGAGATGAAGGTTTCTATTGCAAAGGTTAATGGTGTGCTTGGAATAGAGGTACCTACAGAGGATATTGTGAGAATACTCACAAATTTAGGCTTTGCACCGGTTGTAAGCGGTGATGAGCTGACACTCATGATTCCTGCATATCGTGAGGATATGGAGGATTATCCGGATGTGGCCGAGGAGGTTATCCGTATGTATGGCTATGACCATGTCATTCCTGCATTCATGCCTACGGCACAGGTTACACTCGGAGGACTCAACCTTAGACAGCAGACAGAGCGCAAGATAAAAGAGGTGCTCTGTGCAGCAGGCGCGTATGAGGGAATACATTACTCATTCTTCTCACCTGCTGATCTTGATCTGCTCAGATTCCCGGAGGATGCACCTGAAAGACATGCTATCAGGCTTATAAACCCAATCAATGTTGACCTCTCGCTTATGAGAACAACACTTGCTTCTGAGATGCTTTATGCCATAGCAAGAAACCAGAAGAAGGGTATCTTGGAGGGAAGAATTTTTGAGCTGGGAAATATCTTTATCGCAAAGGAGCTTCCGCTTACAGAGTATCCGGATGAGAGAGAGACACTTTGCGCAGGCGTATTCGGTGAGAATGAATCGTTCTTTACTATAAAGGGACTGGCTGAGACTGTAGCAGATGCGCTTGATGTGAAGTTTACATACAAGCCGGCTCAAAAGCCATTCCTTCATCCATATCAGACAGCAGAGGTATTCTGTGACGGACAAAAAATCGGATATCTCGGTCAGGTAAGATATGAGATATGCGATGAGCTTGACATGAGAGTACCGGCATATGTGATGGAGCTTGATTTAAGAGTTCTTTCACAGTGGTATGGAAAGGACAGAGTATTTACTCCAATCTCAAAATTTGATGATGAGAAGAGAGATTTTGCTTTTGTTGTGGACAAGGATATCACATGTGAGCAGATCGAAAACGGTATCAGGGAAGCCTGTGATTATGTCTCAGATGTTACACTGTTTGATGTTTACGAGGGTGTACAGCTTCCTCCGAATAAGAAGAGCATGGCGTACAGTGTAGTATTTACACCAAAGGATGAGGAGCTTAAGACTAAGAAGGTCGAGGGCTTTGTAAAGGATATACTTGCTCATCTTAAAGAGACTGCAGGTATCACACTTCGTGGTTAGACGTTAGTATAGTGTTAGGAATAGGAAAATTATGGACGTAAAAGATTTTGATTATGATCTTCCGGAGGAGCTAATAGCACAGGATCCTCTGGAGGACCGCTCCAGCTCAAGACTCATGGTGCTTGACAAGAAGACAGGAGAAGTCAGCCATCATGTGTTCAAGGAGATTGTTAAATATTTAAGACCGGGCGACTGCCTTGTGCTCAATAATACAAAGGTCATTCCTGCACGTCTGTTTGGCGTGAAGGAAGGAACTATGGCAAAGATAGAGATACTTCTTCTAAAGCGCAGACAAAATGACGTATGGGAGACTCTTGTAAAGCCGGGTAAAAAGGCAAAGCCGGGCACAAAGATTATATTTGGTGACGGACTTTTAACAGGTGAAGTAATAGATGTGGTTGATGATGGAAACAGGCTGATTCAGTTCAGTTATGAGGGTATTTTTGAGGAGATACTTGATAAGCTCGGACAGATGCCATTGCCGCCATACATCACACATCAGCTAAAGGACAAGAACCGCTACCAGACAGTATATGCAAAGTATGACGGCTCGGCCGCTGCGCCTACGGCAGGACTGCATTTCACAAAGGAGCTTTTACAGCAGGTAAAGGATAAGGGGGTAGATATTGCAGAGGTGACTTTACATGTGGGGCTTGGCACGTTTAGACCGGTAAAGGTGGATAATGTGCTTGATCACCATATGCATTCTGAGTTTTACATGGTGTCACAGGAGGCTGCAGACAAGATTAATAATGCAAAGAAAAATGGCGGCAGAATAATATCTGTCGGCACTACAAGCACCCGTACCTTAGAGGCAGCATCCGATGAAAACGGCATGCTAAAAGAGTGCAGCGGATGGACGGATATCTTTATTTATCCGGGATACAGCTTTAAGGTGATTGACTGTCTGATTACCAATTTCCATCTGCCGCAGTCTACACTTGTCATGCTTGTGTCAGCATTAGCAGGCAGAGAGCATGTCCTCAATGCATACAAAGAGGCTGTAGAGGAAAGATACAGGTTTTTCAGCTTTGGTGATGCGATGTTTATAACGAACGATATGCATATGGACGATGAGGCAGCTGAATAAATTTTACTTGTAAAAATCAGTCATATATACTAATATGTTGTTTGAGGGTAATTTGTTCCCTTAGTCAATAATATAATAGATGGGGTAAAGTGAATGGAAGAAAAGAGAAGACATAAAAGACTTGACATTGATGTATCGGTACAGTTAGAGCGGCTGGATGAGGACGGAGTGACAACACTTAAGTATTGTCATGTGGATGTCACAGATATTTCCAGAAGCGGTATAGGATTTAATGCAAAGGTACCTCTTGATATACATACATATTATGACACCAAGATCCAAATTTGGACCAAGGAGGTTGTGGATGCGGTTGTCGAGATTGTACGAAGAACAGACAGTGAAGAAGGAGTATATCACTATGGTGCTGTGTTTATCGGTATGACAGACACTGATGCACTCAAGATTGATATTTATCAGATTTTCAATGATTTATAAAGTAAAAAAAGTAAATCATCCACATGATATAGTAACCAGTGTACCTGGCTCAAAGAGTATCACAAACAGGGCCCTTTTAATCGCTGCACTCGCAAGCGGGCGCAGCGTTTTAAAAGGGTGTCTTTTTAGTGATGATTCGAGACATTTTATAGATGCACTGATTCGTCTGGGATTTCCGGTTTTGGTGGATGAGGATAAAAGAGAAATAACAATAACAGGCTTTGGAGGCAGGATACCAAAGAATGAAGCTGAGATAGATGTGGGAAGTGCAGGTACCGCTGCGCGTTTTCTTACAGCTCTTCTTGGACTGTCAAAGGGCAGATACCATATAGTGTCTTCTGAGCAGATGAAGAAGCGTCCTATGAAGGATCTGCTTGTATCGCTTGAAAAGCTGGGTGCCCATATTGAGTATGATGAGAACGAATATCATTTTCCTTTTACCATCGGAAATACAGGGGAGTATGCTGATACTGTTGATATAAACGTAGACAAGAGCAGCCAGTTTTTGAGTGCCCTTCTTATCTCGGCTATAGTGATGGAAAAGAACTTTACTATTAATGTCACAGGAACGCATGGTATGGCATATGTTGAGATGACGCGTCTTATGATGAAGCAGTTTGGGCTCGATGTGATGCAGGACAAAAAGAATAACAGCTTTATTATCCCTAAGAAAGCGGCGTATGAAAGCTTAGACTATGATATAGAGCCGGATGTGTCGGCTGCATGCTATTTTTATGCAATGAGCCCGCTTTTACATGTTAAGTCAAAGGTGATGGGGGTGCACCAAAACAGCTTGCAGGGAGATGTGGCATTTCTTGATGTGCTTGCGGATATGGGCTGCACAATTTCCAACGAGGCAGACGGCATAGTGTGTATGCCACCAAAGAAATGCTCATATACATGGCGGAAGCTGGGATTTGTCAACATTCTCAGACCAGGCGCTGACACTTGCTGCGATTGCACCGTTTGCAAATGCACCTGTAGGGATAGAAGGCATTTCGCATATTCGTCTGCAGGAGTGTGACAGGATAAACGCCATCGAGGAAAACCTGACGGAATTAGGTGTGAGGGTTGAAGAAATTGAAAATGGCTTAAAGATTTATCCGGCAGAGCGTATTAAGCCTTGTCAAATTAAGACGTATGACGATCACCGCGTAGCCATGTCATTTACTTTGCCGGGGCTTAAGGCAGAGGGCGTTGAGATAATAGACCCTTATTGCTGCCGCAAGACCTTTGAGGATTTTTATGAGGTACTTGAGGAGAGCGTATATTAATAAAGTGTTATTGGTTTTTTGCTTATTTGTAAACAGTGCTGCATTGGACGGTATAAAAAGAGCCGTAAAACGAATCAAATTCGTTTTACGGCTCGTTGTTTTTGGGATTAAAACCATATAACAGGATAAATCATCTGCGGTGAATAGTATAGTTTCTTTCTTTAAGTACGCTGATAGCCGATTCAAGAGCATCTTCATCATAGAACTCTATGCGCAGTACACCCTCCTCAAACTCACGGTTGTTTATGATGCCATATTGATATCACCACAACCAGATACACAGCATGTTCCCATACCACGTGCAACTACGGCTGCGTGAGATGTCATACCACCACGAACTGTAAGGATACCCTGAGCAGCCTTCATTCCTGTGATGTCCTCTGGAGATGTCTCAAGACGTACAAGTACGACTTTCTCTCCTCTTTCAGCCCATGCCTCAGCATCGTCAGCTGTGAATACAACCTTACCACAAGCAGCTCCTGGAGATGCTCCAAGACCCTTTCCAAGTGGAGTTGCAGCCTTAAGTGCAGCAGCATCGAACTGTGGATGTAATAATGTATCAAGGTTACGAGGGTCGATCATTGCAACAGCCTCTTCCTCTGTTCTCATTCCTTCATCTACAAGGTCGCAGGCAATCTTAAGAGCTGCCTGAGCTGTTCTCTTACCATTACGTGTCTGAAGCATGTACAGTTTACCGTGCTCAACTGTGAACTCCATATCCTGCATATCATGGTAGTGATTCTCAAGAGTCTCACAAACATTAAGGAAATCAGCGTATGCCTCTGGGAACTCCTGCTCCATCTGAGCGATTGGCATTGGAGTACGAACACCGGCAACAACGTCCTCACCCTGTGCATTAATAAGGAACTCACCCATAAGCTTGTTCTCACCAGTTGCAGGATCACGTGTGAATGCAACACCTGTACCTGACTCGTTATTTAAGTTACCGAATACCATTGGCATTACGTTAACAGCGGTTCCCCAGGAATATGGGATATCGTTGTCTCTTCTATATACGTTAGCACGTGGGTTGTCCCATGAACGGAATACAGCCTCGATAGCAAGCTTTAACTGCTCTACAGGATCTGAAGGGAAGTCTGTTCCTAACTGATTCTTGTACTCAGCCTTGAACTGCTCTGCTAATTCCTTTAAGTCTGCTGCTGTAAGGTCAACGTCAAACTTAACACCTCTGTCAGCTTTCATCTTGTCGATGAGCTGCTCGAAGTATTTCTTTCCTACTTCCATAACAACGTCTGAGAACATCTGGATGAAACGTCTGTATGAATCATATACGAAACGCTCGAATGCTGGATCTGGGTTACCAGCGATCATAGCTGCAACAACATCATCATTAAGACCAAGGTTAAGGATTGTATCCATCATACCCGGCATTGAAGCTCTGGCACCTGAACGAACAGATACGAGAAGAGGATTCTTAAGGTCACCGAATTTCTTTCCGTTAACCTCTTCCATCCATTTTACACCTTCCATAGTCTGAGCCATAATCTCATCATTGATCTTACGTCCATCCTCGTAGTACTGTGTACAAGCCTCAGTAGTGATTGTGAAGCCCTGTGGTACAGGAAGTCCAATCTCTGTCATCTCAGCGAGGTTAGCACCCTTACCACCGAGAAGGTTACGCATGGTCATGTTACCTTCTTTGAAGGTGTATACCCACTTGTTTGCCATTTGACAATTCCTCCTAATATTTGTTTATTGTATAAATTCGAAAAACGAATAACATGATCCGTTTTCCATAAAGCTGAGCCGTGAACACAGACTTCACGACTATGCTATACTTATTGTAACACAGAATTCGCATTTCGCAAGCATTTTTTACCATAGTTATGCCCCATGAATCACAGAGCCGGACGCAAACCATCCGTTTTGTAATCCACAGGGCAGACTTTTATTTACGCGATATTAAAATTCAAATTTTTTCTCAAAATAAGCATCCAGCTCATCGATTTTAATTCTTTCCTGCTGCATGGTGTCGCGGTCACGG
>OHBQ01000764.1_pt1 | contig 11764 bp, 9 predicted proteins | sample 1577401 | NCBI WGS metagenome assembly OHBQ01 (sample SAMEA3879581, study PRJEB24766) | human gut metagenome | biome: human-associated habitat; feature: feces | place: USA | collected 1985/1987
CAATCTTTTTAAAATCAAAGCCTCGCGCTTCATAATTAGCATACATATCAAAACTTGAACATGCCGGAGACAGCAATACAACATCCCCGCTGCAGGCAATGGATTTCCCTTTTTCAACAGCGCCCCGCATATCATCAGCCAAAACAATAGTTTTTATCCCGGCTTTCTCTGCTTCATCTTTAAATCTTGCTGCTGCATTGCCTAATAAAATCAAACATTTGACACGCGCTTTCACCGTTTTCATAAACTTATCAAGTTTTGTGTGCTTGTCATATCCGCCTGCAATAAGAATGATTGGACGATTGAATGTTTCCATTCCCTTAATCGCCGCATCTGTATTTGTTGCCTTTGAGTCATTATAATATGAAACTCCATCCAGCTCTCGAACAAATTCGATACGATGCGGTAAGCCTTTGAATTCAATTATTCCATCATGAATGGCTTCAAGCGGGATTCCACCTTCATATGCTAAAAATGCTGCTGCTAAGACATTCTGGTAATTCTGATTTCCTGTCAGCTGCAATTCATCTATACCTGCCACCTTAAGAACTTTCCCCCTTCGCTTAATCACCAAGTCTGCTCCGTTAAGACAGGCGCCTTCTTCTACATCACGGCTTATACTGAACAAACATACAGTAGTATTTTTAGCTTTTTTCATCAGTATCGGAGTATATTCATCTTCCGCATTTAATAACAAGCAATTATCCTTTCCCATATTCTCAAAAATTCTTGCTTTTGCTGCCACATATCTTTCCATCGTATGATGACGTTCTATATGATCTGGAGTAATATTCAAGATCACTGCTGCCCTAGGGCAAAAATCTTTAATAAACTCCAACTGGAAACTGGATACCTCTGCCGCAATCACTCCATCTTCAGCTACCAATTCTGCTTCACGGCTAAGTGAAATCCCTAGGTTTCCTGCTACTGCAAAAGGTATTGATGAATGGCCTATCATGCTGCCGAGTAAAGTTGTTGTAGTTGTTTTCCCATTTGTACCGGTAACTGCCAATATAGGAGCCTTCGTTACTCTATATGCCAGTTCAATTTCGCTAATTACAGGAATTCTACGCTTAAAAGCCTCCATCACGACTATATTCTCAGCAGAAATAACTGGTGAAACCACAACTGTATCGATTCCATCCAGTAACTCAACAGATTGCATGCCAAATTCAAATACGACCCCAAACGATTGAAGTATTTCTTTTTCTTTCTTATCTTTTATATTGTCTTTTAAATCTGAAACAATAACATTACATTCATGTCTGAGCAATACATGCGCTGCCCCTAGGCCGCTAATCCCTGCGCCAAGCACCAATACATTTTTCACTTTTACCGCCTCAAATAAAAACAACTACTACACTTATTGCTTCACTTTAATGCATGAATATATGCCTATATTTTTCTATGCTTTAAATGAAATCATGAGTGTGACACATGCCATAATGCAAGCAAAAATCCAAAATGACCAAACCACTCTAACTTCACTCCAGCCGGAAAGCTCAAAATGATGATGAAGTGGACTCATTTTAAATATTCGTTTTCCTGTTAATTGGAAAGATACAACCTGTAAAATCACAGAAAGTGCTTCGAGCACAAAAACCATCCCTAAAAAAATGAGAAGCAATTCGGTTTTTGTCACTATGGCAATTCCTGCAACTGCCCCTCCTAAAGCCAAAGAGCCGGTGTCTCCCATGAAAATTTCAGCCGGATGATAATTGAAAAATAAAAATCCCACACAGCCCCCCGCTAAGATTGCAGAAAACAAACCAATGTCATGTATCCCGTTTACATAGCAATAAACTGAATAAGCTAAAAATGTTACAACACTGCATCCTGAAGCCAAGCCATCCAGCCCATCAGTCAGATTCACTGCATTGGAAGCCCCTACAACAACCAATACTGCAAAAATATAATACAGCGCTCCAATCTCGATCTCCATTGATGAGAATGGAATTGAGATTGAATATGGCAGATGAAGCGTCTCTACACATCCCCAGCAAAAAAAGGCCGCTAAAATCAATTGTCCCGCGATTTTCTGCTTAGCGGTTAACCCCAAATTCCTTTTCTTTTCCGCTTTTATCAAGTCGTCTAAAAAACCAAGCAAGCCATGTCCCAAGGTCAGAAACAGGAGCCAAAGTACCGATGGGTCTGCCAATCTGTTCCAAATAACGACAAGAACTACAGACAAGCACACAAATAGCCCCCCCATTGTGGGAGTTCCCGCCTTTAAGCGATGCGATTTGGGTCCTTCTTCTCGAATAGACTGCTGCGCCTTATATTTTCGTGCGAGGGGAATTGCAATTACTCCAAGCATAACTGTTAATGCAATTGCTTCCCCCATGTAAAGTATATAAGTAAATTCCATCTTAATTTAAAGATTTCCTCCAAAGTTCCAGTATCGTTTCCATATGCATGTAACGGGATCCTTTGACTAAAACAACATCTCCAGACTGGATCATCTTTTGTAATCTCTGCCAAGCATCCTCACAAGTTGTGCATTCCATGATGTTCGTTTTTCCCACATCGCGAGCCCCCATAGCTATATGGCGGCTAAGCTTCCCCACCGTAATCATTCCGTCAAACCCTATATTTGCGGCTATTTTCCCCAGTTCATAATGAAATTGTTCCTCTTTTTCCCCCAACTCTCCCATATCCCCTAACACAAGGAAATAATGCTTTCCATTGACCTGACGCATAGCATGAAAAGCCATCTCCATTGATAATGGATTGGCATTATAAGAGTCATCAATCACAGTTACGCCATTAATCTCTGTGAAAAACTGTCTTTGCGCTCCAGGTAAAAACTCAGAAAGTGCTTTTTGAATACGATTTACATCAATCCCAAGCACTCTTGCCGTTGCCGTAGCCGCCAATGCATTATATACATTATGAATACCTAGCATATTCAGCTTAACTTTAAATGCCTCATCAAAGCAGGTACAAACATATTTGGTACAATTATTTTCATATTGAATTCTACTCCCATGGACAGTATAATTCCCATTTACGCCATACCCTATTATATTTCCGCTAAAAGTATCGCCCATTCTAATTACATAAGGATCATCTTCATTTAATATGGCAATCCCCTTATCAGGTAGTGATTCAATTAGCTCTCCCTTCGCCTTCGCGATATTCTCCTGACTCCCTAAAATTCCTATATGCGAAGTCCCTACATTTGTTACAACACCGATAGTAGGCGCTGCAATTCGACACAGTTCTGCAATTTGCCCAAGACCTCTCATTCCCATTTCCACCACGCACGCTTCTGTTTCCGGCGTCATGGATAAAAGAGTCAACGAAAGTCCAATTTCATTATTAAAATTTTTCTGCGTTGCACATACATTCAATTTGGAAGCAACTAAAGCCGCAATCATATTTTTTGTCGTCGTTTTTCCATTAGATCCCGTTACCGCCACCACTGGAATATCAAACTTCATCCGATAGAAATGTGCTAATGCTTCCAGGGCTGTTTGGGTATTTTTTACCAGGATAACGGAAACTGTTCGAGGAACAGCCTTAAAGAAGATCTTTCGGAAATAATGACCATTGATGCACCGTTAATACATGCATCATTTAAAAAATGATGTCCGTCAAATGTATTCCCTTGCAAAGCAATAAAAAGTTCTCCGGGAGAAATAGTGCGTGTATCAGTATTTACCCCTGTACAATATTCATGGCTCCCCTGCTGCAGTAAAACACCACTAACTGCCTTTAAAATTTCCCCCAGCGTAAATGATGCCATTTCCTAACCTCTTAATGCCTTCCTTACTTCTTCACGATCATCAAAATGAACCGTTTTATCTTTCAAAATCTGATAATCTTCATGCCCTTTACCCGCAATCAATACAATATCCTGATTGTGTGCTATCGACAGAGCATACTGTATGGCAGCACGCCTGTCAGTTACCGTTTTATAAAGTAAATTACTCTTATGTTGGGAAATATCCTGTACCCCGGCAGCTATTTCCCTAATAATTTCTTCCGGGTCTTCTGTTCTTGGATTATCACTAGTAATAACAACAACATCAGAATAATTGGCAGCGATGCGCCCCATAATAGGACGTTTCAATTTGTCCCTGTCTCCGCCACAGCCAAAACAGGTTATAAGACGCCCCTTCGCAATCTCTTTCGCAGTTGTTAATATTTTTTCCAACCCATCTGGTGTATGTGCATAATCTACGACGACGGAAAAAGATTGCCCTTCTTCAATAAGTTCAAACCGTCCTGCCACTGATACGAAATCAGAAAGAGCAGCTTGTATGTCTTTGATATCCACACCTTCTGACAGAGCTGCACCAATAGCTGCCATTACATTATATACGTTGAAACGGCCGATAAGCTTAGTTTTTATAACGTATCTTTTTTCACCAAGCTGAATTTTGAACGATGAGGATTTTCCACTAAAATGAACATCACTTGCTTTTAGATCGGGATTACCATTAAAGCCATAAGTTGATACTTGGCAAAAATCCGGGTCTGAAATTGCGTTACTCATTACGTCTGCATATGGATCATCACTGTTAATCCACGCCGATTTCCCATCTTTAATCTGATCTTTGTCAGAAACCATTTTGAAAAGGATGGATTTTGCCTTGGCATAATTATCCATAGTCTTATGATAATCCAAATGATCTTCTGTCAGATTTGTAAAAACCGCTGTATCAAACTCACATCCGATAACACGCCCCATAACTAATGAATGAGAAGATACTTCCATACAAACATGGGTTACATTTTCTTTCAGCATCTGATACAAAATACGCTGCAGATCTATAACATCCGGTGTTGTATTATGTGTCGGGATCTCTTTATCTCCAATCAAAACATGCACCGTTCCAATGACACCGGTTTTATATCCGACACGATGCAGGATATGGGATATAACATGGGTTGTTGTAGTTTTCCCATTTGTTCCCGTCAAAGCAATCATTCTCATTTTTTTAGAGGGATAGTCAAAAAAATATGGAACTATATCTTCCATCGCTTTTCGTGTATTGGCAACATAAATAATTGTAACATCCGAGGTCACATCGATTTTCTTTTCCGCAATAATAGCTGCCGCTCCATTTTCAGCCGCCATATTTGCAAAATTATGTCCATCTACGTGTTCTCCACGCAAACAGAAAAATAAACTTCCTGTTTCTACCGCACGGGAATCCGCAGTTACATCAATTATTCTAACTTGGGAATTACCTTCCATTCTCTCGATAGGAGTTGCCTTTAATAAATCAATTAATTGCTTCACACCAATACCTTCTACTTGTCATCATAATCCTGTACATTGCCTTATATAGTATAACAATTTATATACAAGCACAATAGCGGTCCTATGAGGGCCGCTATTAACTCAATCTCTTATTTTCTGCTTTCCGCCTTCTGTCTCCATACGTCCATAAATAGCACTTGTAGCAACTTGCATACCAAGTTGTGTTTCCGCAATATTTTGGATTCTTGCCGGTGCTTCAAGCTTGGCAACATCCAGCTGTAAAGTTGCATTTTCTTTTGCAATAGAAATTACTTCAGAACGAAGAACTTGCATTTTATATTCTTGCTGTGCATTCATTCCCGAAAAAAAATACAATGCCAACACAGGAATAAATAATAAAGAAAGGCTTATAAATACTTGACAAAAGTTCCTGCGTTCAATGACGCCACTTTGTCCTGCTACTGCTACGTTTTCAGATATATAATTCATCATATTCACATTCTGTGATGTCATTTGAACTTCCCCTATCCCTTATTACACTTTTTCCACTACACGAAGCACAGCGCTTCGTGCTCTTGGATTCTCCTTAACCTCTTGCAGGGATGGCCTTATTGATTTCCCCACACTTCTGACCTGTCTTCTGTGATTACATATACAAATCGGAATTTCCGACGGACAAATACAGTCTTTAGACATGTCCCTAAAGGTATTTTTGATAATACGATCTTCCAATGAATGAAAAGTGATGACTCCTAACCGTCCTCCCTTATTCAGGTGATTTATGCAATCCTCCATGGCTTTTCGCAAAATACCAAGTTCATTATTTACTTCAATGCGAATGGCCTGAAAAGTCCTTTTCGCTGGATGCGGTCCATCTCTTCTTGCCGCAGAAGGGATTGCCGCTTTAATGACATGGACAAGTTCTTCTGTAGTAGAGATTGGTCTGCGCATCCTGGCTCTATCTATAAAATCAACAATACGACTCGCCCAACGTTCTTCCCCGTAATCACGAATAATATTTCTTAAATGCTCTTCCGTATATGTATTTATCACATCATATGCAGTCAACGAGTTCCTTTGATCCATTCTCATATCAAGCTTTCCATTATTCATATATGAGAATCCACGGGCTCCATCATCCAACTGATGCGATGATACCCCTAAATCAAAAATAAAACCATCAACTTTTTCTATTCCATTCTCTTTTAAAATTCCATTGATATTAGAAAAATTGTCTCTTACTGATATAAATTTACACTGGGCTCCACGGAGCCGTTCTTTAGCCGCCTCAATAGCCTCCCCATCCTGATCTACACCAATTATGCAGCCAAGATTTGAAAGCCCTTCAGCAAGAGCCAAAGAATGGCCTCCACCGCCCAATGTGCAATCCACATAAGTACCGTTTGTATTCGTCAATACATGACTAACCATCTCATTTTGCAAAACAGTAGTGTGGCTAAATTTCATAGATACCTCTTATATCAGAAATTCAGAGGAAGTTCTAACGATTCCGCCAAATCGGTAATAGATTCTTCTTCATTTAAATCCCGATCAAGAAGCTCAGGATCCCATATTTCAATCGTGCTTCCCGCACCAATAATTCTTGCATCTTTTTTTAAATCAGCAAGTTTCCTTAAATGTGCAGGAATCAATATCCGCCCCTGCTTATCGCACTCCATTTCACTTCCTTTTCCAATCAGATATCTTTTTACCTTTCTTACATTTTGATGTGTTGCCGACATTTGCTCAAACTTAGAAATAAGATTATTCCAATGTTCCATCGTATAGATGCAGAGACAGGAATCCAACCCTGGAGCTAAAACGAAATGATCCCCCAATTCTTCGCGAAATTTGGCAGGAAGAATCATCCGCCCTTTCGAATCTATACTGTGCGAATATTCTGACATAAACATGATTCTTCCACCTCCCTCCACTTTTAGCCACATTTTACCACAATCCCCCCACTTATATACAATCCGGAACATTTATTCTCATATAACTATTATTTACCAATATTTCCTACCATCTCTTTCTTCGCTTTAATAAAGCCAGACATTTTTAACTCCCACTTTGTCTTTATACTGTGTAAAACAGAATAAAATTCACACAAAAAAACGTGATGAAAATCTCTTTCATCACGTTTCCTATTCTGCTACGATATACGCACTACCCAGCCTGGTACATGTATTAAACGGAATATTTATCAAAGCCGCCCTCGCATTTACAGACAGTGGCGTTTTCACTGCGCCAGACCAGTATAACATCCTACCTATAATCTCGCCAGGTGACTTCCCGTTTGCCCTCAGTTCCCGGATGGTAATTCCGCCTTGCCTCTTAGACAAACGTATACCATACTTATCTACCAGCAGAGGTAAATGTCCGTATAAGGGAATTTGATAGCCAAGCTTTCTCAAAAGATAAATTTGATAAAACGTTGAAGGCAATAGATCATTTCCTCTGAAAACATGAGTTACCTGCATTATCCCGTCATCCGCAGAAGCCGCCAATTGATATGATACGGCACCATCTGCCCGAAAAATAATAAAATCATCTTTCCCCTCTTCTAAGGTCTTTATCTGATTCCCGCAGAACATATCACAAAAAGAAATTTCTTGCTTTTTCATGCGGATTCTCCAAGATGGCTCTTTGTCGGTTTGTCCCCGTTCTGACCATGATAAGTTTCGACAATGCCCGTCATATACAGGTTTGTTTTCCCCTAAATGAGGAGCTGACGATATATTATGTATTCTTGCCCGCGAACAAAAGCAAGGGTATATGGAATCTTCAGCTTCCCACCGCTTCTTAATACCCTCATATATAGAGAACCGTTTACTTTGTATAGGCTCTCCATATGCATATACATGTCCGGGCTCTTCATCCCAATCTAACCCCAGCCAAGATAAATCTTCTTTAATTGCTGAGATATAGTCCGCCCTGCACCGGCTTTGATCGATATCCTCTATTCGCAGAATAATTCGCCCTTTATTTTGCCTCGTCCATAACCAGTTTAAAAACGCCACCCATACATTTCCCAAATGCAAATAACCTGTTGGACTTGGTGCAAATCTTGTTTTTATCCCCATCACTTCGGCATAGACAGAATAGATGTGAATAGCGCTTTATTTTGTCTTATTTTTTCTTCGTTTCCCATTACACAAATATAAGGATCATCCATCACGCTTCTGACAAGCGGTGCTAAACTTCTGATATTGTCAATTGTACAGTTAACAATTTCATCCCTTATTTTCATTCGGCTTTCTCGTGTATTCCCTGTCAGGTAGTATGCTAAAGCTCTTTCTCCCTTCATAAATGGTGTCAATTGAATTTCTTCAGCAGCCATCGTCCCAATAACATACTTGGTCATCTCGCGTTCAGATAAGACGAGTGCGCTTAAATAGTCAGGCAATTCTTCATAAACTTTTAAAGTTTCCGCTAAATTAGGATCACGGTAAGAACATAAAACGGCATTACCATTTCGCATAAACTGGGTAAACGCTCCATATGCTCCACCAAGGACTCTCACTTTTTTCCACAAATACTCATACCGAAGGATAGTTTCCATCACCCGGAGTGCTCCAGTATACGCAAAACCATGTCTTTTAAAATTTCCGCCTTTTGCCACATACTGTACTTTACCTGCTGTTTGAAAAGCCTCATTTATTACTACATTGGAGCAGGTCGTTTCTCGGTTGGCAGGGCCCAGCTCTTCGGGCATTTCTGAAACCATTTCAGGCAAAAACTTATTGTCTGCCGTTTTTTCTTCTTCAGATCCAATTGTATGAATAAAAAGATTATGCCGTGTAAAAATTTGTTTTGCCAGCCATTGCAAGCAAGAAATCATTTCATCGCTAATTGCATCAAATCTTGCAACCACATCACTCAAAAAATAATAATAAGACAACCCTGTCGTCTCTGAATATCTACCTGCTTCAGAAAAATAAGATAATAATCGGCTTATACAAAGAGTATGTCCGCGGGCAAACGCTGTCATATCCCAATTTGCTTTTTCTTCCATTAAAATCTCTCTTAACCGAATTTTGTCAGTATAATCAGTATGCAGGATCACTTCTTTCAGCAGTCGAACCATTTTGTCTGCGTTAGATACGAGTGCTTTTCCTTTTACGATTAAATACGGCGTGCATTTTTGATCTGAATCGATATTACTGATCGACCCCACTTGAAAGTTAATTCCTCCAGTATACGCATTAGACTGTCTAACCAATTCAGAATATTCATAATTTACGGTATTCATCGATAATAGCAGTCTTGTCAATATATTGGCATAAAAGATATCCTTTTTTGACAATCCTTCTAAATTAAAATATAAATTTAGATAAACAATACCGTTTGAATTGATGTCATAGTGAAAATGACGGATTTCCTCAATTCTGCCATTCTCGATTTCATCATTCTCAATTTCACGATTTAAATCTTCCCGTCGAAGGAGAGGAATAGCAGTCAAAGCCTCTTCTGAATCCACAGATGCCTGTCGCTCTTTTAATACCCGTGTCTTTTCTATGATATCCGTAATCTGATTCTCTGAAAGGCTTTTTTTATAGGCGTCCAGTTGTTCCGCAACTTCAATTCTTTTCTTTTCATCAATCCCTTTTTTAGCTTTCATGGTAATCAATACCTGATGAGAATTCTTAATAAGATATTTTAGAAGCAGGCCTTCAAAATAATCCGTTTCAATAGCTTTCCTTAATCCATTTATATCATCGTAATACCGCAGAGCTTCTATTGGATCACGGTCATATAGCCACATATCCATAGCCCGTATTCCGTAAAACAAGCCTTTAGGCCTCCCCTGATAATCGTTTTCTCTTAAAATAAATTCCGTACGATTCAATGCGGCAGTCAACATCTTTTTATCAAGCCCCGTAAGCGCAAGTTTTCTAAGTGTATGATCTACGATTTGTGAGAATTCTCCCTGCCGTTCAGGTTCCGAACCGGTCACAACAATAGACCAGACCGGCTGTTTATAACTATCCTCGTAAGCTCCCGATACATCACCTCCAACACCTGCATCAAGGAGGGCTTTTTTTAACGGAGCGCCATCCATATCAATCAATACATAATTTAATATCCGAATGGCCAATGACTCTTTTGTTGTCATACAATCCGTCATAGCAGCATATAAAGCATGAATCGCTTTATTAGCGATATTCTCTCCATCTGCTATGTTGTAATTCTTTTCTGTTATGACACGTTTGGCAAACGCTTTCTGTGTTCCCACCTCAGAATAGACACACCGTCTATCGAAAGCTGATAAATACTCTTCATCAATATATTTTAAGGTATTTTCTATATCCATATCCCCATATAAATAAATATAGCTGTTTGACGGATGATAAAAACGACGATGAAAATCAGTAAACTCACGGAATGAAAGAGTAGGAATAACGTCTGGATCTCCCCCTGACTCTACACTGTATGTCGTATCAGGAAAAAGCTTTTCCATCGCAGCGTTGTTCAATAATGCATCAGGGGAAGAAAGTGCTCCCTTCATTTCATTATAAACAACCCCATTATAGGTAAGTTCTCCATCTTTCTTATCAAGTTCATAATGCCATCCTTCCTGCATCAGTATTTGGGGATTCTGCAAACAGTCCGGATAAAACACCGCATCTAAATACACATCCATCAGATTATGAAAATCTGTAGAATTTCTACTGGCAACAGGATACATAGTTTTATCAGGCCAAGTCATGGCATTTAAAAAGGTATTCAAAGAGCCTTTTGCAAGTTCCACAAAGGGTTCTTTTAAAGGGAACTTTCTTGAGCCACAAAGAGTAGAATGTTCCATAATATGCGGCGTTCCTTTTGAATTGTCCGGTGTCGTGCGGAAACAGATATAAAAAACTTTATTATCATCTGCTGAATCTAAATACATTAATTTTGCACCGGATTTTATGTGCTCCATCATGTATACATCAGAATTTACCTCTTCAACATGATCCACTTTCATAATATTGAATCCATGCACTACATCTCCATTATTCCATTTCATGGTCAACCTCCATATTATTTCATCATTAATAGAAAAAGCGCAGGCAATTTTATCCTGTGCTTTCTAAATAGTCTAACGATCAGGCCGTTTTATTTCCCCAAAACTCTTTATGGATAGCCTGTATAGCTTTTGCCACATCGTCCCGGTTAATCAGACAGGATACGCTAATTTCTGATGTACTAACTATCAAGATATTAACGCCGCCCCTTCCCAGTGCGCCGAACATTCTTGCAGCAACCCCGGGCGTACCGAGCATGCCTGCACCCACAATAGATACTTTCGCCATATTATCATCATAAATAATAGTCGTCAATTTCTCTTGCGACTGCAATTCGCCAAGAACACGCCTCGCATCCTCTAAATCCGTATCGGTAATAGTAAAAATAATGTCGGTCAGATCATCATTAGACCGCTGCACACTTTGTACAATCATATCAACATCAATATGTTCATCAGCAAGAGCTTCAAACACCATATGCGCAACACCGGGAACATTTTTCACGTTCAATACAGAAATCCTGGCCGTATGTGTATCTTGCGCA
>OHBQ01000787.1_pt1 | contig 11582 bp, 7 predicted proteins | sample 1577401 | NCBI WGS metagenome assembly OHBQ01 (sample SAMEA3879581, study PRJEB24766) | human gut metagenome | biome: human-associated habitat; feature: feces | place: USA | collected 1985/1987
GAGCCTTGCGACGAGGCGGGTCCGGGCGATATTTTCTTCCAGCGGCAGGCCGGCACCGTCGAACATCACCGAACTGAAGCCCGCGCGGATGGCGCGGATGCAGGTTTCGGGGCTTTGCCCGTGGTCGAGGTGCACGGCGACCGGGATTTTCGCATCGCGTGCGGCCTGCAGGAAAACGGGGGCCATCAGTTCCATGGGCGCCCCGGGGAATTGCACTTCCGCAAGTTGCAGGATGACGGGCGCCCGCAACTCTTCGGCTGCGGCTATGGCTCCCATGACATTCTCGACGCTCAGGCAGTTGAATGCCCCGACGGCATAATGGCGTCGATGGGCATCCCGTATGATTTCTCGGAAAGGGGTTAGCATAATTAAATTAATTTAAAAATTTAAGCCGGATAATGGAAATTTCGATAGTCAAAGATAGCGTGTTCGTACGGGATAATCTGGTGAAATATCTGCATATGTATGTATTATTTTGACATTATCGTGCAATAATTTGGAATGCCAAAACACTCCTTATTTTATAAATATTCTTTTTATTGCTATTTGAGGCTGTTTTTGCGTGAGGGTAAAATTTCATACTGTGAAAATATTGTTATTTTTTGTCAAAATATCACCATGTATATGTTTTTCTTTCGTCTATATTTGTAATAGTCGATTCGGACGTATTTATTAAAAAAATCGGTCGGACGACACCTATTTTATTATAGCCGGATTCGAGAAACCAAAACCTAAACAACTAACCTGTTCGCAAAATGATTAAAAACAAACTATTCATGCTATTGATTCCCTTGCTGCTGTGCGGCACCGGCCTGTTTGCCCAGAACGCGGCCGTACGGGGGATCGTGACGGGAAGCCCCGACGGGAAACCTATTGCGGGAGCATCGGTAGTGGTCAAAGGCTCCGTGAGGGGCACGACGACGGATGCTTCGGGGGCCTATACGGTCGCTGCGGGTACGGGGGACGTGCTTGTCATATCGTTCCTCGGCTACAAACCGCAGGAGGTGCCCGTTGCCGGCCGCACGGCGGTCGATGTGGAACTCCAGGAAGATGCCGAACTGGTCGAGGAAGTGATCGTGATCGGTTACGGTACGATGAAGAAGAGCGACCTGACGGGCAGCGTGGCTTCCGTGAAGGCTTCGGACGTGACACAAGTCTCGGCGGGGTCGATCGACAAACTCTTGCAGGGCCGTGTGGCGGGCCTGACGGTAATCGACAATTCGAACGACAGCCCCGAGGGGAGCGTGACGATGCGCGTGCGCGGAATCAGCTCCATCAACGGTTCCAATTCGCCGTTGGTGGTGGTAGACGGCGTGCCGATGGGCGATGCCGGTAATCTGACGAGTGTGAACCCCAATATCATCGAATCCGTCGAGGTGCTCAAGGATGCTTCGGCGACCGCTATTTACGGTTCGCGCGGCGCCAACGGCGTCATCATGATTACGACCAAGAACGGACAGAAAGACCACCGGAACGTCTGGTTCTCGGGGAAGGTCGGGGTCGGCGTTTTCAGCGACAGGCTCGACTACTGGCGCGATCCCGTGCAGATGGCGCGGCTGGAAAACGAGGCCTATGAGAACGGGGGCGCCGAAGGGCCGTATACCGGGAAGATCTGGTCGGACGGAACCTATTATCCTTCTATCGCCGAGATCGAAAGCGGGGCGTGGCCTTTCCGCACCAAATGGGCAGACCATGTGTTCCGCACCTCCGTCACGCAGGATTACAGCGTCGGGATCGAGGGCAGCGGCGAAAAGAACCGCTACTACGTGAGCCTGGGTTATTACGACGGCGAAGGCATGCAGTACAAGGACGACTTCGAAAAATATACGGTCGACATGTCCTATGACCACCAGGTCGCCCGCAATATCAACCTGAAGACCAAAGCGGGCTTCGTGCGCGGCTTCCGCACCTATAACAACGGAACGAGCTACGGGCGCAATCCCCTCTGGCCGGTTTATAACGGGGACGGCTCCTATTTCAAAAGCCAGCCCAAGGATTACGGGAACCCCGTAATGGTAAACAACGAGATCAAGAACGAGTCGGACAACATGTCGGGTTATGCACTCGTCAAGGCCGACTGGACGATCATCCCGGGACTGATCATGTCGGTGTCGGGCAACGCCCGCGCCGAGCAGCGCCGGTCGGCCTATTTCAATCCCCCGCTCTATACCCTTGCCGGGGATAACTACAATGGCGAAGGGGGGAACAGCGAATCGACCTATGTCAACCTGACGGGGGATGCCTACCTCACCTACAACAAAACTATCGGCGACCATACCTTTTCCGCCATGCTGGGCGGAAGCTACGAGAACAGCGTAAGCCGCGGTTCGAGCATTACCGGTCGCGGGTTCTCCAACGCGGCGCTCAAGGACGAGGTCGTTTCCGGCGCGGATAAGGTCATAACTTCGACGTCGCGCAGCCAGGAGATCCTCGCTTCGGGGTTCACCCGCCTGAACTATACGTTCAAGAACCGTTATCTGGTGACTTTCACGGCACGAGCCGACGGCGCTTCGAAATTCGCCAAGGGACACCGCTGGGGCTTTTTCCCGTCGGGTGCGGTAAGCTGGAAGCTGGAGGAGGAGCCCTGGATCAAGTCGCTCGGATTCTTCGACCAGCTCAAGCTGCGCGCCAGCTACGGCTCCACCGGAAACAACGCCTCGGTGGGTATCTACGACGCCTACGGTTCCTATGGCGCCAGCTATATGTATAACGGGAACTCGGGCATCAAGCCCTCGGAGATGCCCAACGAGAAACTGCAGTGGGAAACATCGAACCAGCTCGACATAGGTATCGAAGCCGGCCTGTTCAAGAACCGCATCTACGTGAGCGCCGATTTCTTCGACAAACGCACGCGCAACCTGCTTTACGAACAGAATCTGCCCAACACGACAGGCTTCTCGAAGTTCTGGACCAACCTCGGGAAAGTCCGCTTCTGGGGCTACGAATTGGAACTGACCACCCGCAACATCGTGAAAAAGAATTTCAGCTGGGAGTCGAAGCTCGTACTGAGCTACCAGCAGAACAAAGTACTCAAACTGCCCGACAACGGGATCGCCAAAAACCGCACGGGCGGCATCGCCCTGGGCGACGGCACTTTCTTCGGCGGCATCGCCGAAGGCGAGCCCCTCAACCGTTTCTACGGCTATGTAGCCACGGGTATCATCGAGACCGAAGAGCAGGCTGCCAATGCCAACTACGATGCCCTGTCGCGTCTGCCCCAGAAAGGCGCCAAACGCGTCGGAGACTATGAATGGGCAGACCGGAACGGCGACGGACAGATCACTACGGCCGACCAGTTCTGCCGCCTTTCACCGGAGGCTTGCAGAACTCATTCCGGCTCAAAAACTGGACCCTGTCGCTCTATCTGGACTGGGCCACGGGACACTCGATCTTCGACGAATCCTATTCGCGCTATTTCTACGGCACCTTCACCAACAACTACGCGTTGGCCAAGGATGTGCTGAAAGCGTGGAAAAAGCCCGGCGACAAAACCAAATACGCCAAGTTCTACGCCAACGACTCGAACTGGGGCAACGACAACTACAATCGCCGCGCCACCAATACGTTCACGTACAAGGGCGACTACCTCTGCCTGCGCGAGATTACGCTTCAATACTCGCTGCCGTCGAAGCTCTTCACGAAGGTAGGCCTGAAAGGGGTGACGCTGACCGTATCGGGCAACAACCTCTATTATTTCACCGAAGTCAAGGGTATTTCGCCCGAGGCGGGATCGTCGACCACCTATGACGGCGACGTATTCTACAACTATCCCCCGATCCGGCGCTTCTCGTTCGGCGTACGTCTGATCTTTTAATTAACTTATTGTAAGAACCGTCATGAAAAACAGACTCATAAAACTCGTGCTGCTCGTAGCGGCCTCAGCGGGTTCCGCTTCGTGCCTGGGCGACATGGACATCATCCAGAAAAGCAAAATCACGACTTCTAACATGTGGATCGACGAAGGCGATGCCAAGGGCGCCCTCTACGGCATGTACCATCAGTTCCGCGCAACGTTCCAGACAGCCATGATTTACTGGGGCGATTACCGTGCCGGAACCTTCACCAACGGAGCCGGCGGCTCGGGGTCGGCGGACAAGATGTTCAACAACGCACTCGACAGCAGCGAAACCAAAGGCACCAACTGGGGTTCGAGCTACACGACCATCAACAATGCCAACCTCATCCTGCGCCATGTGCCGGAAATCCCGTTCTCGGACGAAAACCTGAAGAACCTCATTCTGGCCAATGCCCATTTCGTGCGCGCCTACACCTATTACAACATCGCCCGCGTATGGGGCGACGCACCGCTGCTCCTGGAGGGTTTCGAGTCGAGCGACAGCGATCTGCAGCCTGCGCGCAGCAACGCGGCACTGATCTACGGGCAGGTAGCCCGCGACATCGAGGATGCGCTCCGCCTGATGCCGGCATCGGCTGCCGACTGTACCATCGCCACGCGCAGTGCCGTCCAAATGCTCAAAGCCGACTACAACCTCTGGCTCTATCAGACCCGCGAAGGCGGCGACGAGGCCCTCACGGCCGCCGACGAAGCCCTCACCGAGGTGTTCAAGGATTCGCGGCTCGATTTGGTCGGCTCCTATGCCGACATCTTCGACATCACGAAAAAGAACAATGCAGAAATTATCCTCACGCTCCACTTCGGACAGGGAGAGTACGAAGGCGGCTACGCCAGCACCTACCTCATTCCGCAAACCCGTTTCCATTCGGCCAGCGAACATATCGAAACGCATGTCAAGCTGATGACCTCCGACGACCAGCGCTTCATTTTCTCGCCGAGCCTCGTTGAACTTCTCTACAAGGACGAACGCGACACCCGCACTCCGGTCAGTTACGGAGACTGGACCGACGAAGAGGAAGGTTACCGCTATACATGGGTCAACAAGTTCGCCGGCAAATGGGCCGACAACAAGCGCTACTTCATCTCCGACTTGCCGCTCTACCGCTACGCCGAAGCATTGCTCTTCAAGGCGGAGATAGAGAACGAACGGGGCAACACCCCGGCGGCGCTCACGTACCTCAACCGTGTCGCCAAGAGGGCTTATGGGATCGACAATTATTACGCCTCCTCGGATTACCACAGTTTCAAGGAGTCGCTGATGACCGAATACCTGAAGGAATTTGCCGGCGAAGGCAAGAGCTGGTGGAACTACATCCGCCTGGGCTATGCCTTTACGAAGATCGAATCGCTCCGCGGCCGCCAGAACGAGACCAACATCCTGCTGTGGCCCATCACTACTGCCTGCATGAACGAAAACCCGAATATCCGTCAAACGGTAGGTTACAACTAAAAAACACGCTACGATGAAAACCAAAATACTGAAACTTCTGCTTCCCGTGCTGGCGATGGCGGCCGCCGCATGCGGCGACTCCTTCGAATTCGGCTCGCCGACCCACGATCTCGATGAAGGGATCGACCTTACAGCCGGGACGACACAGGTACTGTGGAAAAACAAGGGGGCCGTCTATCCCACCAAACGCATACACAACTTCCGCATCCCGGGACTGGTGCGTACCCCGCACAAACTGATCGCCTTCTGCGAGGCGCGCGAAGAGACCGGCTCCACAAACAAAGACGGAGGCGACATCGACCTGGTCTACCGGGTTTCGACCGACGACGGACAGACTTGGGGCCCCTCGCAGGTTCTGTTCGACGACGAGGACAACACCTGCGGAAATGCCTGTGCGGTCTATACCGAAAGCGGGCGTCTGGTGATACTCTGCTGCTGGCAGCGCACCGGAACTACCGAAGCTAAATTCAAAAGCAACTATTTCTCATTCGAAGAGTCACAAAGATACGCTTGTCATGTGGTCTGCTTTTATTCCGACGACGAAGGCGAAACCTGGGCGGGCCCGTTCAAGTGGTTCACCGAAAACCGCAATTCGGATCCCGGCCGCTACCTGTGGACAAGTTTCTTTAAAACAGGCCCCGGACACGCCATTCAGCTGAAGACCGGCCAGCACAAAGGACGCATTCTCGTCGGCTGCGACCATAAGTACCAGATTTTCGACGGAGTGGCCGTGAATGCCAATTCGGAGGATGAAAATTATTATGGTTCGCACGTCGCCTACTCCGACGACAACGGCGAGACCTGGCACATGCTCGAACTCGACGAAGAACTGCATTACGGCAACGAATGCGTGCCGGTCGAGTTGTCCGACGGCCGTATCTATCTCGACATGCGCGGCACGGGAGCTTATAAGAAACAGCGGGGCTGGAGCGTCAGCGGGGACGGCGGCATCACCTGGAGCAGATACGCCTCCAATCCGCTGCGTACGGATCCGGGCTGCCAGGGCTCGATCGTAAACTACAATACCAGCGGAGTACCCTCGTCCGTCATCTTGGCCAGCAGCAACAACAGCACGGCTCGTGAGCATCTCTCGATCCGCGCCAGCCTGGACGACTGCGCCACATGGAAAACGGATGTTTACCAGATCACCGACGGCAAATCCGGTTATTCGGATATGGTCGTATTCGACGACGGCAGCGTCGGCGTACTCTATGAAAACGGGACATCGGTCTACCGCGAACAGATCTCGTTCCGCAAGATCCCTGCCGCTACGATTGCAAAATATATCAACGAATAAACCCTCCGAGTCATGAAAAAACGAACCATAAGCTTCCTTTGCGGGCTCCTCGTCGCAGCATGCTCACCCGAACTGTACGACGAGAACAGCGTGTTGGAAAACAACCGGCAACAGGCCGAAATGAGCGTCGAGGTGCAGGTCAGCGGTACGATGGTCTCAACCCGCACGGTCGCCTCGGACGACGAAAGGGCCGTCACGAGCTACGACATCTATATTTTCGACGTTACGGCCAATGCCCTGCAATACTACAAGCAGGGAATCGTCCCCATGGAACCCGAAAAAATCGCCGGGACGCACAACTACCGCATCGGCAACGAGCAGATCGTACTTCCGACCTCCGGACAGAAGCATGTCTTCGTGCTGGGCAATGCCGGCAGCAGCGTCACGCTTCCGCCACTCGTCACGCTCGACGAAGCGACCGAAAGTACTCCGGCCACGGCGCTCGACGACTTCCGCAACGGTGTCGTCGTGACCCCCCAGGGTGCCAAGACCCCGGCAGCCCCCTTCGTCATGGCCGGCACGACCTTCATCGCCAGCGCCGGCAATGCCCATGTGCCGGTATGCCTGGCCCGTACCGTCACCAAGATATCGCTTCGCAACATGTACCCCGGGCAGATCGTCCTCTCGGATGTCTCCGTCTCGGGAGCCTCGGCGAGCGTCTATCCTTTTGTCAAGACCATTTCGGTCGACCTGCCGACCGTCGACTATCCCGCAGCAGCCGACCTCACCCCCGGCGAGGAGGCCGGAGCTTTCTACCTGCTGCCGGCAACAGCCAACCAAACGGCCGTCACGGTGAAAGGCACCCTCTCGGGAACCGATTTTACATGCAAAACCACGCTTGCCAGCACCCTTTACGCCGACTACGACTACAAACTGACGCTCCGTAACCGGGACGGGGAGGTGACGGCCGTGCTGTCGCCCGATTTCAGCGGTGCGGCCGAAGTGGATGCCATCCAGATCACGGGCGAATGGCTTTCGGACAAGAATACTGTGACGCTGCCCTTTACGCCCGAGCCGAACTACGGGTTCACGATAGGCTACATTCTCAACGTCGACGGCTCGGCCGAGGTCGAAAAAGGATCGGAGGATTGGTACGACGCCGTCATCGTCAAGGAGGGGACAATCCGTATCCGCACGCTCAAAGAGAATCTCGGAGAAGACCGGACAGCCTCTTTCGCCGTCAATGCCGGGGGTGCTACCTGCAACGTCAAGGTCATCCAGCAGGGTCTCGCAGGCGTCAAGACGATCAAATTCGGCAACCTGGAGTGGATGGATCGTTCGATCGGCGCCACGCTCAGGGCCTCGCAGGCCTTTGCCAACGACGTACGCAGCTTCGGGTACCTCTACCAGTGGGGCCGCACGGTACCGTTCCCCGCAACAGGCGACGTAGAGACCGTATCGGAGCAGATGACCCCCTCGGAGGCTCTTGCCAGCCCGGCATTCATCGCCTATACGGGCGAAACGCAGGATTGGAACTCGCAGGGCGTCGAAGGCTCCTTCGACCAATATTGGGAATCCGTCACGAAGAATCCCTGCCCTGAGGGCTGGCGACTGCCGACCTATGAAGAGATGGCCGACGTCATGCTCTATCGCAACAACGCCCTGGTTTTCGCAAACGGCCAGCAAAAAGCAGCCGAAGTGCTTCCGAACGGAGTGACGCATTCCTATGTAGGTTTCGGATCGGGAGCCATCGCCACAGATACGGAAACCATGTTCCACTCCGGCATCAAACACAAGGGTACGGCCGACGCCTGGTATGTCCGCTACCTGTGGATCAACAAAGGCGGTACGCAAACCACAACGCCGCCCTCCTACTCCAAGACCCATGAGAAGGACACGCAGAACCACATGACCGGCGGCGAGAACATCCTGCGCATCGACCGGCTCAAAGCCGACGCTTCGGCCGACTTCCCCAAAGCAGCAGATGCCCGGAATTTCTGGCCGGAGCATGAAACCGACCCGGCAGTAGAGACGCTGGTCTTCCCCTGCGGCGGACGCCGCGACGCTACCGGCACCGTCGTAGAGTCGAACAACGCCGCGTTCTACTGGTCGCGCTCGATGTTCACGGGCGGGGACAACCAATATTCGAAGACGGCCACGACCTATGCTTCGGGACTGCTCTATTTCCGTCCGGCAGGTCGTTACATGTTCCTGTATGCCCCGGCTATCGGTACGGCCCAAGTCCATGCCGACACCGAAGATCTCGGCTATCGTAACCAGGCTATGCAGATCCGTTGCGTGAAAGACAAATAAAACGACCCGGATCAGTCGGGGGAAGGTGCCCCAGGTGCCTTTCCCCGGCTCTTTCCGTTCACAGAAAATAAAAATGAAAAAACTGCTCTTATTCACCGCACTCTGCGCCGCTTGGTGTGCGCAGGCGCAGAAGCCCAACATCGTGGGCCGGGTTACCTGTAAAGGGAAACCCGTCGCCGGGGTCGTTGTTTCAGACGGCGAACAGGTCGTACGGACAAACTCCGACGGACATTACGAAATGCACTCCTCGAAACCCTGCGGATATGTATTCATGTCCATTCCCGGGGGTTACGAAACAGCCACCGACGGTCTGATTCCGCGTTTTTTCGGTTACACGACCCACTGCGACCTCGATGTGGTCGATTTCCAACTCGAAAAACGCCCTAACGACAACTTCACGCTCTTCATTTCGACGGACACACATCTCCGGGGCGACCCCGAGGAGCTCGACCTGCCGCAGTTCCGCAAATGGTACCTGCCCGACATCTCACGAGAGATCAAGCATACCAAAGGCCCGGTCTACTCGCTCCACCTGGGTGACATGACCACCGACATCATGTGGCACAAAAACGACTTCGCGCTGCGTAAATACCTCGATGTGATGAAAACCTACCCCTCGCCGATCTTCCACATCCCGGGCAACCATGACAACGAGCGGTTCGTCGACCCGGCAGTCCCCGATGCGCAATGGGACAGCATCGCACAGCGCCCTTACCGGCAGATCATCGGCCCGAACTACTACTCGTTCAACCTCGGGAAGGTGCATTTCGTCATGCTCGACAATATCATCGTGCGCAAAGGGGCGCTCAAAAACGGCAGGCGCCCGTCCCGCAACGACTACCAACTCGACGAGCGCCAGCTCCGCTGGCTGGGCCGCGACCTGGAAACCGTCGACAGCAGCACTCCGCTCGTCGTCTGCATGCACGTACCTGTCGCCGACTGGACAGGCATGGGTAGTGACGGCACCCCTGAATTCGCGGCCAAAGAGGGCCAACGGGTCATGTACGACCAGATCATGCCGCTACTGGCACGGTTCGACGACGTGCGCTTCCTGACAGGCCACAACCACCGGTTCATCAACATCCCGCTGACCGACCGCATTTTCCAGCACACGCTCGTTTCGGCATCGGCCGTGTCGTGGAAGATCAACGGCCCCGAAAGCCGGCTGGTGAGCGAAGACGGTTCCCCCGGCGGTTATCTGATCCTGCGTTACCGCGGCAACAGGGCCAGCTGGCAATTCAAGCCCAACGGCTACCGGGCCGACTGCAACCAGTTCCGCGTCTACGACCTGAACCGGGTACCCGAGGAGTTCGGAGGACAGCCGGACAGCAACCGTTGTCTGATCAACGTCTACAACTGGGACAGCCAATGGACGGTGCAGGTGCGCGAAAAAGGCCGCGACCTGAAAGTCGAGCAGGTTTGGACAAAAGACCCGCTTTACATCCTGATCCGCCGGGATGCGCTGCCCACACGTCCCACGGCTTTCCGCGCCGTCGCCAATCCGCACATGTTCTCGGTCGAAGCCTCAGCCCCGGACACGCCGCTCGAAGTGGTCGTCACGGATCGTTTCGGCCGCAAATACCATCAAACGGTCGAACGCCCAAAAAAATTCGATTGGCAGACGGAATGACGCACCTGATTTGTCCGAATAATTTGACATAACAAAAAAAAATAATTCGTATCTTTACAAAAAATTACCACAGATGGAGGTTCTGAAACTGGACAACCGCAATACCACGCTCGTCGACAGTGTCGAAGAGAGTCTGATCCGCTTCTTCAAGGAGAAGGGCCTGCGCCCCGGCAGCAGCATTCCCAACGAGATAGAACTGGCCGCATCGCTGGGTGTCGGGCGTCCGGTTCTGCGCGAAGCGCTGAGCCGTTTCAAGATGACCGGCATGATCGTCTCCCGCACCAAGAAAGGCATGATCCTGGGAGAACCTTCGCTGCTCGGCGGCATGAAGCGCTGCATAAATCCGCTGTTGATGAACGAGGCGACGCTACGCGACATACTCGAATTCCGCATAGCGCTCGAAATCGGTATCAGCAACAACATTTTCAGCAACCTCACCCCGCAGGACATCGAAGAGCTGGAACAGATCGTCGAGATGAGCCAGGTGATCGGCAACAACAAATACGCCCCCATCAGCGAGCACCGCTTCCATACGAAACTCTATGAAATCACGGGCAACCGCATCATCTCGGAATTTCAGGATATCATCTACCCGGTACTGGATTTCGTAAAGGAGAAATACCGCGACTTCTTCGAACCCATCGAGCAGGAACTTATCCAGAACTGCGAGCTGGTCACCCACCGCCATCTGCTGGAATACATCAAACGCGGCGATCTCGAAGGTTACAAACATGCCATCGTCGAGCATTTCAAACTCTACACGATCTACCTCGAACGCCACAAGCAGTAACCCGCCACACATACCAATTACCATGAAACAGACTTTGCGAAGCCTTGCCGGGGGAATTATGCTCCTCGGCATAATGCTGACCGCAGAAGCGGCAGCGGCATCTATCGCCGCAGGCAAGCCCGTCCGTGACTCCACCGCCCCCGCCGTCGGCGAAGCGGTCGTGGAGCTCATGCGCCCGATTCGCGAGGAGACGGAAAAGCTGCTCGGCGACAAGGCATATCTCGAGTCCATCTACAAAGAGGGCGCGGAGAAGGCATCGTATCTTGCCAACAAGACGCTTCGTAAAGTATACAAAAAGGTGGGCTT
>OHBQ01000794.1_pt1 | contig 11445 bp, 8 predicted proteins | sample 1577401 | NCBI WGS metagenome assembly OHBQ01 (sample SAMEA3879581, study PRJEB24766) | human gut metagenome | biome: human-associated habitat; feature: feces | place: USA | collected 1985/1987
ATCCACCAGCACCTCCGTATCCGGCCGGGGAATCAGCACCTCCTTGGAGATATCCAGAGGCAGGCCGTAAAATTCCCACTCACCGATGAGATACGCCACCGGCTCTCCCGCCAGATGGCGGGCTGTCAGCTCCCGCACCCGGCGTTCCAGCTCCGGCGGGGCGTACAGCCGCCCATCCCGGGTCAGCTCCTCCCGGGTCTTGTTCACGCCGAAGCAGGTCAACTCCCGGGCCTCCAGGGTGGTGTCGATGACGCCGCCCTGCTTCAGTTCCCGGCGAATATCCAAAAACAAGTCATTATATGTGATCGCCATGCGTCGTCGCAAAGTCCGCTGAACTTCGTTTCTGCCTGTGGCAAAAACTGCGTTCACTCCCTTGCTCCTCCTTTTTCTTCCGCAAACGTTTCGCTGGTTGCGGAAGAAGTATTTCTATAATTGTCACCATGCGTCCTTGCCCTTTTCGTCGGGCAGGACCAACTCCAACGAACGGATGGCGCACTCGATCATGCTGTCGTCCGGTTCAAAGACGGTGAGGTGCTGCACCCAGATGCCCGGCTGCCGGATGATGCGGGTAGCGATATTGTCCGACCGGCCGCACCACTTGAGCAGCTCGTAGCTGATGCCCATGACCAGCGGCAGAAGCAGCAGCTTGAACAGCACCCGCAGACCGATGCTGCCCCACGGCAGCACGCTGTACAAAAACACGCTGACGATGACCACCAGAATGAGGAAGCTGGTGCCGCAGCGGGGATGAAAACGGGTATACTTGCGCACGTTCTCCACGGTCAGCGGGTCGCCCGCTTCGTAGCAGGCAATGGTCTTGTGCTCTGCGCCGTGGTACTCAAACACACGATGAATCTCCTTCATTTTGGAGATGCCCACCATATAGGACAGGAAGATGGCCACCTTCAGCACGGCCTCCAGCACCACCTTGCCCCAGCGCCCCAGCGGCAGCAGACGGTTCACCCCGCCCACAAGGAAGGTGGGCAGTACGGTGAACAGCACAATCGCCAGCAGACCGCCCAGCACCGCCGCCACGGTCAGCAGTGCGTTCTCGGCTTTTTCGCCCAGATGCTCCCCCACCCATTTTTCAAAGGCAGTCTCCTCCTCGGCGGGGTCGTAGTCGTCCCCCATGCTCACCTGTGCCGAGTACATCATGTAGCGGTAGCCCACGATCATGCTTTCGATCATGGCAATGGCACCGCGCACCAGCGGGATCTTCATCCATACCCCGTGGGCGGGGGTGGGGTCGAGCTTGGTCTCAATGGTACCGTCCGGCTTGCGCACGGCGCAGCACATCTGCTTGGGGCCGCGCATCATGATGCCTTCCATCAGTGCCTGCCCGCCTACGCTGGTCTTAAAGCGTTCCTTTTTAGGTTGATTCATTGGTTTCTCCCGATATCCGCCCCTGCCGCTTTGGGCAAAGAGCGGTCTTTTTTATATTTTATCCGGGGCATATCCCCGAGCAAAGCTCATTTTAGCACACAAATGTGACAAAATCTGTGTTTTGGACGTTTCTCACGCCTTATGGTACAGCGGCAGACCCAAGGTGACCACGGTGCCGCGCCCGAGGGTGCTCTTGATATCCAGCGTGCCGTCCAGCGCGGTCATGATGGAATCCACCAGCGCCAGACCGATGCCGCTGCCGCGCACCGAGTTGCTGCCCTTGTAGAACTTGGTCTTTACGTTTTCCAGATCCTCCGGCGGGATGCCGCGTCCCTGATCGATGATCTCCACAAAGGCCTTGTACTCCCCTGCCCACAGTTTGACCGTGATGCGCCCGCCGGGGGCAGAGTACTTGATAGCATTGTCCAGAATATTGATGAACACCTGCCGCAGACGGTCCGGGTCGGCGTAGACAGGGATCATCTCCTCCGGCTCGGCGTAGTGGAGCAGCAGCCCCTCCTGCCGGATGCGCGCCTCGCAGAAGAGCACCGCATCGGTCAGTTCTGCCACCAAGTCCAGCGGGCGGCACTCCATGCGGATGCGTCCGTTCTGCAGGCGGCTGAAATCCAGCAGCTCCTCCACCATATTGTTCAGCCGCCCGGTCTCGTTGTTGATGATCTCCAGCCCCTTGCGGTAGTTCTCGTCGGTGGGGTCGTCCAGTGTCATCAGGGTCTCTACCCAGCCCCGGATGGAGGTAAGCGGGGTGCGCAGCTCGTGGGACACCGAACTGATGAACTCGTTCTTCATCTTCTCGGTCTCTTCCAGTCCCTCGGCCATCTGATTGATGGTACCGCGCAGCCGGTCCACCTCGTCGTGAGGGTCGCCGGTCAGGGGCAGACGCACGTCCAGCTCGCCCCGGGCGATGCCGGCGGCGGTGCGTTCCACCTGCCCCAGCGGCACCACGATGCCCCGCACGAAGTACAGCCCGGACATGATCGTAAACAGCAAGATCGCCACCGCAAGGAACACACTGATAATGATGGCGTTTTTGACCTGCCGCTCCACCAGCGCCAGACTGGTGACCAGCCGCAGCGCGGCCACGTCCTCGGCGTCGTAGGGCACCAGCGAGCAGGCCGCCATGACTACCTCGCCCGACTGGGTGCGGTACACCGCCACACCCAGACCGTCCGGGCCGTTGAGCGCCTGCTCAAAGTCCTTACTGCTGACGATGCCCTCCGCGTCCGTACCGCTGGAGGAGGCAATGACGCCGCCGTAACTGTCCAGCAGCATGAACTCGTATTTATCCTTATCGGCAAACTGCTCCACCATGCGCCGCAGCGCCAGACTGCGGCTGGCAGCGGCGCTCTGGGCGGTATCGCCGGTATACATTTTCAGCTGACCGGTCACCGAGGAGAACCGCCGGTACATGATCTGCTGCACACTGCCGTAGTAGCTGCGGGTATAGCTGTACAAAAACATTGCCTCGGCCAGCAGCACCACCAGTACGGTGATGAGCAGGTTGCCCCGCAGCCAGCGGCGGGTGATACCGCTTCGCATAACAGTGTCCTCCTTTCGGTGAGTATTGATAATAAAAAGATATTTTTTTGTGATTCAGGAAAGTCCGTAGGACTTTTCTGAATCACATTTTTATTCTTCCCACCGGTAGCCATAGCCCCACACGGTCATGATGTGGGTGGGGTGGCTGGGCTCGTCCTCCACCTTCATGCGCAGGCGGCGGATGTTCACATCCACGATCTTTACGTCGCCGAAGTAGTTCTCGCCCCAGACCCCTTTCAGGATCTTTTCGCGCACCAGCGCAGTGCCCGGGTTGCGAAAGAACAGCTCCATGATCTGGAACTCCACCTGCGTCAGCTCAATGGGCTGACCGGCCTTCAGCAGCACGCGGCGGTTCTCGTCCAGCACGAACTCGCCGCTGGTCAACGTGCCCAGTGGGGTGTTCCCGTTGCTGTCCTCCTCCTTGGTGCGGATCACCCGGCGGCACAGCGCCTCCACACGCGCCAGCAGCTCGCTGACGCTGAAGGGCTTGGTCATGTAATCGTCTGCGCCGATGGACAAACCGCGGATCTTATCCTGCTCCTGCCCCTTGGCACTGAGGATGATGATGCCGATCTGCTGGTCGGTGCGGCGGATGGTCTCGCACAGCGAGAACCCGTTCATGCCCGGCAGCATCACGTCCAGAATAGCGGCATCACAGCCGGGCTTCTGTGCCAGCAGCGGCAGAGCGGCTTCGGCGCTTTCGGCCTCCACCACCTCCATCCCCGCATGGCGCAGGTTCAGGGCGATCATATCGCGGATATTGGCTTCATCTTCTACAACAAGCACTCGTACCATGCAGCATCCTCCATTCCTTAATTCAGCAGATACAACGCCTTGGAAAGGCGGTAGTTCGTGTCAGAAAGCAAAACGTCCGGGCCCATTCTGGCCTGTACCTGACGGGACGCTACCACGCCCAGCCGGGTCCAGCCGGTGGAGTTGGCCGAGGTCCTTGCCAGCCGTACCGTCAGCACCAGCTGATCCTCGTCCACCGTGCGCAGCTCCACTGCGCCGTCAAATTCCTCGCTGTCGGTCAGCTTCAGGTTGCCCTCCCACTCGGCGGGCAGCTCGATATAACAGTTGGTCTCTTCGTCCAGTAGGCCAAAGCTTTTTTCCGGGTGGCTGCTGGTGTAGTCCATCCAGACGATAAAGTCCATGCGGCGGCTCTGGCTCATGTTCAGCAGGCCCGCTTCGTCCGGCTGGGTGGGGATCTCCACGATGCCGTCCCCGTCCAAGTCCCGGCTGACCAGCGTGGGCACGTTGCGCAAAGAGGCGTTATACAGCCGCTGGCTGCTGATCCGTGTGGCGGGCACCATCTGCTGGCTAGTCTCGTCGTAGCACAGCAGCACCGAGGCCAGATTGTTGCCGGAAATGCCAGTCCAGCCGTCCAGCACCAGATAGTGCCGCCCGTCCGCGCCCGCGCCCGCCGCCACCGAGGCGCAGCCGGAAAATTTATCTGCGGAAAGGCCGTTGACCGCCACCTGCCGGAAGCTGCCCTCGCGGTCTGCGGTCAGAAGTTCGATCTGCACACTGCCGTCCTCCTGCGTGGACATCAGGATCAGATCCTGACTGCTGCCGCCGGTGATATTTTCCACCAGATACTGCTCGTACTGCTGCTCCAGAATGGTGGACAGGGTGCCCTTCTGATAGGAGTACACCGCCAGATAGTGGTCATTCTGGGCAGCGGTATAGCCCACCACCAGCTGGCAGCTGTCCGTATCCTGCAATTGGGCAAGACTGACGTTTTCCACCGTTTCGGCAAGGCCCTCCACGCTCTGGCGCACCTGCCAGCTTCCGGCGTCGTCTCGCTGCAAAATGGCTACGCAGACGTTGGCGGTCTGGGCGGTGGTATACAGCACCGCCGCATCCTGCTGACCGTCACCATCCAGGTCCTGCAGCACAAAGGGGGAAAGCAGCTCGCCCTGAATAGGATATTTCAGCTGGGCGCTCTCCCCCAGCCAGTCGTTCAGGGCAGTTTGCAGCGCGCCGTAATCGCCGGAAAGCTTCGGGGCACGCAGCAGTTCCTCTACCTGTGCCTTTTCGTTGGCCGGCAGCACGGTCTGGCAGCTGCACAGCACAAAGCACAGTAGCGTGCACAGCACCAGCCGCAGCCTGCGGGTTCTGTTCATACCGGTCAACCTCCTTCCGGGCATAAAATGCTATTTTCAGTATACCACACTTTGCGGACACAAAAAAGGGGGTGGGACATATCCGGCAAGCTTGCGCGTGGGACGATTTTGAATGCGCGCCGCGTTGCTCTGCGCATAGTCAGCGGAATTATTATTTAAAATTTCGCGTTTGGAGCGACCGCGCTTGCGGAGCATAGCGTAGCAATGAAAGCCCCAGTGGGGCTTTTAAGCGGCAGAGCGGTCTGCGTTAGCAGATGGAGGGGCTTTGCCCCGACAAGCTCTGCGGAGCGCTCCAAACGCATTTTCACGAGTGGGGGCGTGACCGGGAACGGCAGATGCTGAGGTGAGCGGATTGGCGTCCCTTCGGGGGGAGCTGTCGCCGTCAGGCGACTGAGAGGGTTCGTTCCGCTTACCCGTTATACTTGCTCTGTGCCAGACTGAGCTTACCGTCCATGATAAGCTTTGCAGCGGCTTCAAGGTCGGCGTAGCGGTCGGCGATGGCCTTGGCGTCCTCCGGCGGGAATTTGCCCAGCACCCATGCGGCAAGGTCGTAGTCCGGGTGGGGCTTTGCGCCGATGCCGATGCGGATGCGGGGGAAGTTCTCCCCGCCCAGCCGGGCAATGATGCTCTTCAGGCCGTTGTGTCCGCCAGCAGAGCCGGAGGGGCGGATGCGCAGCTTGCCGGGGGCTTGGGTGATGTCATCGCACAGCACCAGCACATGGTCGGCAGGGATCTTGAAAAAGCCCGCCATGGGGGCGATGGAATCGCCGGAAAGGTTCATGTAGGTCAGAGGCTTCAGCAGCACCACCTTGTGGCCGTCCACCTCGCCCTGTCCCCACAGGCCTTGGAACTTGGTTTTGCCCACAGAGATGTTCCACTTGTCGGCCAGCGCGTCCAGCGCGGCAAAACCAGCGTTGTGGCGGGTGCCATCGTACTTTGCTTCGGGGTTGCCCAGCCCTGCAATGAGCCAGATATCGTTTTCATTCATGATATGATAATACCTTTTCCTGATAATAGTGTGATACAACATCTAAGTATAACATACGCGCGCACAAAAAGATATACATTATAAGCAAAAAATGCCCCCATGCCGCAGGGCACAGGGGCAAAAGGGCTTGTTACAGGTTCAGTGTGATGGCAGAGGCCTTCCAGTGGCCGTCCTCCTTCACCATGGTGATGGTGCCGGACACCTGCGCGGCGGCGGTGCTGTCCGTGGCGGTCAGCAGGGCGGCGGAAAAGTCGTAGCAGTTTTCTGCCCCGGCGCGCTTTTTCAGGGTGAGGTCAGCGGGCACCAGCTTGTCGCCGGACTGCCCTGCCAGCGCGGTGATGCGGGTGGGCAGGCGGTTTGCCATGACTTTGTCAAGGCAGTCGGCTGTCATGGCATCGCCCAGCTGCGCCTGAAGAAAGGCGTACAGCCCATCGGTGTCCACAGCAGCAAGACCCGGTTCACTGCCGGCGGGCGCTGCGGCGGTATCCACCGCCTGCTCCACGGCAGAGGAGCAGGAGAGCAGCTGCTGCACCACGAACTCCGCCTGTTTTTTGGCGGGGTCGCTGCGCAGACGGGTCAGGGCGAACACGGCGGCAACAGCCGCGAAGAAAAGGACAAGGCACAGTGCCTGCTTGCGAAAACTTTCAGACTTCATACGCAGCTCCCTTCTAGCAGAACGTTACTTGCTCTGCTCGTTTTCCAATTTCTGCTTTTTTGCGATGTAGGCTTCCATCTTGGGCTCTGCCCAGCCGTCCAGATTGGTCTGGCGCTCCCGGGCGATGCCCAGTGCCTGCGCGGGCACATCCTTGGTGATGGTGCTGCCGGCGGCGGTGTAGGCACCATCGCCCACCTTGACCGGAGCCACAAGGTTGGTGTTGCAGCCGATGAAGCAGTAATCGCCGATCTGGGTGCGGAACTTATCCTTGCCGTCGTAGTTGCAGGTGACGGTGCCGCAGCCGAAGTTGCAGTACTTGCCCACATCGCTGTCGCCGATGTAGGTCAGGTGGCTCACGGTGTTGCCGCGGGCAAAGTTGGAGTTCTTGGTCTCCACATAGGCGCCCAGATGCACGCCGTAATCGGTGACGGTGTTCACCCGCACATGGGTGAAGGGGCCGATGTTGTTGTGGGGGCCGATGTGGCTGCCGTAGATCTGGCTGGCGTTTACGGTGGTGCCTTCATCCACGGTGCTGTCCTCGATGAGGGTGTTGGGGCCGATGACACAGCCTGCGCCGATGACCGTCTTGCCCCGCAGGATGGTGCCCGCAAGGATCACAGCACCCGGGGCAATGACCACCTCCGGGTCGATCTGCACGGTGCGGCTGTCGATGACGACGCCGTTTGCAATGTGCTGTACAAGGATGTCCTCGCGGGCAGCCTCGGCGGCATCCAGCTGTGCCAAAGCTGCGGCGCGGGCCTGTTCAGAAATAGGATTCTGCATGAAAAAAATCTCCCTTCCCACCAAAGCGCGCAGCGGAAGAGAGACAGAAAAGGCGACCGGAAAATTGTTGCCTGTCCGCCCAGCATCTCCGCTGCGGAAAGCTTTGTTCCGACAAAATAAAAATGAAAAAGTTACAGGGATAGAAAGTTGTATCCAACAGGACGAGAAATCGCGTGTATAAACAAAAAACCTCTCGAACTTTCTCCCATTCTATACTACCTTAAAACTTAGCAAATTTCAAGGGATTTGCATAAAAAATAACAGACAAATTCGGGATTTTGCATGGTGGAAAGGAGTGGATTTTCTGGTATAATAGTTTAGCATTCACAAAACAATGTTCATCGTACGTTCAAGACAAGGCAAACGATGAGACCGCGGCTGCCATGCCGCCGGTCACGAATGGGAGGTAAACAACGCATGAGCAAAAAGTATCTGTACTACTTCAGCGAAGGCAATGAAGCTTTCGGCGGTGACAAGGTCACCATGAAGAACACTCTGGGCGGCAAGGGTGCCGGTCTGGCCGAGATGACCGCAGCCGGTATGCCGGTGCCGCAGGGCTTCACCATCACTACCGATGCCTGCACCCAGTATTACGCAGACGGCCGTCAGATCAATGACGAAATCACTGCTGACATCTTTGAGCACCTCAAGGGCTTGGAGAAGATCACCGGCAAGAAGTTCGGCGACAACACCAACCCCCTGCTGGTCTCCGTCCGTTCCGGCGCACGTCAGTCCATGCCCGGTATGATGGACACCATCCTGAACCTGGGCCTGAACGACGAGGCTGTTGAGGGTCTGGCTAAAAAGACCGGCAACACCCGCTTTGCATACGACTGCTACCGCCGCTTCGTGCAGATGTTCGCCGATGTCGTTATGATGGTCCCGAAGAGCCTGTTCGAGGTCGAGATCGACAAGATGAAGGAAGCCAAGGGCGTCAAGAACGACGTGGACCTGACTGCTGACGACCTGAAGGAACTGGTCGGCACCTTCAAGAAGATCTACGAGGAGAACGAAGGCCGTCCCTTCCCGCAGGACCCCCGCGATCAGCTGATCGAGGCTGTCAAGGCCGTGTTCCGCAGCTGGGATAACCCCCGTGCAAACGTCTACCGTAAGATGAACGAGATCCCCTACGAGTGGGGCACCGCTGTCAACGTGCAGCAGATGGCCTTTGGTAACTCCGGCGACCGTTCCGGCACCGGCGTTGCTTTCACCCGTGACCCCGCCACCGGCGCTAAGAAGCTGATGGGCGAGTACCTGATCAATGCACAGGGCGAGGACGTTGTTGCCGGCGTGCGCACTCCTTCTCCCATCAGCCACCTGAAGGATCAGATGCCTGAGGTGTACGATCAGTTTGTTGAGATCGCTACCCGTCTGGAGAACTACTTCCGCGATATGCAGGATATGGAGTTCACCATCGAGGATGGCCACCTGTATATGCTGCAGACCCGTAACGGCAAGCGTACCGCACAGGCTGCTCTGCAGATCGCCTGCGATCTGGTGGACGAGGGCATGATCACCGAGCAGGAGGCTGTCCTGCGCGTGGAGCCCAAGCAGCTGGATACCCTGCTGCATCCCCAGTTTGACGCTGAGGCCCTGAAGAAGGCCGCCATCATCGGCAAGGCTCTGGGCGCCTCTCCCGGCGCTGCCTCCGGTAAGATCGTTTTCTCCGCTGAGGATGCCAAGGAATGGGCTGAGCGCGGCGAGAAGGTGGTCCTGGTCCGTCTGGAGACCTCTCCCGAGGACATCGTCGGTATGCAGGTCTCTCAGGGCATCCTGACCGTCCGCGGCGGCATGACCAGCCACGCAGCCGTTGTTGCCCGTGGTATGGGCACCTGCTGTGTCTCCGGCTGCGGCAATGACAACGAGGTCAAGATCGATGAGGAGGCAAAGACCTTCGAGATCAACGGCCACAAGTTCGTTGAGGGCGACTGGATCTCCATCGATGGCTCCACCGGCAACATCTACGGCGAGCAGGTCGCTACCGTGGCCGCTACCGGCAACAAGAACTTCAACCGCTTCATGGGCTGGGCAGACGCAGCTCGTCAGCTGCTGGTCATGACCAACGCCGACAACCCGCGCGACGCACAGCAGGCAGTGGATCTGGGTGCTGAGGGCATCGGCCTGTGCCGTACCGAGCATATGTTCTTCGCTGAGGACCGCATCAAGGCTGTCCGCGAGATGATCTGCGCACGCACCGTGGAAGAGCGCGAGGCTGCTCTGGCCAAGGTCGAGCCGTTCCAGCAGGGCGACTTCGAGGCTATGTACCGCATCATGGGTGAGCGCCCGATGACCATCCGTTATCTGGACCCGCCCCTGCACGAATTCCTTCCCCAGACGAAGGAACAGCAGCTTGACCTGGCCCAGAAAATCGGCATGCCTGTGGAAGTCATCATGCGCCGCGTGTCCGAACTCCATGAGTTCAACCCGATGCTCGGCCACCGCGGCTGCCGTCTCGGCATCGCCTATCCGGAAATCACGGAAATGCAGGCCCGCGCCATCTTTGAAGCCGCTGTGGAAGTCTCCCAGGAAGAAGGTTTTGCCGTGGTGCCTGAAATCATGGTTCCCCTGGTGGCCTTCAAGAAGGAACTGGACATCCAGAAAGCCATCATTGACAAGGTGGCCCAGCAGGTATTTGAGGAAAAAGGCGTCAAAGTGGACTACCTCGTCGGCACCATGATTGAAATCCCGCGCGCTGCCGTCACGGCTGACGAAATCGCGGAAACCGCCCAGTTCTTCTCCTTCGGCACCAATGACCTGACCCAGACGGGCCTGGGCATGAGCCGCGACGATTCCGGCTCCTTCCTGCCGCAGTACCAGGAACTGGAAATCATCAAGAAGAACGTCTTCGCTTCCATTGACCAGAACGGCGTCGGCAAGCTGATGAAGATTGCCGTGGAACTCGGCCGCTCCACCCGCCCGGACATCAAGCTGGGCATCTGCGGTGAACACGGCGGCGACCCCGCTTCCGTCAAGTTCTGCAACACGCTGGGCCTGACTTATGTGAGTTGCTCGCCCTACCGCGTCCCGACCGCCCGTCTGGCCGCAGCCCAGGCTGCTCTGGAACAGGAATAAACCTTTTTGTTAAGGGTTAATAGACAAGCCCGTGGTTCTTCGGAACCACGGGCTTTTTTAGCGGATAGAACGGTCTTGTCAGATATGGCTTGAACCTTGCGGGCCAAACTGCTCCATGCGTTTGGTTTGGGCATATTTGCAGGGCTTCCGCCTTGCTGCAAAAAATCATGTTAATGGCATCATGGGCCGAAGCTCTCCTGGCGGAAGAGGAAGTGCATCTTTCCCAAAATGCTCCGCAGTCTTTCCCGGAGTGCCGTTGATGTCGATTCCGGAGTTTTTTATGCCGGAGCCATGCTTCCTGAACGTTTGGTCGTAAGGGGTGGCATGGGGGGACAAGTATTGATGGCAAAGCCCGAAGAAAAATCATCAACAGGTTATGAAATCCGGTGCGCTGCCGGATCTACCATAATTGGGAATCAATCTCATGACCGTTTACACCGGACAGTAAAATATAGTTTATTGTTCCTCCAGCGCCCTCTTCAGAAGCTTCCGGTATTCCCTGGCCGGCACTTCATAGGTTCCGAATTTCAGCAGATGCGGCGTTGTCCACTGGGTATCCAGAAAAAGGAACCGATGCGCCCGCAGGTATTGCACCAGGGCCACCAGGGCGATCTTGCTGGCGTCCGTTTTCCGGTGGAACATGCTTTCCCCGAAAAAAGCCTTCCCCAGGGCTACTCCGTACAGGCCTCCCTGCAGCCCTTCCTCGTCCCAGCATTCCACACTGTGGGCGAAGCCCATCTCGTGAAGCTTGCCGTATGCTTCTTCAATCTGTCCGTCTATCCATTGTTCTTCCGGCTGGTCCGTCCGGGCGCAGGCATGGACCACCTCCGGAAAAGCGGTATCCATCCGGAGTTCAAAGGGTTTTTTATTCAAAGCCCGTT
>OHBQ01000796.1_pt1 | contig 11421 bp, 10 predicted proteins | sample 1577401 | NCBI WGS metagenome assembly OHBQ01 (sample SAMEA3879581, study PRJEB24766) | human gut metagenome | biome: human-associated habitat; feature: feces | place: USA | collected 1985/1987
ATGATTCCGTATCTGTATACCATGAACTATCGCAGCTATGCCGAGAATATGCCGCTGATTGAGCCTATGTATTATGAGTATCCTGAAAATGCAGAGGCTTATGAGGTAAAGAATCAGTATTTCTTTGGCAGCCAGCTTATGGCAGCACCTGTTACAACTCCACGTATTAAGGGACTTAATGTGGCAAAAACCAAAGTATGGTTCCCGGAGGGCATCTGGTATGATATCTATACAGGCATGCGCTATGATGGTGGAAGAATGCTGGAGGTTTACAGGGATTTGAGCAGCATACCTGTGTTTGCGAAGGCTGGAGGCATACTTGTGTGTGCAGATGCTGATGAGCTTGATGCAAGATCTGTTATCAAAAATCCTGATGTATTATGTGTCAGGGTATTCCCGGAGGCTGATGGTGAGTTTGAGCTATACGAGGATGACAATGAATCCTGCGGATATGTGGATGGCAGATGTGTGACCACAGCTATGAAATATTCTGCGGATAAAGATATGTTTGTCATTTCTCCGGCAGATGGAGATACATCATTAATACCTGACAACAGAACCTATAAGCTTGTCTTTGAAAGAAGAACCGAGGCAGCAGCCGATAAGGTAAAGGTATCTGTGGATGGTAAAGAGGTATTGGCAAAGAATAAATATGATAAAGAAAACAGAAAGCTCATCGTTACTGTAAATGCATCGACAGCAAGCAAAATAAGCGTTGCAATATCGAAAGACACAGTAGCGCTTGATAATCAACTCGAAAAAAGATGCTTTGATTTCCTGAATCAGGCAGAGATAGGCTTTGTGCTAAAGGATGAAATCTACGGTCTTATTACATCGGGGAAGAAAACAACAGTGATTTTATCAGAGCTCAAGGCAAAGGAGCTTGATACAGAGCTGTATGGTGTATTGACAGAGATACTTACAGCCTGAGGCAGTCACCGGTCATACTAAGTGTGACCGGTGACTTTCTTTGTTGTAAAAATTAAAAATGGATGATACTATTATAGTAAACAGAAGTTTTTTTATAAGAAACATCAGGAGAAATAATATAATTCAAGGGAGGATTATGCAATGGGAAATTCATATAAGAACTGTAAAATACAGGACAACACAGCAGAGCTGATCTACGAGAACGGCAGTCTGTTTGTTACCATATTTGAAAACAACATAGTGCATGTTGCACAAAAACCCGGCATCGAAAGTGTTGCAATAGAGGAGGGCTTTATTCCGAAGGCTGCCACACCGGACGTGACCTGCAAGGATACGTCTGATGCCAAGGGGACCGCAACAGAAGCCGGTGTAAGCTATGCAGCAGTTAAAGCAGTCATAAGTGCAAGGGATATTACTGTAAATGTAAAGGATAACGAGAAGCTTGATATTTATTACAAAGGGAAGCTTGTGCTTTCAGATTATGAAAAAGCACGCAAAAAGAGTGAGAAGAATCCGTACGAGGATCTTGCCATCGCAGAGCTTGAGGGACATACTGTCGGAAAAGATGAAGAAAAAACTGACTCTGTTACCATCATAAAAAAGCTTGGAAAGGATGATGCTATTTACGGCCTGGGAGATAAGCCGGGATGCCTCAACAAGCGTGGATATTCATATGTAAACTGGAACACAGATGATCCTGCGCCACATGTGGACAGCTTCAAATCGCTGTACAAATCAATACCATTTTTTATCGTGTTGGGCGATGAATATTGCTATGGAATTTTTGCGGATAATACCTACAAGACAACCTTTGATTTCGGTTATGAAAACACAGATTACTATTTCGTCGAGCATGAGAAGGGTGAGCTGGACTACTATTTTATACCGGGAAATGATATGGCAGAGGTGGTAGGACTTTATACATCACTGACAGGCACCACACCGCTTTATCAGAGATGGATATACGGCAGTCATCAGAGCCGCTGGGGCTATTACACACAGGATGAGGTGCTTGATATAGCTGACAAATTCCGCGAGCTTGATATCCCATGCGATGTGATACATATGGATATCGATTACATGAACGGCTACAGGGTATTCACCTTTGATGACAAGAAATTCCCGGATGTAAAGGGCCTTTCAGAGAAGCTTGCTGACAGGGGTGTAAAGCTCATATCCATCATTGACCCGGGCGTGAAGAAGGATGAGGACTATTTCATGTACAAAGAGGGCATGGAGATGGATGCATTTGCACATGATACAGATGGCAGTGTATACGAAAATGCTGTCTGGCCGGGAACATCGGTATTTCCGGACTTCACAAAGCAAAGCGTCAGAAGCTGGTGGGGAGACAAGACAAAGATACTTCTCGAGCACGGTATCAGTGGCATATGGAATGATATGAATGAGCCTGCAAGCTTCAACGGACCACTGCCGGATGATGTGCAGTTTGAGTATGGAGCACATGAAAAGGTTCACAATATTTACGGACATTTTATGGCAAAAGCCACATATGAGGGACTTGCGAAAAATGATGGTGGAAAACGTCCGTTTGTACTTACCAGAGCTGCATATGCCGGAAGCCAGAAATACTGCGGTGGCTGGACCGGAGATAATCACAGCATCTGGGCGCATATAGCACTTTCGCTCGAGCAGGTGTGCAATCTGTCAGTCAGCGGACTTGCCATGTGCGGCAGCGATATAGGCGGTTTCGGAAGTGATACTACACCGGAGCTTCTTGTCAGATTTTATGAGGCAGCAGTATTTGTGCCGTTTTTCAGAAATCATTCAGCGATGGGAACACGCAGACAGGAGCCTTGGCAGTTTGACGAGACTACGATAGATGCAGTCAGAAAGACAGTAAAGCTCAGATACAGATTTATTCCATATATCTATGATCTGGCACATGAGTGTGAAAAGACAGGAGCACCTATCGTGCGCCCGCTCGTATACGAGTATCCTGCAGATAAGCATATGAGAAATATTTCCGATGAATATATGCTCGGAAGCTTTGTACTGGTTGCACCTGTGATCGCACCGGGCAAGGAGGCAAGAGAGGTTTATCTGCCTGACGGCGACTGGTATGATTACTACACAGGCGAAAAATACAGTGGCGGCAGATATATTTTAGCAGATGCACCACTTGATAAAGTACCTGTCTTCATAAAAGCAGGAGCCATTATCCCTGTTGCAGACGGAGAAATCCGCTCTACAGAGGACATTACAGAGGATAAGATCAGTATACTGACATATCCGGGCAAGGGCAGCTTCGTGCATTATCAGGATGACAATGAAACGTTCGCATACAGAGACGGTGCGTATAATGCTGTTGAGTATACCCTGGATGGGGATAAGCTCGAGAAGAAAGTGTTGCATAAGGGATTGTAAAAATACATAACCTTAAATTTAAAATTCAATATCAACCTCAACAGGGCAGTGGTCTGAACCGAGCACATCGGTATGGATCGCTGCCTTTTGCAGCTTATCATTTATGCGCTTTGATGTGATAAAGTAGTCGATACGCCAGCCGGCGTTCTTCTCGCGAGCCTTAAAACGGTATGACCACCAAGAATATATACCCTCGGCATCCGGATAAAAATATCTGAAGGTATCGGTAAAGCCGGAACCTAAAAGCTCCGTCATTTTAGCGCGTTCCTCATCTGAAAAACCTGCATTTTTGTGGTTTGTTTTTGGATTTTTCAGGTCGATTTCATTGTGTGCGACATTCAGATCACCGCACAGTACGACAGGCTTTTGGGCATCAAGAGCCTTAAGGTATTCACGGAAATCATCCTCCCACTGCATACGGTACGGCAGCCTTTTCAGCTCATTCTGTGAGTTTGGAGTATAGCAGGTTACGAGATAGAAATTGTCATATTCGAGTGTGATGACACGTCCTTCCCTATCATGCTCCTCAATGCCTATGCCGTAAGACACTGATAATGGCTCATTTTTTGCGAAAATGGCTGTGCCGGAATAGCCTTTTTTCTCGGCGTAATTCCAGTACTGGTGATAGCCCGGCAGGTCAAGGTCAATCTGTCCCGCCTGTAGCTTGGACTCCTGTATACAAAAGAAATCCGCGTCTATACTGTTGAAAAAATCAAGGAAACCTTTCTGGACGCATGCGCGCAGTCCGTTTACATTCCACGATATAAATTTCATGTCTTAATCCTCCATATTATTGCAATCTCCTAATAAAAAAACAAAATCGCATTTTCTTTTTGGCAATTTTACTACAAAATCGCATTTTTTAAAAGAGGTTTGTATCTGCAGATTGCACTTTTTCCATAAAATACGTATAGAGGAAGAAAATACGCAAGTAAATTTTTCTTACAGCACATCGCTTCCATCAGGAATCTTTGAGATGATAGTTCTGTTAATCCTGATTAAGAATAATGTCGAAACAGTAAAGGATATCACCTCTGCTATCGGGAAAGCCCACCATACAGCGTGAAGTCCATCAAGCCTTGAAAGGATGTATGCTGCCGGAATTAAAACCACAAGCTGACGCATGATTGATACGATCATGGAAAAGACAGCTTTTCCCAAAGCCTGGAATACTGTGCCGACGATAATACAAAACCATGCGATGAGGAAATGCACTCCGATTATTCTGAGCGCCGGAACACCGATTTTGAGCATATCGTCAGAGGCGCTGAACATTCCAAGAAGCACTTGTGGTATGAACTCAAAGCAGGCAAAGCCAACAAAGAGCAGACAGAATGCTGTTATCAGACTGACCTTTATTGTTTTAACCATACGCTTTCTGTTCTGAGCACCGTAGTTGAAGGCGATGATAGGTGTGATTCCGTTGTTCAGTCCGAATACAGGCATAAAGAAGAAGCTCTGCAGTTTGAAATAAACACCGAAAACAGCAGCGGCAGTCGATGAAAAGCCGATAAGTATTCTGTTCATGGAATATGTCATTACTGAGCCTATAGACTGCATGATGATTGACGGAATACCGATAGCATAAATGGTTCCCATGATTTTGAAATCCGGGCTGTAGCCCTTGAAGCTCAGCTTGATATCATGATTGAATTTGTGGTTGCAGACAAAAGCAACAACGGCGGCCACGCACTGTCCCACAACGGTTGCCACAGCAGCACCGGTAGCACCGAGCTTAGGGAAGCCAAGCAGTCCAAAGATCATGATAGGATCCAGAATGATATTTGTGATGGCACCGCAAAGCTGTGAGGTCATGCTGAAAATAGTTCTTCCTGTCGAGGTAAGTACCCTCTCAAAAAAGATTTCGGCAAAAATACCAAATGAAAAAATCATAACAGTACTCAGGTAGCTCACACCCATATCCATGATTTCGACATCAGCATTTCCAATCTGACTCATGTAAAAAGGCTTTACGATTGTAAGTCCGAGAATCAGAAATATTACATAGCTGAATGCATATAGTACGGCACCGTTGATGCCGATTTTGTTGGCCTCGTCGTATTTATGGGCGCCGAGTGACTTTGACAGCAGCGCGTTTACACCTACACCTGTACCGGTTGCGACAGCGATGATGAGTGTCTGCAAAGGGAAGGCAAGTGAAACTGCTGTGAGTGCGTTTTCGGACAGCTTTGCAACGAAAATACTGTCCACGATGTTGTATAGAGCCTGTACGAGCATGGAAATCATCATAGGCAAAGACATGTTAAATACAAGTCTGCCTATAGGCATGGTTCCCATCTTGTTCTCTGTTACAGGGGCTGAATTTGTTTCCTGACTCATAATTCCTCCTATTGTAAATGATTGTTAATTTAAAACTCCTACATTATATATGTACGAAGCTTTAGTTATTAAAATTAAAATCACCGGTAGATTAGCCGGTGTTAAAAATGTGCAACAAAGCGCCAATTACATATAATACCATGACTGCAGGATACTTTCAAGGTATTATATAACTGTTAAATCATATCATAATAGTTAATGAAAAAATGCCTCAAAAAGTATAGCATTGCAGGGTATAAATTACAATAATCGCTTGACAAAATGACAGAGAGATATATAATTGGTTCAAAAATGAATAATTCAAAAATGTATAACAAAGCAGCAAATAGGAAAAGGAAAGAAGGAATATCACATATGAAATTTAACTTTGAGTTTGCAGAGAAAATTTCGCGAACCTACAGCGATGAGTGCAGACCACTGTGCCATGAGCTAAAGCTTCCACAGACAGCCTTTGATATACTCATGTTTCTGGCGAACAATCCGGAATATAAGACGGCAAGGGATATAGTTGAAATAAGAAAAATCAAGGCAAATCTTGTGTCTGTAAATGTTGATAAGCTTGTGAATGAAGGCTATCTGGAGAGAAAACCTGTGGAAAATGATAGGAGGAAGACGGAGCTTGTCTGTACAAAAAAGGCCGGGACTGTCATTGAAAGAGGAAGGCGTATACAGCAGCAGTTTACAGCAAATCTGTTTGCAGGGATAGATGAGGAGCAGAAAAAGCAGCTGACGATTGTTATGGAACAGCTTGAGAATAATATGGATGAAATAATCAGGAGGAAATCACACAAATGAGCACATTAATAACTATAATAGTAACATTTTTTGCCGGTATGGGCGCAGGCCTTGGAACCGGCTTTGCTGGACTAAGCGCAGCAGCAGTAATAAGCCCTATGCTTATTACATTTTTGGGAATGGACCCTTATATGGCAGTGGGAATAGCCCTGTCGTCTGATGTACTTGCCAGCGCAGTGTCAGCCTATACATATGGAAAGAACAAGAACCTTGATGTAAAAAACGGGCTTATAATGATGGTCATGGTTTTATGCTTCACGGTTGTCGGAAGCTATGTATCAAGCCTTGTGCCGTCAGCAACAATGGGCAGCTTTTCGGTATTTATGACATTTTTACTCGGAATCAAGTTTATAGTCCGTCCTGTCATGACAACAAAGGAGGCCATGCAGGGAGTTTCAGCTAAAAAGAGAGCTATCCAGTCAATCATCTGCGGTGTGCTTATCGGATTTATCTGTGGCTTCATAGGTGCGGGAGGCGGTATGATGATGCTCCTTATCCTCACATCAGTGCTTGGCTATGAGCTTAAGACTGCAGTCGGAACGAGCGTATTTATCATGGCATTTACAGCCTTTACAGGAGCTGCCTCGCACTTTGCCATCGGTGGAAAACCGGACTGGTTTGTGCTGATTTTATGTATTGCATTTACACTCCTTTGGGCGAGAATTGCAGCGGTCTTTGCAAACAAGGCATCCGCAAAAACCTTAAATCGTGCCACAGGTATTGTGCTTGTAATACTTGGCATCGTGGTATTTGCATTTTCACTTCTGAGCTGATTTATCCTTTCGGTAATTATAAAATATTTATTAAAAAAATATAAACGCGCAGCTCAAAACTTTATCACTTTAGTTATGGCTTATCAAGTGGGAAAATAAATAATTAGTGGAACAGCTCTACAATAAATACCGCCACACAGGAAGCCACGGCCACGGTTGTAAGCCCCTTGCCCTTTAATGCAAATACCACAGCCGCGATAAGTCCTGCTGCTGCACCAACCCACCAGTTAGTAGCATAAAACACTGCCGGAATAGTCATGGCGGTTAAAACTGCATACGGAATATAGTATAGAAAAGATCGCACGAAGCTGTTGTTGATCTTTTCTTTTATTGCGATAAAAGGAATAACGCGGATCAGATATGTGGAGCCCGCGAGTATGAGTAAATATATAAAAAATACACTGTTTTTCATTATGTAAAATCTCCTTATACGCTTATTATCAAATATTTAATAAATCATTCCTTATCAGTATCATCTGCAACCGGAAACAGCAGCGAACCGATAACTGCAGCCACAATGGCTACAACAGTGATGGTGATACCGCTTGAAATCCTTGACAAAAACGGTACGTAGTAAAACATGCAGCTAAGCACGAGTGCAAGCAGCACAACAAACACGACTGCACGCGATTTCTTCATCTCAGGAACCACGATAGCCACGAACATGCCATAAATAGCAAGACTCAGCGCACTCATAAGCCTATCCGGCAGAATGCTTCCCAGTATAGCACCTATCAGCGTACCGACAGCCCAGCCGATGTATGGAAGAGTTGACAGCCCTGCAAAGAAGCTTCTGCTCACAGAATCCTCCTGGCTTGCCACGGCAAAAATCTCATCAGTCATCATAAAGCCGAGTATCCATCTTGAAATTCCGCTAAATCTGGAATCAGCCTTCTGACCAACCGAAATCGACATAAAGGAATATCTTATATTAATAGTAATCTGCGAAATAAGCATCTGGAAATACTGTCCCGGATGCATCATAATTCCGATGCCTGCAAACTGTCCGGCAGATGTGACAGTGGTCATCGAAATGAGCACAGCCTGCCACCAGGATAGTCCATATGACACCGCCATAATTCCAAAAGTAAATGAAACTGACAGATATCCCAGCGCAATCGGGATTCCTGCTGTCAGTCCTCGTTTATAGTTTTCCATTCTAAATTCTCCTTAGCATAATACAACAACATGTTATTCTAGCACAAATTTCATGAAAATGCACTTTCAAATTGTTTGTACCACTTTGCAATCTTGCAGCTGCGAACCCTGTAACTGCATAAAGACAAGAATGTTTTCTGCGTAAAGTAACTTATTGCTATATTACATCTGTATGAATAAAGAAAATATATTGACAAAAATGTGCAAATTCAATAAAATTATTAACCATAAGGGCACACTTATGGAAACATAGGGTCGCAAAGCCAGAGTCTAAAACAGTTACATGTAGTAATGACAGTTCGGCTGCAACAACCGGTGAATACCGGTTGCTGCAGCCTTTTTGTATGTATGAAAAGTTTATTGAAGTATGAGGTGAAAAGATATGAATGGTGACAGGCTTATGTATTTTCAGCATACAGATATCAGCAGGGTTGTGTTTGAAGGATATGTAGATGATGATGAGATAATGATGTGTGACAACATCTTTAATGCCATGGAGAAAACAGAAATAGAGCGCGCAGATGTAAGAAAACTCAAAAGAAGCATGGTGAACTGATATGGCAAAAAAGAATGACAGAAAAGAATACAATAAACTGAAGAAAAAGAAAGCTGACAATAAAAAACAGCAGGAACAGTGCCAGTCAGAGATAGATGTGCTTGATGAGAAAATAGAGAGGCTGAAGGCGGCATACAGGAAGCTGGATGATGCCAAGGAGGCTATTGATGATATCAAGCATAACCAGAGGAATATGATAAATTCAGACCTTTATCAGTGCATGTGGACAGGCAGCAATGCACAGGAATGTTATGAATCATGTGAGAGCGGAAATTTATATACAGCTTATGACGGATATGTGTCAAATATAGATGCAGCGGAGGATGCCATCAACTGGGAAATAAATACACTAAAAGAAAAAATGAATGAAAAATATGGTGTGCTTTCAGGACTTGTTAACGCATGGGATGATCTGTGCACGAAAATACAGAATTTTTTCAATTAATAAAAGTGAGAGGAGAAATACAAAGATGGAAATCAGCCTTGATAATATGCAGGTATCTTTTATGACTGCCGGTATAAAAACAGCTTCTGATTCCGTAAGTCTCACAGCGGCAGAGACAGAAATCAAAAGCAGATCTGAAGCAATGGACAAATTTCAGGAAGAATACAGGCAGCTGAAAGCCTTTGTGAAAGATTACAGAGATACTTTAAATAATGATCTGGCAAAAATAGACCTGATAATAAATGCAATAAATGAAAATGACAGAAAACAGGGAGATTATATTAAAAATGGTATTGGACTATCAGATACAGCTGTGATACCATAAAACTAGGAGATGAAAATGGAAGGGTTTCAGATAAATTATACGGATCTCAGTGATCTGTTCTGGGAATATAAGCGAAAAATTGACAATCTAATTGAAAATATTGATAACTGCATAGAAAAAATCAATATGTTTACGGAAAATGCAGTATTTACAGGAAAAACCGGAGACGCAGTAAAGAGTTATCTTGGTGAAGCACATATAACAATCCTGTCAGGCATTAAAGTAACTGCACAGACACTGCTTGACAATATGGCAGCATACAAGGATGGATACCGTGCCATTGATAGCTCGACGAACTTCAAACTGGATGAAGAAGCAATACAGGAATTCAGGAAAAAACTGGCATCAAACTATGAGGATACTGATGAGTATACGGGCGAAATAAGAAGTGCACTTTCAGAAGTATCGGACATATCTGATGTGGGCATGCCGGACAGTAACGGAGTATTTGATATCCATGAGCAGATGGACAGCGACCTTATAAAGCTTGTCTCAAATGTAAACAGCTACGAGAGGGAAAATGTGGTACGGCTTGAAAATTCAGTAGAGCTGCTTCTGGAAAATCTGCAGTCATGTCTTTCAAAAATAGGCCTTAGCCAGTGTGCGATTGAGAGCTATGAAACAGGCAGTTTTATCACAGGTAAAGATGCAGGTACCTTGAACACGGGCATTAAAATATTTGGAGACCTGCATGAGAAGAATAAAGAAGCATACGATGAAATCTATGAGACAGAACAGAAGATAAAGGATGAAGCCGAAAAGAGAAAGACACAGGGAATCTGGAGGACAGTTGGAGGAGCAGTACTAATTGCGACGGGGGCAGCATGCATAGTGCTGACAGGAGGTGCTGCAATACCAATAGTAGCTGACGTTGCAGTAGCAGTAGGAAGCGGAACAGCAGTATTCGGAGCTGCAGATGCCATAGAGGGCACTCAGGATATTTATTATGGAAGCACAGGTGACATTGACAGCACGGCAGTAAACGGCATAAAGGATGACCTGTTTCAGGGAAACGAGGATGCATATTATCTGACAGAAAATGCCTTTGCATTTGCGGCATCCGCAATGATTCCAATCGGGCAGGCATCTACAGCGGGAAATCTGACATTCAAAAGCACAGCAACAATAGTCGCCAAAGAAGGCATCTCAATGGGAGCCGGAGCCGGTGCGCAGAAGATAACCACAGATGTGACAGGAAATGATACAGCAGGAATGGTTGCCGGTATGGTTGCAAGTGGAGTAACTGCAAAGGGGCTGAATGGAATTGAAGCAGAGGCGAACAAGCTGGCGAAAGCCCCAAAAGGGATTGATGGAGTAACCGAGGGCGCTGGAAATGTAGCGGAAGATGTTGGGAAAATTGTTGAGAGTGGTGGTAAAATTTTTAAATTTTCTGATATGACAGAAAGTGAAATAGTTAAAATAGTAGAAAGGTATAGGAAAAAGGCACCAATAGAAATTCCTGATACTGCAAAGTATAAAGCAAAATCTATGGCGGATGGATATGAACAGATTTCTTACAAATGGAATGATGGAACATATAAGTACGAAGTGAGATGGCATACCCGTACTTCGGGGGCACCAGAAGGACAAGGCAATACTTGGGTAATTCAAAGAACAATTCCTGGAAATGGAGGCAAAAAACCATCGACACAATTTTTAATTGGTGAAAATAATTGATGGCTCCCGTGTTAAACTGCTCTTTCATAAGCTT
>OHBQ01000799.1_pt1 | contig 11402 bp, 16 predicted proteins | sample 1577401 | NCBI WGS metagenome assembly OHBQ01 (sample SAMEA3879581, study PRJEB24766) | human gut metagenome | biome: human-associated habitat; feature: feces | place: USA | collected 1985/1987
GCCATTTCCGCATTACGGAAAAGGCAGTGCATCATGTTTCCAATTTGTATGATGCCTCCATGCCTTACTTCATGCGGCTGACGGACAGCGGCATTGGGATGCACGTAGGCCCTGTTTTCCAGACGCCGCAGTCCCATGGGTGCATTCGCATGACCCGTTCTTCCTGCGTGCCGCTTTTCAAAACCGTTAAGGTAGGCACGCCCGTTACGATTGTACAGTAATGCCCGGAAAATTTCCGGGCGCTTTTCCGGAAGAAAAATTCCCCGCGTTTTTAAAAAACTCATTTTTTTAAACAAAAAAACGCCGCCCGCCGCTATTTTGATAAACGGCATGTAGATAAACGGTACTTGCCGCAAGTCGCATTGCCTCAGCAACCCGAACCCTCCATGCCGCTGCCGACTGTATCGTATTCATTCATCGGCAGCGGCATGGAGGGAAGCCGTCTGCTTGACCGCAGAACTTGGGGAATGAACGGGCTGCCCGTATTTCGTGAAGAGGACATGGTGCTTGTTCTCCCGGGGCCGCATTTGTTCCTCCGTGTTGTAAAAGATTAATGGAGAAGAAGGATTGGCCTCCCCTGCTTTTTCTCCGGATTATTTTTCCGCAGCTTTCCTGTCTGTTCCTTCCCGGTGCAGCAGGGGAAGGTATTTTCCATAACCCTGTGCTTCCATGTCCTGTTCAGGAATGAATTTCAGGGAGGCGCTGTTGATGCAGTAGCGCAGTCCGCCCTGTTCCTTCGGGCCGTCTGTGAAAACGTGGCCCAGGTGGGCGTCTCCCGTTTTGCTGCGGACTTCCGTGCGCCTCATGCCGTGGGAGAAATCCTGTTTTTCCTGAATCAGTTCTTCTTTGATGGGGCGGGAGAAGCTGGGCCAGCCGCAGCCTGAATCAAACTTGTCTGTGGACAGGAATAAAGGTTCGCCTGTCGTGACGTCCACATAAATGCCAGGTCTGTCGTTATTGAAATATTCATTGCGGAAGGGAGGTTCCGTCGCATTATTCCGCGTGACGGCAAATTGCTCGCGTGTCAGGACGCGGCGCAGCTCTTCGTCCGATTTTTTCCGGTAAACAGGTTCGTTTTCGCGGGCCTGGGACGCTTCCCGGAATTTGGCGGGTGGAATATGGCAGTATCCGCCAGGGTTTTTATCCAGATAGCGCTGATGATATTTTTCCGCCCGTGAAAATTGGCGGAGGGGCTGAACTTCAATTGCCAGAGGCTGCCTGAAGTGCTGCTGGAGCCTTTTCAGGGACGTTTCTATAACAGGTTTGTCCTTCTCATCCGCGTAATAGATGCCCGTGCGGTATTGAATTCCCCTGTCGTTTCCCTGTTTGTTGACGGAAACAGGATCAATAATGGAGTAATACCGTTCCAGAAGAAAGGGCAGACTGAGTTCTTCCGGGTCAAATACTACTTTTACCGTTTCCGCATGGCCCGTTTTCCCGCTGCATACTTCTTCATACGTGGGAGAAGCCGTGGAGCCGTTGGCATATCCCGCTTCCGTTTCCTTAACGCCGGGCATCAGGGAGAAGTACTTTTCCACTCCCCAGAAACAGCCTCCCGCCAGGTAAATCGTTTTTAAATCCTTGTTGTCCATATGAGGTTTGTCATTACTGCTTGACTGGCCTTTTTCCCCGCAGGAAAAAAAGGAGAGCATGGCGACTGCGGCCAAAATGGCGCATGCCAGTCCGGCCAGTGTCCATGGTCCGTGGTAAATACGCTTCATAAACGCTGTATGGAGTCGCCTTCCGGTGCGGGAGCAGCGGCTCCCTGGGCCGGGGAACTGCTGTCCCCCGGCTTTTCCGGAAAGGTAAATGATTAGACAACAGCGGGTTCATTCCGTTCGATACCTGTGTCCATATTTCCTTATTTCTCCCGTTTTTCCATCTTCATCCTGTTTTTCAGCCACTGGTAAATAGCCCGGTCGGAGGCATCCGGTTTTCTGCTTGTCTGCATGCTGAATCCGTATTTGGTTCGGAAGTTGAAAACGGCCAGAGAAGGGCTCAGGCCGATGGAAAGCCCCTCCATCCGTATTTCCACCTCTTGCGGGACATGGCTGGAGAAGTCGAGGCGTCCGGCATTGGTGACGGTTTCCACATAGTGTTTCAGGAAAGGCTGGATGCTGGCCAGGAAGGAGGGTTCCAGAGCCATGCGGCAGCGTTCCGGGGAAGAATTTTCCCTGACAAGAATGGCGGAAGGAGCTGCGATGGCGTGGGCGGGCCTTAACGTATTCAGCGGAACATTCCATAAAAAGGAAAACAGCCCCGTGCCCAGGAGAAAAAGAAGGACGGCCAGAGCGCCAAGCCATTTGACCCGTTTGTTTACTGATTGATGACAGGGCCGGCCTTCGTTCATGGAGAGAAGCATGGCATAATATTCCATGGTGATCCATGAAAGAATTTGCCAGGAAGCAGATGGGAATTCCCGTCCCCGCATGAGGGAATTTTTGTACTATAACATGAAAAGCATGAAAAAAAACGCTGGAAATCATGTATAGTATCATTAAATATTAATGTAGTGTATGAGAAAAGATTCCATTTTTCTTTCCATTTTTTTATTTTTCCTTTTTCTGACAATCTCCGTAAATAAATCCCTCGCGGAAAAATATCCTTCGCTGGATGTTCCGGAAGACATTTTGCTCCACGTGAAAGAAGCTGCTTCTTCCCAGTCCCCCTATTCCGGCAATCATTCCGTAAAGCAGGCTGTGGACGGCTCTATGGAATCCGCCAACTGGCATGTTCCCGGAGTGCATCATGTGGAGGGGGAATTTGTGTTTGAAGTGCCGGAGACCATTCATTACATCATTTTTTCCGGAGCCAATTTCAATGAAATTGCCGTGTCCGCCATGTCCGGCTCGTCTTGGAAGGACCTTGGAAAATTCGATATCGGCGGCTCCAGGATGATCAGATTTAAAAAGCCTCTTCAAAAGGTTCGGAAAATCAGGTTGACGGTTGATTATCCCGAAGGTTCCTCTCCGTCTTTTACCGTACGGGAAATCAGCTTTTACAAAAGGGTGGAGTCCGCACTTAACCGGAAATTGCTGAAAGTATTTAAGGACACGAGCTGCTCCTCCATCAATCCCAGGTGTACCCTGACGGACCTCAAGGCTCTTCCGGAGTTTTTACAGATGATTGCGAAGAAAATAAAATCCGGCGATTATGAAGACAAAGAATTCCGCATTGCTTCCTATAAGGCTTACAGCCATCCGGAGTTTGCTGCGAAGGTGAGAAATATCAACGCCCTGAACAAATTTGACAATCCTACCGGAATTGTCGCGGAGAAAGGAGATGAAATTCTTGTGTTCGTAGGACCTACCCATGGAGAAGATATTGGGCTGGCCTCCGTTTCTCCAGCGGGAATAGAGTCTTCCTCCTATCCTTTGAATGAAGGGGTAAACAAAATTAGAATCAACCGTTCGGGATTGCTTTACGTGATGTATCACACCGATATCAGCACGCCCAAGAAGCCGATAACGGTGCATATTCCTGTGGGAAGCGGCATAGTGAATGGATATTTTGACGTGACGAGGCACACGGATAAGGACTGGAAGCGTATGATCAGCAACGCCCCGCATAGCATGTTCGATATCGTTGGGCGGAATTCCATGATGATTCTTCACACAAAGTACCTGAAAGATTACAGTCCGGATTCCATTACGAAATCCGTCAGGGTATGGGATGAAAGCGTCAAGGCCATGTGGAAAATCATGGGATTTGACAAGTATCCCCAGCCGCACAATAACCGGCAGCTTGGCGTTTCCGTAGAAGGAGGAGCCCATATGTTTGCAACCTGGTATTACTGCGGCTACAGTATTGGAGATCAGGGAAATACGCTGAAAAATGAAGTGCTCGCTCCTGGAGTTCTTCAGGGAAACCGCCTTTGGGGAATCGGGCATGAAATCGGTCATTGCTACCAGCATCCGTTCAACTGGCGCAGCATGTCGGAAAGTTCCAACAATTTTTTTGCCCAGCTGATTCTGGACCAGGTGACCAATGCCATTAATGGCAATGAGCAGGCCTCCGATATGGAAAACCCGTGCAAATACCTGCTTTCAGAAGCGGTAAAGGGCATGCCGTTCCATGATTTGAACGGCTGGGCCAAATGGGGTTTTGCTCAATATTCCTTCTATCTGTATTTCCATAAGCTGGGAATCAATCCCGAATTTTATCCTAGGCTGTTTGAATCATTGCGGCGCAAGCCGCTTTCCAGGCAGGTGTATGAGGTTTCCGAAGCCCATTTGGCCTTGTATGAACGCATTTGCAATATCAGCAGGACGGACTTTACCGATGACTTTGAAATTTTTAATTGGTTTGTCCCGATTGACCGCAAGGGGCATCAATATGGGGATTACAGTTTTAAAATGACAGAGGAAATGGCCCGGGCATCCAAGGCCCGCATTGCCGCCAAACGGTACCCCAAACCGAAATTCCGCATTGCCTTCCTGCATCAGCATGGAAAGACGGTCAATTTGTGGGGGCAGAATCTGCATGGGTCCCAGCTCAACGGCTATTGGACCAAATACAAGCAGAACGCAAAACTCAGCCCGTCTGTAAGCGCCTCCAAAAAGGATAACATGATTATTGTGCGGAATGGGGAAAATGCAGCCGCTTTCTGTGTAGTGACCAATGGAAAGGTGGTAGGTTATTATGACCGTCAGAAGTTTGACGTTTCCGGCGTGGAATGGAATGATACCTCTAAAGTGTACGCCATCCCGATTCAGACGGCGGAACCTTATAAGTTGATTTATGCTGCCGGGCGTTCCTGACCGTGTTTTGGAGGTTTGGGAAAAGCCTCCCGGAAAATCATATTCCGGGAGGGGCGGGTATTGGGACGCCTGCTATTCGGGTGCCTTGAAGTTATATACGGGCCTGATGCGTTCCACGATTTCCGCCGTTTCATGGATGTTGTCCAGCACGCTCTCGCCATCCTTGTAGGCCATTGGCGCTTCATCCAGCGTAGCGCGGGAAACGCAGGTGGAGAAAATACCCTGCATGGAAGCCTCGAATTCCTCCAGGGAAAGATTGGCTTTAGCCTTTTTGCGGGACATGCTGCGGCCTGCGCCGTGCGGAGATGAGGAATTGAATTCTTCATTTCCTTTGCCGATGCAGATGACGGAGCCGTCACGCATATTCAGGGGAACGATGAGTTTTTCTCCGCGTCCGGCCCGGACGGCTCCCTTGCGGATGATTTGGTCTTCCGCAATGTAGTTGTGCACGGTGTCGAAACTTTCCAGATCAGCTGCATCATCCAGCAGTTCATGCAGTATCACGCGGCGGTTCAGGGCTGCGAAGCGCTGAGCCACCTTCATATCCCGCATGTAGTTCAGCGTATTTTCTCCCTGAAGGTAGCAGAGTCCTTTTTTGCGTTCTTTAAGATAGGCGTCCGGACAAGTATCCACGGCGATTTTCTGGTAGCGTTCCGCAATCTTCAGACCGAAATTGCGGGAACCGGAGTGGATGCACAGGAAAGCGTGCTCTTTCCCTTGCGCTATTTCAATGAAGTGGTTGCCTCCTCCCAGAGACCCTACGGAGCGGCGGTGCCTGTCTTTGTCCGTTCTCAGCACGTCCATGCAGATGCGGGAGATTTCTTCATCCAGTTCCGGGTCGTCCAGCAAGGCTTGATGAACGGAGGGACGGGCATGCATCCCGGACGGGACGCGCTCGCGCAGGCGTGCGTCAAAGCTGGAAAAATCCGGCAGTCCGGACAGTCTGGAGGTAAGCACTCCGCAGCCGATATCCACGCCGATCAGATTGGGAATTACCTTATCCGTTTTCAATTCCGCCGTGAACCCGATGACGCAGCCGGCTCCGGCGTGCACGTCCGGCATGATGCGCACCCGGCTTCCTTCAAAGGCGGGGTGGTTGCAGACGTCCCTGATCTGGGTGTGGGCCAGGTCTTCCAGTTCATCCGTGAACACGTGGGCTTCCGTGTATTTTCCGTCAATGGTGATCATGGTTTTATTCTTTTGGTTGAGGGGCGCGGAGATATGCGGAAAGCGCCTTCGCGCCCTGTGACCTTGTCACCATAATGCATTTGTTGACTTTTGCATTATGTAAGTATTCATATTATATAACTATAAAGTTATGTTTGAGCATCTTTTCGCAGAACGGGGACTGTCCCTGGACCGATTGAAAACTTTGATAGAAGTGGCCAAGGCCGGGAGCATTGCCGCTGCCGCCCGGGGGGATAGTGCGCGGCAGAGCCTGTATTCCCGGCAGATTAAGGAATTGGAGGAATTCTTCGGTGTGGAACTGGCGAGCCGCCGCGGGAAAGTGCTGGCTCTTACCGGAGCCGGGTGGGAGCTGGTGAGGCTGGCCAGTGAAAGCCTGTGCCTGCTGGATGATTTTAAAAGCCGGAGCCGGAATCTGCCCTACCGGTTCACTATCGGAGCCGGGGACAGCCTGCATGCTTGGGTGGTGGCTCCCGTGCTGGCGAGTATCCAGAAACGGGGGCTGCCGTGGCTTTTCGCGCTGGAGAACCTCCGCAACAGTGAGATTCCCTCTAAGCTCCAGAATATGGATATAGACTTCGGCATTGTGCGTACCAGCGCGCTGGAGGCGGAAGGGTTGGAAAGCCGGGTCATTTGCTCCATGGATTATGCGCTGTACGTTCCTGCAGCCCTGGCCGGGAAAAAGGCGCGGGGGAAGAAGGAGGATTTTCTCCGCCTGCTGGAAATGTTCCCCCTGGCAACGCTGGGGAGCGGTTCCGGGTTTCATGCGTTGCTGAAAAGGAATTGCGCTGAGTTCGGCATCAGGCTGCGGGTGCAGTGTGAAACGCAATCTTTTCCTTTTGCGGCCCGCATGTTGAAGAGCGGAGCGTTCATGGCAATCCTGCCCTGCATGGCGGAAAAAGAACTGGGGGAAGGATTTGTCAAGGTTATTCATCCGGCGCTGGACGGGCTGTCCCGCAGTATTTCCCTGGCCTGGAATCCACGGTTGCTGCGCGTGAGGCCTTCAGCCAAACGGGTAATTGATGTTTTTTCCATCCCGGAACGGGAGTGATGGAAGGAAAATCAATCAGAATCCACGCCCAATTTATTTTTACGGTAGTGGTCCAGGGAGATGCGGTAAAAATATACGATCGCCAGCAAATTCAGCAGGGCTCCCGTTCCGAAGGCCCAGTTCAGGTTCAGGTACGCGTAAATTTTGCCTCCCAGGAACATGCCTGTTCCCACCCCGATGTCAAAAGCGGTGAAAAATGTGGAATTGACGGCTCCCCGGTGGCCGCGGTCCGCCATGTTCAGTTTCATGGTTTGGAACGTGGGGATGAAAATGCCGAAGCCAAAGCCGATGAGGATGGCGGAAGCGTAATAGATCCATTCCAGCGGCGCCAGCGCCAGCGCGCCGAAACTGACGGTCAGGATGCTCAGGGAGATGACGGAAAGCTCCGCCACGCGTCCGCGGTCGATTTGCCTGCCTACCATGAACCTGGAGACCAGCATGCCCAGCCCCATCAGCGCGTAAAACAGCCCGGCGTATTTGAACCCGTGCATTTCCCCGTACAGGGCGGAATACACGGCCACCACGCCATAAGAGAAGGTGGCGATCATCACGTTCACCGCCAGCGGAATGCCCACGCGCAGCACAAGACGGTCCAGTACCTTTTTAGGCGTTTCATACACGGGCTCCTGAACAGGGCTCCTGGGAACGCGGATGAGAGATGCAATGCCCGCTCCGGCCAGGCACAGGAGCAGGGAGCTCCAGGTAATCACGTAAAAGCCGTACTGCTGGTATACCTGAAGGCCGATGACGGGGCCCAGGCACATGCCCAGCGTCATTGTCATGCCGAAGAAGCCCAGGCCTTCCCCGCGGCGGGCAGGGGGGATGATATCCACCGCCATTGAACATAAATGGACATGATCCAGCCCAGCCAGCCGGAGGAGACCTGCAATTGTCCTGTCAGGTACAGTGGGAGGACGGGCACCAGTTCATAGAAGGCCAGCCCCGTCATTAAGTTGGCGCAACAGGCCAGGATGTAGTCTCGCGTCCAGAGAGGCGCTTTGACGGATGGTGCGGTTTCCGCCGCCAATTCATCTCTTGTCCGAGTCATGCAGGGGTTGTACAGCCGTTGGGAAAAGTTTCAAACGGCCTGACGTGTCATGATGATGAGCGGGGGGAAGAAGGCCCTGATGAATCCTTGTTGGGAGAAGTTATTCATTTTCACGGGAAAAGGTTACGCCCACCAGCGTATCTCTCCCGTCAATGGCATTCAGATAATCGAATACTTCTCCGCAGGGTGTTTCATTCTCAATGAAGAAAATGAATGCTCTGCGCTGGTTATATGTTCATTTGCCATATTGGCGAAAGCCTGAAGGTCGTTTTTCCGGGATGGACCGGATGGTTTTTTCTGGATACGCCAGTAAACAAGCTGGTAGTTCCCTCTTTCCGGGTAAGGGGACCGGATGAATTTCACGATGGGATAAACGGGTTTCCGGGAAGGTGTTTTGTTGAAAACAAGAAAGTCATCTTCACGGAAAGGATGTTCCAGAACGGCATCGTCGGGAAGGCAGGGAATGTCCGGGTTCATGTCTTTTTCAGATTCTGGATCAGATTCCGGGGCCATATCCGTGGAGACGGGAAGATCCCAGCAAATTCCATTTTCAAAGGCGGACGCGATGGCATCCCCTCTTTTCAAACGGAGATTATTCACGCCATGCGCATAAGCCTCCGATATGCCCTCAGCGATGCGGAACCAGGGAAGGGACGGATTGTCCAGATTGATGGTCAGGCATCTTTCACAGGCCGAATCCGTCTTCCATTCCTGTATGGGGCCGGGCAGTTCCGATGCGTTCACGATTATTTCTCCGGGCAGCAAGGCGCTTTCCTTTTTAGAGCATGCCCCGAAGAGGAAGCTGATGAAGAGAGGGAGGAAAACGGCAGGAAGACGAAGAAGAAGCATTTATTCATTCTTCTTATATAGTTTTTATTGCATGTCAAAAGAATAGAGAGTGCGGTACATGCCGGGAAAGATGGCGCTGTCTCCCGCTCCGGAATATGCCTTCTTTTTTGCGTGCAGGACGGCGCGGGCATGGTAGGGTACATGGTATGAGCGTAATCACCAAGCGTGGAGACAGCGGAGAAACGGACCTGATGTTCGGCAGGCGTAGTCCCAAGACAGCGCCGCGCATTGAAGCTTACGGAACGGTGGATGAATTAAATTCCCTGATTGGCGTGGTGCGCCATTCCGGGGTAAGCTCCCGGACGGTGGAGATGCTGGACGGCGTCACGCTGCGCAGCTACACCGTGACCCTCGGCCATACCAACACGCTGACGATCGGCTCCGAGGCGTGGCTGAAGGTCGTGAACGGCAGCCACACCCTGAAGATCGTGGCGACCGACGCCAAGGACGCCAGCGTCACCCGCACGCTGACCTTCACCAAGGCCGTCACGTCCGTCGAGTTCGAGCAGACCCTCGCTATGGAGGCCGACGCCATGCCGACCAAGGCCCTCGTCAACATTCAGGGCAATTTCCCGGCCGGCTGCACGCTTCAGGTCTGGATCTGCAACAACGGCAACGACGCGAGCCCGACGTGGGAGGACATCACGCAGAAGGTCAGAGCCGGCCAGAAGCACTACTTCACAAACAAGACCAAGACGGCCGCAGCGTGGGGCGTCAAGGTTAAAGCCAAGCTGCTCCGCGGCTCTGCTACGGAGACCTGCTACATCCAGTCGATCGGAGGTAACTTTGCATGATTAAGCACAGAGCTGACAGCATCAAAGAGCTGAACGAGAAACAGGCCGCAGAGGCCAAGAAGGACAAAACCATCGCCGAGCAGGCTGACACCATCGAGCTGCTGAAGGGCTGCATCATGGAGCTGGCCGACGTGGTCTACGGCGACGGAGGGGAGGTAACAGCATGAGCAAGATCGTCGAGCTGTACGTCAAGGAGCTGACCCGCGAAGGCTCCACCATGACCATCAACGACGTCCCGAAGAAGCTGCGCAAGCAGGTCGAGGACGCCATCGCTGCCATCGAGGCAGCCGCAAACGCTGGCACCGCGAAGGAAGGGGCGAGCGAATGATCGCCCGGGCCCTCGCGTGGCTATTATTAAAAATTGCAGGAAAGGAGGAGCGTGAAATGCTGGTACGTCTTTTTGCAGGCGAGATCATCATGGGCCGCATCACCGAGGACGACGTCCCCGCGAAGCTGAAGGCCCGCGTGCACAAGTATCTCGTCGACATGGGCTACTTCGACGACGTCGAGGAGTAAGCCCAACAACAAGGAGGGCCGCGTCTTGCGGCCCTCCGGCTTTTATGAGGTGACACAATGATCGAAATCAACATCGGCGCGCTCGTCGTCCTTATGGGGATCCCGACGGCCGTGACCGGCTTCTGCTTCTGGATGCTCGAGCACAGGATCCAGAAGCGCGAGAAGCAAAAGGAGGCCGAGGAGGCCAAACGACAGAAAGAGGCAGCGGCCCGAGAGCGTGCCCGTGAAGATCTCCAGATCATCACCATTCAGGGCACGTCGGCAGCCATCGCCCTCGGCGAGGCGACGGCCCGGGCCGTGCAGCGCATCCCTGACGCGCATTGTAACGGGGATATGCACGCGGCCCTCGACTACGCTGCCAAAATCAAACACGCGCAGAAGGACTTCCTCACCAGTCAGGGGATCCACGCGATCATCGACTGAGGAGGTGGAGCAGCATGGCCGCAAAGAAGCGCCGGCGCAAGCGTAAAAAGAAAATCGAGGCGAGCAAAAAGCTCGCATACTGGGCGGCCAGCGTGGCAACGCTCAGCGCAGCCAGCTCTCTGCTGCTCTCTGCCTTCGGGCGCGACCCGGTCGGTGAGCTGACCGGCACCATCTTCACCGCCTGCGTCGGCTATCTAATCACATACGCCGGCAAGAGCCTCGGCGAGAAAATCAGCCGAAACCGCCACGGGCTCGACGCCGACGGCAACCCGCTCCCGGATCCGTCCGGGGACACTCTCAACAATGAGGAGGCAAAAGGATGAACACCATCGACACCACCCCTATCGTCAACGCAGCCCTCGCCCTGATCGGCGCCGGCGTCAGCGTTTTCCTGATCCCGTGGCTGAAGAAGCAGACCACCGAGGCACAGCGCAAGGAGCTGACCGCGTGGGTAAAGATCGGCGTCGCTGCCGCTGAGCAGCTCTACGTCGGACAGGGCCGCGGCGAGGAGAAGAAGCAGTACGTCCTCGACTTCCTGAAGCAGAAGGGCTTCAAGGTCGACGAGGAAAGCGTCGTCAACGCGATCGAGGCAATCGTCAAACAGCTCAACACTGAGGGCCTGACCATCGAATAACGGAGAGGGCGGGCTCCGGCCCGCCCTTTTCTTGCTTGTAAAGGAGGCAAACCCATGAAAAACCAGAACACCGACGACATCAAGCTGAAGCCCGGCGAGACCGTCACAGACGAGACTCTCGACGAGCTGACCGGCGGGAAAG
>OHBQ01000806.1_pt1 | contig 11337 bp, 8 predicted proteins | sample 1577401 | NCBI WGS metagenome assembly OHBQ01 (sample SAMEA3879581, study PRJEB24766) | human gut metagenome | biome: human-associated habitat; feature: feces | place: USA | collected 1985/1987
TTTATATAATCTCCCACACGGACCGTCACAAGAGAGGAAACCCCCTTCTCCGCCATAGTCACCCCTTGAAGGGTATCGGCAAATTCCATCGTTTTCTTTCTGTGAGAAATAATGACAAACTGTGTCTTCCTTTTATAATCCGCGATCATACGGCTGTATCTTTCCACGTTGGCATCATCAAGTGCCGCATCAATTTCATCAACGAAACAAAACGGTGCGGGACGGTAAGCCATAAAAGAAATAAGCAGCGCAATAACGGTAAGCGCCCGTTCACCACCGGACATGAGCGTCAAAGGCTGGCGCTTCTTTCCCGGAAGCTGGAGATACATTTCTACGCCACCCTCCAGCGGATGCGCTTCATCGGTCAACTCCAAACGGGCTTTGCCGCCGGAAAACATAATCTGCATAATGCGGGCAAATTCCACATTGATCATTTTAAAGGCATCGGCAAACCGTTCAGACATCGTTTTATCAATATCGTGAATCACTGTTTCCAATCCGCTCTTTGCTTTTTTCAGGTCTTCAATCTGCGTTTCATAGAAAGCGCGGCGGCGGAGGTGGAGTTCATACTCTTCTTCCCCATTGGGATTTACCGCGCCGAGTTTGCTGATGCGTTCTTCCAGATCCGCCTGTTTTTCTTTCATTTCCGCCATAGATCCCTGAATACGCATGCTTTCTGCCATCTCTACAGTCAGTTCCTGTTCACGCAGTCTTTCTTTCTCTTCTGCTTCCTGCGCCTTGAAACTGTCGATACGCGCCTGACGGTCCGCCATATCTTTACGGACAGCTGAAGATTTCTCCTGCGCGTTCCTCCATGCATCATCCTGCTGTTTTCGCTCCGCAGAGAAAGTATCAGAAATGTTTTGCATATTCTCCAGACGTCCTTTTACTTCATTCCATTCTTTTTCCGCCAAATTAAATTTCTCTTCAATATCTCTTAATTCCGACGCAAGCCTTTCTTTCTGCTCCCTGTTTTCCAATATGTCACGGGAAAGTTTTTCCCTGTCCTTCCTTTGTTCCAAAGCAGCATTTTCTCTTTCTTGCTTCCCCCTCTTCCCAAAATTCACCGCTTCTTCCGCTTTTGTCACATCAATGCGGATTTCCATGAGGCGGGCATCCAAATCTGCCACAGCTTTTTTCAGTGAGGCACTTTTTTCATCAGTTTCCATCACAGGGATATCACCAAACCCGGCCAGCCGCTCTTCCAATAATGCTAAATTTTCCGTAATGGCAGCCAACCCCTCTTCTGCCGTCCGGAAATCAGCCTGATTTTTCTCTTCTGCATTTTTCTCCGTTGAAAGAATACGGGATAAACCGTCTTTCTTCCCTGATATTTCCGCCAAACCGATTTTTAAAGACTGATAATCTTCCCGTTCTTTTGTTACTTTTTCGGATAGTTCCGCACAGAAATCATCATGAATACTTTTTTCCTTTTTCAAATCAGCAATCAGCTTTTCCGTTTCTTTTTCTTCTTTCAGAAGATCATTAATCTCCTTCTTTCTTCCAAAAAAAGTATTCTCTTGCTTCCGCATGGAACCGCCTGTAAGAGATCCGCCGGGATTAACCAGCTGTCCATCCAGTGTCACTAAACGCAGGCGATAATTATATTTTGCAGAAACTGTACGGGCGACATCCAGATTCTCGGCAATCAGCGTCTTCCCCAAAATAGAATCTATTAAACCGCCATACTCCTCATCACAGAAAAACAGCTCTGACGCTATACCGTGGATTCCTTTCTCACTGCACGCTTTTCTTTCATTTCCATCATTTCCGCGGGAACGCATGGATTCTAAAGGATAGAATGTCGTTCGTCCCAAATTATTTTTCTTGAGCCAGGTAATGACATCTCCGGCTGAACGGGACGTATCTGTCACGATATAAGAAACAGAACTGCCAAGGGCCACCTCAGCTGCCGCCGTGTACTTCGGAGGAACCCGTATCAGTTCACCCACGGCGCCAAGGATATGCTGTCCAAAAAGAGACCGGCTTTCCAGAATCGTCTTTGTCGTATGAGAAAAACTGGCATACTCCCGATCTGCCCGTTCCAGATATTCACGACGGGAAATAATTTTCATCAATCGGGCATGAAAATCATTGATTCGGTTCATTTGTCGGAACTGTTTATCCTGCGCTTCTTTTAAACGAATGCCGTCGTTTTTGCCGTTTTCTTCCAGCACTGTCATCTTTTCCCGCACAGATGCTTCTTCAGCCGTCAGATTCTCTACCTGGATTTCCGTCATCTTTCTCTTTTCTGACAATTCCAATCCGGCCGCTTTAAACTTTTCTTTCTCTTCTGTAAGACGAACTTTCTCACGGTTCCCCTGTTCTATTTCCCGTTCCAGGCTTTCCTTTTCCGCCAGCCTTCGGCGGTTGACTGCCAGTGCATCCTGATAAGCCGTTTCCGCTGTTAGAAGCTCGCTTTCTGCAATGCGACGCTTTTCTTCTTCCGCTTTAAGCAGTGTTTGTTTCTCCAGAAGGAGAGACTCCGCCTCCGCCAGTTCCTCCAGCATTTCCCGCATTTCTTCTTTCAATTCATTTTCCGCTTCGGTCTGGTCTTCTTCATCTTCTTTTAAACGGACTGACTCCTCCTCCGCATGACGAAGTGCTTCTTCCTTGACGCGGTAATCTCCGCGGAGCGTCTCCATCAATCGCTGCTTTTCTGCAGAGTCGGCGCCGGCCTTACGCAGATTTTCCTGCTGTTCCAGTTCCTCTTTTTCGATTTTTGCCTTCGCTTCTGCATAATGGGCAAGTTCCGTTTGCCACTTTACATCCTGATCTGCAAGAGAATTATACTCGTTTTCATACCGGGCGATCATCCGCCCCACCGATGTCAGCCGGAGAAGTGACATTGTCGCTTCCACTGCACGTCTGTCTTTGGAGAGAGCCTTATAAATTTTAGATTTTTCCGCAGCCTCTTTCATCGGTCCCAGCTGCTCATCAAGAAGTGCCACCAAGTCACGGACACGCTCCATATTCTCTGCCGTTTTTTCCAGTTTCCGAAGCCCCTCGTTTTTTCTCATGCGGAATAAACTGATCCCCGCCACTTCTTCAAAAATGAGACGCCTGTCTTCCGGACGGGACGTCAGAACCTGATCTACCCGGTTTTGCCCGATGATGGCCATCGATCCTTTTCCAAGACCGGTATCCGCCAGAAGCTCCTGTATATCCTTCAGGCGGCAGCTCCGTTTATTGATATAAAAATCACTTTCTCCATTCCGGAGGACGCGGCGGGTAATGGACACCTCCGCCGTATCAAAAGAAAATTCATGGGCGCTGTTATCCAATACCATGGTGACTTCCGCTGCATTTTTCGGATTTCTTCCTTCTGCCCCGGAGAAAATGATATCTTCCGTTTTCTGCCCGCGGAGATTGTGGACATTCTGTTCACCCAAAACCCAGCGGACAGCATCGGAAATATTACTTTTCCCGCAGCCGTTCGGTCCCACGATAACCGTCATACCGTCAGCAAATTCAATTGTTGTTTTATCAGCAAAGGACTTGAACCCCTGCAAAATCAACCGGAGTAATTTCATCAATCCTGCTCCTCGACCAGCTCGACCAATTTTATATTTTTATTATTATACTGGAAACACCTGTTTTTTACCACAAAGCTTAAGTCTTACCCCTCACGGAAATATCCGGCGCAAAATAAAACCCCCGCCTGAGTACGGAGATTCAACTATATTTATAATGCTGTTCCCTTTCGCGGCCGATAAAAGGATTCCATAGAGTGCCCTTCAAGCTGCAAGAGAGCGATTTTTCTTTCAATTCCTCCTGCATATCCCGTCAAATTCCCATCAGCGCCTACGACCCGATGGCACGGCACAATAATGGAAACAGGATTATGCCCTACTGCGCCGCCGACTGCCTGCGCCGACATATGTTCTCTTCCCCTGCTCCTCGCGATTTCTTCCGCGATCTTACCATAAGTTTCCGTCTGTCCATAAGGAATATTTAAAAGAATTGCCCAAACCGTTTTTTGAAATTCTGTCCCCTGTAAGTGGAGCGGAAGCTTTTTCCCCGGACACCGTCCCATAAAATACGTATCCAGCCATTTTTCCGCTTTCTTCAGAATGACAGATTCCTTTTCTTCATACTCCGCTTCCAACGTATTTCCAAAATACTTTTCTCTGTCAAACCAGAGACCGGTTAAACCTTTTTCATCAGCTGCCAGCGTGATTGCCCCTAAAGGTGATTCATAATGTGAAATATACTGCATGCTGCTCTGCCCCTTTATTTGGAAATCCAAAGACTGCCTTTCATCATAAACCGCCAGGGGAAATTTTTCCCATACCGGGCATAATCAATATTAATCCGCTTGGACCGTTCCACCCGCACCTTTTCCTTCCCATCCTCTATATATACGCTTCCATGCACCAGATCGGCCCCATAAAAGGATTTATCAATCCCCATTGCCATTGTAAGACGGCCCGGGCCTGCGGTAAGCAGCCTTCCTCTTGCTTTTCCCCGACGTTTTTCCATCAGCTCTTTCCCTTCCAACGGTTCCAACGCACGGAGAAGAACGGCATATCCATCCCCTTCATAGCCGCAGACCACGTTCATACACCAGTACATCCCATAAATCATATATACATAAATATGCCCGCCTTCTCCAAAAATAGCTTGTGTCCTTGGAGTAAGCCCCTTGTAAGAATGAGCGCCGTCATCCGGTTTTCCCCGGTAGAATCCTCCATATGCTTCACATTCGGTAATTCTTCCTGCCGTAATTCCTTCTTTCGCCTCATGCACCAGAACTGCACCAATCAGATGCTTAGCAGTCTCTACCGCTGAACCTGTATAATCTTCCCGACTCCATTTCATTCTAATCTGCCACCATAAAAAACAAAAGGAACATGATCCTTTAATTCACTGATATCGTACTTACCTGCATTCCCATTTCAAGCTTGTCAGTCGGATCTGTGACTACACGCTCCCCCTCCTGAAGACCATCCAAAAGGAATGCTTTTTCATCCTCCATATAAGCCACATTGACTGTTTTCAAGTCCACAAGAAAATCATCCCTTATAACGGCCACCGTATTTTCACCGATAATCGCAGACCGGGGAATCACGATATACGGCACCAGTTCCGTGCTTTGCAAACGAACGGTATAAGGCTCACCGATTTTAATTTCTCCATCCGGGTTATCTGTCTGCACTTTGTAAGAAGTATATCTTTCCCCATTTTCATTTGGCTGCTTTTTTAGTTCTCCATACCACAATTTATCTGCAGAAGAGAAGAAGACGGTAAGTGTTTTTTCCTCTTTCATTTTCTCCATCGCAGAATCCAGTTCAGATGGAAGACTTATCTCCGCGATAACCGGCGTATTTTGGCGGATAAGCAAAGCCGGCCGCCCGGCTGCCGCTATCTTCGTATCACCAAGATATACCTGAGAAACGGTACCACTGATAGGCGCGCGTACCGTACAGGCCGCAATAGCCCGCTCTACAGAAGCAAGTGCTTCCGCCAATCCCGGATTTGCCGAGCTGTTTGAAACCTCCTGGGGAACACTTTTTCTTCCCTGTATTTTATCATATTCCGCACGGGTAATAATTCCCTGCCGCAAAAGCGATGCTTCTATACTGTTATCATCCACGGGAACAGCCGCGCCGTACACCACGGGTGAAGAAGCAGAAATTTGTGCCTGCAGTGCGGAGGCCTGTGATTCATACTGGGACGAATCAATTTGGAAGAGTACCTCCCCTGCTTCTACCGTTTGTCCTACTTCCGGCAAACCGGAAATAAGACTCCCTGAAACAGATGGAATGACAGGCGCTATATGAAGCGCTTCAGGCACCACCCTTGTTTCCATCGCAAAAGGAACTTTCTCCATTTTTACCGTCATTACATGGACAGATGGTTTTCCACAGCCTCCCGCAAGCAGCGCCCCGATAAAACAAGCGGCTGCCACTACATATTTCCAGTTCATATTACGCCTTATGCTTTCATTATTTTAAAATATCCTGCGCCAATATACCTGCCAGCACTTCCAGTTCCCTGTCTTCCTTTGCGCCGACAGCAGATGCTATATTTACCGCATCGCCAAGAATTGTACAGTTCTTCCAGCCGACAGCTGTTTCAGTTATCTTCTTCACACTTATATCAGGCACCCAACTGCTGTTGCCGATAACCGACACTGTCCGGTTTTGCAGCCCCATCACGCTGCATTCATGAAGGAAATTCTGCATCATCGGATGAAGATCCATATTTAATGTCGGCGCTGCCAAAACGAGATGGCTCCGCCTCATTGCTTCTGCCCATGCGTAACTGACAGGTATCGTGCAAAGATCAATTAACTTCAAATGGCGAATTCCCTTTTGCCCCAGGAAGAACGCGAGGCGCTGTGCAGCAAATGCCGTATTCCCATAAGCCGATGCAAAACAAATCGCTGCGGAACGATACTCCGGCATCCACGATGCTAACTGACAATATAAGTTCATTATGCGGGAAATATCGGCTTTTGTCCGATGCACAGGGCCATGAAGAGGACAAACCATGGATACATCAAGGCTTTCTGTCTTTTGAAGAGCTCTCAGCACTTGTACACCATATTTAGCAATAATACTCATATAGTAACGCCGCGCTTCTTTAAGATACTCTTCTTCATAATCTGTATCATCGGAAAAAACACTTCCGTGGAGCACGCCAAAAGTACCAAACGCATCAGCAGAGAAAAGAATCTTTTCCGTTCCCTCATAGGTGAAAGTTACTTCCGGCCAATGAACCATCGGCGCCGGAATAAATCTCAGCTTATGGTGCCCCAGGTCGATCACCAATTTTTCGTTTGTCCTGATGTATCTTTCCGCCATGGGTTCATGAAAATACTGCTCAAACATTTTCAGCGCTGCCGGCGTCGCACAAATCTTTGCTTCCGGGTATCGTTTTGCCAGCTCCAGCAAAGAACCGGAATGATCAGGTTCCATGTGATTTACGATGATATAATCCAGCGGGCGGTCATGAAGTAATTCTTTCACATTCCCCAGGAATAAATCACGCGCTGCATTATCTACCGCATCAAGAATACAGGTCTTTTCATCATCAATAAAATATGAATTATACGAAATCCCCCGTTCTAAAGGAATATAATTATCAAAACGAGGTGTAATGAAATCATTGCTCCCAATCCAGTAGATGGATTTTGTTACTTTTTGCTCATTATGCATTTTATTCTCCTTATTTTCTGCATTCATAAAAATAGTATATCACACAAAATTGATTTTCTCCCCGTCCCAGACAGAGCTTGATGCGCACTGATTTCTATATGAAAATACTTCTTTTTTCTCCTGCATCTGTCATATAATAAGTGACAATCACAAAATCATACCGGAGGTCTTATGAAATATTCTCTTCTTCTCTCCCTTCTGTCTTTAATCGCCTGGAAATACGACTGCCTTTTCCCCGCAGGACTTTTCGGCCTTTTGGCTTTACTTTTCCGCCGGAAAATCCAGATTCTTGCTATAGGATATATCTCAGCAAGTATCCTGACAGTTATATTATTCCCTATAGAATTCTCTTTTGCCACCATAGCCCGCATCGGTATCGCCTGGGCGGCGGCCATCACAGCACTTATGACGTTTCTTATTCTCTTTAGCCTTATTATCAAAACCAAGGAGAAACTGCAATAACTTTTAAATATACGGCCAATCGAAAACAGGACCCTCAAGGAGTCCTGTCTTTTATTTATAATCACTTCATTTTAAACTTGTAGATTCCTGCCATCATAAGTACCAGCAGAATGATACCGGAAAAAGTTCCCAAGAGGCCTTCTCCTGTTACGCCGGCCACAATATAACCGGCTACGCAGCAGGAAGAAACACAAAGTACATAAGGAATCTGTGTAGACACATGGTCGATATGGCTGCACTGCGCTCCGGCGGAAGCAAGGATTGTAGTATCGGAAATCGGAGATACATGATCTCCGCCAACAGCCCCTGCTAAAACAGCGGCAACCGTCATCGTTACCAGATTCATATTTGTTCCCGTGATTGCAAGAACAATAGGAATCAAAATACCAAACGTCCCCCAGGAAGTACCCGTTGCAAAAGCAAGACCAAGCGCCACAAGGAAGAACATCGCAGGGAGCATGACCGCTACCGTCTGGTTTCCGCTCACCACACCGCCTACATATCCGCCGATATTCAGGTAAGATTCACCGCAAACGCCGGAAAGAGTCCATGCGAGACAAAGAATGAAGATTGCGGAAGCCATCTGCTTAAATCCATCAACAAAGCAGGAACAGAATGTTGTAAAATCAAGAATTTTTCTGGGTACATAAAGGATAAGAGTAAAAACAAGAGCCATGAAGGACCCCATCACAAGACCTTTCGCTGAATTACATTCGGCAAAGGCATCAATAATACTCTTCCCTTCCAAAATACCGCCGGTATAAAGCATACCGAAAATACAGCTTCCAATGAGTACAAGTAAAGGAAACACAAGGTCCATGATTCGTCCATTTCCTACAGGAGCTGTAGATTCATTATCCGCATATTCCGCAGGAATCACCAGCGTACTTCCGCTTTCCTTTTCAAAAGCCGCCATGCGGGAAAAATCTTTATTCAGAAAAATGATAAAAAGCATAAAAATAATGGTAAGCCACGCATACAAGTTCAGCGGAATTGTATGCAGGAATAAAGAGAACCCGTCAATTCCGATGTTTTCAGGAAGAGAAGACGATACAGCTGCTGCCCAGCTGGAAACCGGAGCAATAATGCAGATCGGAGCCGCCGTAGCATCAATGATATACGCCAGTTTTGCACGGGTGATTTTAAACTTATCTGTAACAGGTCTCATAACCGTACCGACCGTAAGACAGTTGAAATAATCATCAATAAAAATTAAAAGCCCCAGGAAAAAAGTAACCAGCAGTGCGGATCGTTTCCCATTAATCTTCCTCGCTGCATAATTACCATACGCCTGAGAAGCTCCCGATTTCTGAATCGCTGAAACAATAATCCCCAAAAGAACCAGGAATACGAGAATATTCACATTCCCTCCAACCTTATTCGACATGATATCAAACATGGTGTCGATCGCCCCCAGGAAATTGAACCCCGTGAACATAAACGCTCCAATGAAGATACCGATTGCCAGTGACATATAAACTTCTTTGGTAACCAGCGCCAAAACAATCGTTATAACCGGTGGTACCAGTGACCAAGCTGTTTCTGCCATAACTCCAACCCCTTCCATTCTTCGCACGTATTTTTACGCACATGTTTTGATTATCCTTGATTATTCTACACAACTGTAACAATGTCAAGAATCAATTAGATATACATCAGAAAATTTTTTCACATTCCTCTCCACTTTCTATAAAGCACCTGTATTTACCTGTAATACTTTCCGGTTTATTCAAAAATGACCGATTGTTTCCTATCGGATCAATCAGCCATTTCTATACCATATATTATTTCCTTATAACGGACTTATGCATTTCCTGCCCGTCCGAAGTATAGCCTGTAACAACAAGAGCATCTTCTCCCGCTTCCATGACAAGGTAATTATCGGTTTCCGGCTGTGGTGCAGAATAGATGTCCAATGAATGTGCTTTCCACAACCCCGGATAGCGCACATCCCCGGCCACCCCGGTAATGATATAGCAAGGTCCTGTTTCCGCACGCCTGAAGTCATAAATGCGTCCGCGATCCCTATACGTATGCAGATGGGCAGACAAAACCAGATCCACATGGCTTGCATCAAAGACAGGCATAAATTCCTGTCCTTCCGGAGAAAATCCTTCTTCTCTCCCTTCCCTTCCTGCAAAGGCATATTGCAGAGGATCCTTGTGCATCAAAACAACTTTCCACTTTTTATCGGTCCTTGCCAAATCATCAGCTGCCCATTTCTTTTCTCTTTCAAACAAATCAGGATACCATTCTTTTAATTCATTAAGCTGTGTATCCAGTACGGTAAAATGTACATCTCCCCAATCAAAAGAGTAGAAATGGTCTTTATAATCAGCATCTCCATTATTCGGCAAATGAAAATGAGCCAAATATCTGTCCGGTTTTGCCATTTTCCAATCAAGAGAATAATCTTCATGATTCCCCATCACCACCGCACCGGGAATGGTATCCATAATCCCTTTCATAGAGCGCATCCATGCCTGCCACTGGTATTCATCCTGTCCATTATCTACCAAGTCACCCATACTGATGAAAAGCGCAGCATCTTTATTTAATTCATACGCTTTGGTCGCCAGCTTTGACCAGCCTGTATAATCCGCACTCTGGGAATCAGGATAAATCACCGCATTAAAAGCGCCGCCGCCGTCAGTCCTGAAATCCATCCAGCCGCTGACAGTATTTCCGGTACGTGTACGATACTCATATGCCGTACCTTTCTTCAAATCTGTCAATTCCGCTGTATATATATAACTGTCCGTTATGCCATTATTTCCTTTGAGAGCAGCACCTTTGGCAGAAACAGAAAAAATTCTGTCATTTCCTTTTTCACGATATTCCACAAACGCTTCCACCGATTTCAGCAACTGGAACATGATTGTGCGGTTGTGTTCATTATCTGCGGCTACCAGCTGGCGAACAGATATCGGATTCATCGTCTCCTTCAACGGGACAGCCGCCGGGGAAGTACCTTTATCCGTACTGCCCGCGCAGCCTGCCAGAAAGAGCGTTACCGCAAATGCTGCTGCCATTACTTTTTTATATGCCATACTATCCTTTCATCTACTCCTCAAACTTATTTTCCTCCGCCCAGCGGATAATTTCATCCACCGGCCTCTGCGGCAGGTTCCTCTTATACGGCACTGATAAAGAACCGCCTACCAGCGCGCCTTTATCTTCCAACAATCTTTTAAAATCATTTGCCGTCTTTCCCGGCTGCCCGCCGCTTGTAAAGAAAGGATATATCCGCTTCCCTTTCCATTCTGCTTTGCTGATGAAACTTTTTACAGCAGGCGTAAGCGTAAACCACCATACGGGAGATCCAACAAATATGACATCGTACTCTGCCGTTTCAGGCATTTCTGCCAATTCGGGAAGCGATTTTCTCAACTGTTCCAATCCCCCCTGCAGGACTGCCATACCGTAAGAAGGAGCATAACTCCTCTTTGTACGGATTTCACCGAGTTCTCCGCCCACCGCCTTATGAATCATTTCCGCAATCGCTTTTGTATGTCCCGTTTTTGAAAAATACACAGTAAGGATTTTCATAATTTTCTTCCCCTTTCTTTCAGAAAATATCTTTCACCGCTTCTTTCGCCCAGTTCCGGATCTGCACCTCTTTTGTAATTAAGATATCGCCGGAAAATTTTACATTCATTCCGGATTTGACACAGTCTCCCGAAAGATTAGTCGCAAAATCCTGCAGGGCATG
>OHBQ01000808.1_pt1 | contig 11311 bp, 9 predicted proteins | sample 1577401 | NCBI WGS metagenome assembly OHBQ01 (sample SAMEA3879581, study PRJEB24766) | human gut metagenome | biome: human-associated habitat; feature: feces | place: USA | collected 1985/1987
AATGTGATAGCTGACGCCGGGGCGGCCGGTGGGCGCGGTAAAGGGCTTGCCCGTCTCCGGGGCCACGTCCCGCACCGCCATGGTCTGGGCCGGTCTTTCCTCCGGCTGCGCCGCAGGCCGGGACACCGGCGCGGCGGGACGGGCGGTATAGCTGCCCAGCGGGCGCTTCTCCGGCTCCGGCTTCTGCTGCTGCCGGAACTCCTGGGCCGTCATGGTCCGGTAGAAGGGCTTCTCCTCCTTTTCCGGGGCCTTGGGGCGAGCTGCCGCGTCCAGGGCATCCATGACGGTATAGTACACCGCGTCAAAGGCGGTTTTATCCGATACGAATTTCACCACGGTCTTGGCCGGATGCACGTTCACGTCCACCCGGTCCTCCGGCAAGGTCAGATGCAGCACGCAGCCGGGGAACTTCCCCTTCAGCAGCCGGTTGCGGTATGCCTCCTCCAGGGCGGCGGACAGCAGCTGGCTTTTGACGAACCGTCCGTTGACGAAAAACAGCTGACGGCCCCGGGTGCCGTGGCCGTTCAGGGGCTTGGTCACGTAGCCCGCCACCTGCACGTCGCCGCCGCAGCCCCGGACCTCCTCCAGACCCAGAGCAAAATCCCGGCCCATGGCCGCATAAACGGCGGACAGCAGCTGCCCGTCGCCGGGGGTGTGGAGCGCCTCGGCGCCGTCCTTGATCAGCTGAAAGGAAATGTCCGGATGGGACATGGCCAGATGCTGCAAAAGCCCCGCCACGGCGGCGGTCTCGGCGCTGTCCTTCTTCATGAACTTCATGCGGGCGGGGGTGTTGTAGAACAGGTCCTGCACCCGGATGGTGGTGCCCACAGCACGGGCGGCAGGCTCCCTGCCCTGCTCCTCGCCGCCGGCGATGCGGTAGCAGGTGGCAAACTCGTCTACCACGGTACGGGTGAGCAGCTCTACCCGCGCTACGCTGGCAATGGAAGCCAATGCCTCGCCCCGGAACCCCAGCGTATGGATGCTGTTCAGGTCGTCTGGTTTTTCAATTTTGCTGGTGGCGTGGCGGATAAAGGCCGTTGGGATATACTCGGCATCAATACCGGTGCCGTTATCGCTGATCTCGATCAGCTTTACGCCGCCGGACTCGATACTGACGGTAACCTGCGTTGCACCGGCGTCGATGGAGTTTTCCAGAAGTTCCTTGACCACCGATGCGGGGCGCTCTACCACCTCACCGGCGGCGATCAGCTCCGCAGTATGCTTATCCAGAACATGGATGACTGCCATGGTCTTTTCCCTCCCCTGTGGTTGATTCTTGCGGTCAGCCGTTCAGGCTGCCCTTGAGGGTCTTTTTCAGCTCGTACAAAAAGTTCAGTGCTTCAATGGGAGTAAGCGTTTCCACATCCACAGCTTCCAGCTTTTCCATCATCTCGCTGGGCACTGCCGGGGAATTATACTCCTGCAAGGCGTCAAAATCCATCTGCTCCACCTTGTTTTTGGGAGCAGAAGCCTCCAGCGTGCGCAGCACCTCGTGGGCACGGCGGGTCACGCTGCCGGGCAGACCGGCCAGCTTTGCCACCTCGATGCCGTAGCTGCGGTCCGCGCCGCCGGGGACGATCTTCCGCAGGAACACGATCTCCTCGCCCCGGGCCCGGACGGCGATGTTGTAGTTCTTCACGCCGGGGAGGGTGCCCTCCATGGCGGTAAGCTCGTGGTAATGGGTGGCAAAGAGGGTTTTGCAGCCCAGTCCCTTGGCAGGGTCGCTGATGTGCTCCACCACGGCGCGGGCAATGCTCATGCCGTCAAAGGTGGAGGTGCCGCGGCCGATCTCGTCCAGCACCACAAGACTTTTGGCGGTGGCGTTTTTCAGAATTTCGGCTACCTCGGTCATCTCCACCATAAAGGTGGACTGGCCTGCAGCAAGGTCGTCCGATGCACCGATGCGGGTAAAGATTGCGTCCACCACGCCCACATGACAGCTGGCTGCCGGCACAAAGGAACCGATCTGCGCCATCAGGGCAATCAGAGCATTCTGACGCATATAGGTAGATTTACCCGCCATATTGGGGCCGGTGATGATGAGGCAGCGGTCGGTGGTGCAGTTGAGGGTGGTATCGTTGGGCACGAACATACTGCCCTTGAGCACCTGCTCCACCACAGGGTGACGGCCCTCGGTGATGGTCAGCTCGTCACTGTCGTCCACGATGGGACGGCAGTAGTTGTTTTCCGCTGCCACCTGCGCCAGCGCCGTGAGCACATCCAGCTGGGCCACCGCATTGGCCGTGCGCTGGATGCGGTCCAGCTGGGCACCGATGCTCTCCAGCAGTTCGTCAAACAGGCGGCGCTCCAGCGAGATGAGCCGCTCGTGTGCGCCAAGAATTTTGCTTTCCAGCTCCTTCAGTTCCTGCGTGATGTAACGCTCGCCGGAGGTGAGGGTCTGCTTGCGGATGTAAGTCTCCGGCACAAGGTTTTTGTAGGAGTTGCTCACCTCGATGAAGTAGCCGAACACATGGTTATAGCCAATTTTCAGCTTGGGGATGCCGGTCTCCTGCCGCAGACGGGCTTCCAGCTGTGCCAGCACGCCCTTGGTGTTATCGCGGATGGAGCGCAGCTCGTCCACCTCGGCATGGTAGCCCTTGGCGATGACACCGCCATCCTTGAGGGTGGAGGGGGCATCCGGGTCTACTGCGGCATAAATGCGCGCCTTGATATCCTCCAGCGGGTCGATACTTGCGGCCAGCTCGGCAAGCTCCGGGCAGCTGCAGCCCTCAGCTTGCTTGCGCAGACCGGGCAGACGGTCACAGGTCTGGGCAAGGGTGTAGATCTCCTTGGGGGTTGCAGAGCCGTACACCGTGCGGGTCATCAGGCGTTCCAGATCCGCAATGTAGTGCAGTTCTTCGGTCAGGTCGCCGCGCACCATGGTCTGGCGCACCAGCGCCTCCACAGCGTTCAGGCGGTGGTTGATGAGCTGACTGGAAATGAGCGGCTGCTCGATCCAGCTGCGCAACATCCGCTTGCCCATGGCGGTGCTGGTCTTATCCAGCACCCACAGCAGGGTGCCGCGCTTTTCGCGGCCGCGCAGAGTCTCGGTCAGCTCAAGATTTGCCCGGGTAACCGGCGAAAGCCGCATGAACTGGGCTTCGTTGTAAGTAATGACCGTCTTTAACCGCTCCACACCCTTGATCTGGGTATCGTGCAGGTATTCCAGCAGCGCAGCCATGGCAAAGCGCACAAGGCCCTCGGCAGCTATGCCGGTGGTCTGCGGCCAGTCGCGGCCAAACTGTTCTTCCAGCGCAGACGCCACCAGCCCCGGCGCATAGCGCTCGTCCTCGACCAGTTCCACCGAGCAGTTCATGTTCTTTTTGATGTAGGCGGTCACCTCGCGGCAGTCCAGCAGGCCGGGATTCAGCAGCACCTCGCTGGGGTGGTAGCGGCACAGCTCGGTAATGACCGCCGGGGCGATCTTATCCGCCGTCAGTTCGGTGATATGCGCCGTACCGGTGGAAACGTCCGCAAAGCACAGGCCGGCCTTTTTGCCCTTGAGGTACAGGCTGGCAATGTAGTTGTTGCGGTCGTCCTGCAGCATACTGCTCTCGATGACCGTACCGGGTGTGACCACCCGGATGATGTCCCGCTTGACAAGGCCTTTCGCCTTGGCGGGGTCCTCTACCTGCTCACAGATAGCCACCTTATAGCCCTTAGCGATCAGGCGCGCCACATAGCCCTCGTAGCTGTGGAAGGGCACGCCGCACATGGGGGCGCGCTCCGCAAGGCCGCACTGCTTGCCGGTAAGGGTAAGATCCAGCTCCCGGGAGGCCGTGACGGCATCGTCGAAGAACATCTCGTAAAAATCGCCGATGCGGTAAAAAAGAATTTCGTCCTTGTGTTGATTTTTGATCTCAAGATACTGCTGCATCATGGGCGAAAGCTCTGCCATGGTTTTTCCTCTTTCCCTTGTATGGTTCCGTCAGCCGGTTTGCGGGCTGTAACCGCCGGTGCAAACAAAACGCGGTCTGTGTTGCACAGCCGCGTTCCGGTCAAAAAAGTTTGCTCAGTGGCAGCCGCCGCAGGTGGAACAGCTGCCGGTGCAGGAGGCAGAAGGCTCCTGCACGGTCATGGGGTCGCCGCCGTTCATGGCGGTGTTGATGATGGCGTCGATATAGTTGACCAGGTTCTCGCACTCGCGCTTGGCCTCGTTGTATGCCACCATGCCCTCGTTGCCCATGATCTGGCCGTAGAGGCTGTTCACCTTCTCGTTCAGTTCAGCGATGCGGGCGTCATCGCGCTCGTTCTTGCCGATCTCGTTGTTCAGGTCCATGCGGGCCAGATTGAACTCGCCGATCAGGTTCTGCAGTTCCTCATCCTTGTCGTTTGCCTTGCGGGCCTGATCCAGAATGACGTAGCGGGGGTCGGTCTGAAGTGCCATAGCGGCACGCTTGAAAAGATCAATGCAATCCATGATTGGGTTCTCCTTGTTGTTTTTATTCTTTCTGGGGCAGTTTGCCCCGGAATCACTTTTTTATGCTTCCAGCTCGCCCAGCAGCACGGTGGCGCGGGCACCGGTAAGATGTACAGTCGCGTAGCTGCCCAGCAGTGCCGGGTCGGCGGCAAACTCCACGGTCAGGTTATTGTCCAACCGGCCGGAAAGGGTGCCTTCATTACGCCCGAAGCCTTCCACCAATACCCGGACGGTCTGCCCCACCTGCGCCTTGACCAGCGCCATGGCGATCTCGTCCTGCGTAGCCAGCAGGCGGGTCATGCGGTCGGTCTTTTCCTTGCGGGGGGTGGGGTCCGGCATTTCGGCAGCCTTGGTGCCAGTGCGCTTGGAGTAGATAAAGGTGAACAGCTGCATATAGCCCACCTTGCGCACCAGTTCCAGCGTTTTTACAAAGTCCTCCTCGGTCTCGCCGGGGAAGCCCACGATGATATCGCTGGAGAAGGTGATGCCTGGCACGGTCTTGCGGGCGTAATCGATGAGCTCCAGATACTGCTCCACCGTATAGTGGCGGTTCATCTGCTGCAAAAGCCGGTCGGAACCGCACTGCACCGGCAGATGCAGGTGCTTGCACAGCTTCGGCTGGGCGGCGATGGTATCAATGAGCTTATGGCTGGCGTCCTTGGGGTGGCTGGTCATAAAGCGGATGTGATAATCGCCGGGCACGGTGCACAGCAGGTTGAGAAGGTCGGAGAAATCGATCTGCTCTTCCAGACCCTTGCCGTAGCTGTTCACGTTCTGCCCCAGCAGGGTGATCTCCTTATAGCCCGCTTCCACAAGGCCGCGGAACTCGGCAAGGATATCGCCGGGCTTGCGGCTCTTCTCGCGGCCGCGGACGTAGGGCACGATGCAGTAGGTGCAGAAGTTATCGCAGCCGTACATGATAGGCAGCCATGCGCGGAACTCGCTCTCGCGCCGGATGGGAATGTTCTCCACGATGACCGGACGCTGTGCGGGGTCCAGCAGCACCCGCTTATGCTTTTGCAGTTTCTGGGCGATCAGCTGCGGCAGGGTGTCGATGCCGTCCACGCCGAACACCAGATCCACATAGGGGTAGCTCTTGCGCAGCTTTTCCACAACATGCTTCTGGTTGGCCATGCAGCCGCACAGGCCGATGATAAGGCCGGGCTTTTTTTCCTTGAGCCCCTTCAGCGCGCCCACGTTGCCGAACACCCGCTGCTCGGCGTGCTCGCGCACAGCGCAGGTGTTGAACAAAATCAGGTCGGCATCCTCGGGCCTATCGCACAGGCCGTAGCCGATATCTACCAGCACGCCCTTGATGCGCTCGCCGTCGTTGACGTTCTGCTGACAGCCGTAGCTGTGCACAAAGGCCAGCGGCGGGGTGTCGTAGGTCTGCCGCACCAGCTCGGCGGCAACGGTATTATGTTCAAAGTTAATGTATTCCAAAAAAACCATCCTTCTCCGCCGGGCAGGGTAGCCCCGTGCGGCGAAACTCTATTTTCTGCCATTCTATAAAAGACACTCTTTAGTATACCCTGTTTGGCCGCTGCGGGCAAGAGGAAACACGCAAATTTTATGCCTGTTTAGCCGCTGCCGCCTCTGCATCCTGCCTGCGGCAGCACTCTTCGCACACGCCCAGCAGCACCACGGCACAATCCTGCACCCTGCCCTTCTGGTTTTTGACCAGCTCCATCACCTGTTTTCCGTCCACCTCTGCATCGGTGACGCCGCCGCAGACGGTGCAGTACAAATGGCTGTGCCACGGCAGGGTGTGGTCAAAGCGGTCCGCCTTGCCGGGAATGGACACCCGGCGCACCCGCCCGGCTTCCACCAGACTGTTCAGGTTGCGGTATACTGTGCCAAGGCTCAGATTCGGGCACTCCTGCGCGGCTTTATCGTAGATTTCTTCCGCAGTCGGGTGGTCGCACAGCTGCTGCACCGTCTGCATGACAAGCTCCCGCTGTTTTGAGTAACGCATATCCATCCTCCTTTTTCACACGGTTCAGACGTTTTCTTCCCCTTTGATCTTGGCCCAGTACGCCCGGGCGGCCTGTTCGGTCTTGTTGTCGCCAAAGGTGTAGTACTTGGTATCCTTCAGTACATCCGGCAGATACTGCTGCTGTACCCAGTGGTTCGCGTAGCTGTGGGCGTATTTGTAGTTCTGCCCCTTTACCAGCGCATCCTCGCCGTCAAAGTGCTTGTTTTGCAGCTGGCGCGGGATGGGTCCGGTGCGCCCGGCCTGCACATCCGCAATGGCTGCGTTGATGGCATCGTGGGCGCTGTTGGATTTGGGGCTGGTGGCCACCAGAATGACTGCATCCGCAAGCGGCAGACGCGCCTCCGGCAGACCCACCATGTTGGCGGCATCCACCGCCGCCTTGACGATTGGGATGATCTGCGGATAGGCAAGCCCCACATCCTCGCAGGCGCACACCATCAGGCGGCGGCAGGCAGAGGGCAGGTCTCCCGCCTCCAGCAGGCGTGCCAGATAGTGCAGCGCCGCGTCCGGGTCGGACCCGCGCATGGACTTCTGGTAGGCGGACACGATGTCGTAGTGGTCGTCGCCCTCCCGATCATAGCGCATGGCGGTGCGGCGGGTGACCTGCCGGATCATATCTAAGGTAATGCGTTTTTCTCCGTTTTCCACCGGCGCTGCCGTGACCGCAAAGTCCAGACAGCCCAGTGCCTTGCGCAGATCGCCCCCGGCGCTCTCAGCCAGATAGGCACAGGCATCCTCGTCCATGCATACCGGCACCTGCTCGCCCTCGGAAAGGCGCTGCACGGCGTTGCGTACCCCGCGCTCCACGTCCGCTGCGGCAAGGGGCTTGAACTCAAACACCGTGCAGCGGGAAAGCAGCGCGTTATAGATGTAGAAATAGGGGTTCTCGGTGGTGGAGGCGATCAGGGTGACGCTGCCGTCCTCGATGCATTCCAAAAGGCTCTGCTGCTGTTTTTTGTTCAGGTACTGGATCTCGTCCAGATACAGCAGAATGCCGCCCGCCGCTGCCAGCGTGCCGATATCCTTGAGCACTGCCTTGATATCCCCGGTGCCGCAGGAGGTGCCGTTGAGCTTGTGCAGGGTCATGCCGCTGTTCTCGGCAATGATGCGTGCCACCGTAGTCTTTCCGGTGCCGGAGGGGCCGTAAAAGATCATGTTGGGAATGCGCCCGCTTTCAATGGTACGGCGGAACACCCGCCCCGGAGCCAGCAGATGCTGCTGCCCGCACACATCCGCCAGCGTTTTGGGACGTAGGCGCTGCGCAAGTGGTTCATTCATGGTGGGTTCCCCTTTCCTGCCCGCAAGGCACTTTTTATATAGTATAGCGCATTTAGAAAAGGAGGACAAGGGCTTTTCTGAAAATCATTCTCAGATAATGCCCTGCAAACATTTACAAATCCTGTCAAACATGGTATGATTCAGGTATTCCCTTTCAAAGGAGGTTTGTCCCATGCCGGTACGAAAAAAAGCCCCGGAGGATCTTACCGCAAAAAAAGCGCTGGCGCTGGAGGTCATCCGGCGTCTCAAGGCCGAATACCCGGATGCTGGTTGCACCTTGGACTACGACCACGCATGGCAGCTGCTGGTCAGCGTGCGGCTGGCCGCCCAGTGCACGGATGCCCGGGTGAACATTGTGGTGGAGGAGTTGTTTGCAAAATACCCCAGCGTGGCGGCGTTGGCTGCCGCCGAGCCGGAGGACATTGAAGCCATCGTCAAGCCCTGCGGGCTGGGACACTCCAAGGCGCGGGATATCTCGGCCTGTATGCGGATGCTGCGGGACAAGTACGACTGCCGTGTGCCCAATACCTTTGAGGAGTTGCTCGCTTTGCCCGGCGTAGGGCGCAAGAGCGCAAACCTCATCATGGGGGATGTGTTCGGCAAGCCCGCCATCGTTACCGACACCCACTGCATCCGGCTGTGCAATAAGATTGGCCTTGTGGACGGCATTAAGGAGCCGCAAAAGGTGGAGATGGCGCTATGGAAGATCATCCCGCCGGAGGAAGGCAGCGACCTTTGCCACCGCTTTGTGATGCATGGCCGTGCGGTGTGCAACGCCCGCAAGCCGGAATGCGAAAAATGCTGTTTGAAAGACATCTGCCGCACCGCCCGCGAAGCCGCCGGGCAGCAGGCAGAGCCATAATTTTTAAGGAGGTATAAACTATGATCACTTTAACGATTTTGCTCATCATTGCCCTGCTATGTGTGCTGGTGGGCTGCCTGACCGGCCTGCTGACGCTGGTGGGCGTGCTGGCCTCCCTTTTTGTGGGCGTGCTGGTGGGCGCATTGGCCGGATATCTGGCCGGGCGCTTTATGGGCACGGAAACTTCCCTTGGCCGCAACATTCTGATGGGCGTGCTGGGCAGCTTTGTGGGCGAGTTTTTGTTCGGCCTGCTGGGCATCCACGCCTCCGGCAGCTTTTCTTCCTTTGCCATTTCGGTGATCGGTGCCTGCATCTGCATCTGGATCGGTCAGAAGATCTCTAAGTAAGTTTTTTGTAACAGTATGCCGCCGCATTCTGCTGCCGGAGTTTCCGGGCAGGGTGCGGCGGCTTTGCTTTTCCGCACAAAGCAAAACCCCCGAAAACCGGCTTCACAAGCCAACTTTCGGGGGTTTTTCTTTGGAGCTACTGACCTGATTCGAACAGGCGACCTGCTCATTACGAGTGAGCTGCTCTACCAGCTGAGCCACAGTAGCACATTGCACACCTGCTGCAACAGGCAATATTTTACCATATTTCTACGGTGCTGTCAAGGCCGGATTTCCTGTAAGCGGGGCAGCTTTTGCAGAGTGTTTCACAAAAAGTTATTGCATTTTAGCCCGGCGGCTTTATAATAGAATTGATTGCGCAAAAGGCTGCGCCTTTTGCCGGAAAGGACGAGCTGCACCATGATCTTTGTTCCCCTGCTGCACTACTTTTTGTGCAAGAATGATTACAGCGGCAACGAGGCCGGGCTGCGCTACCGGCTTACCCCGGGCAAGCGCACCGTGCCGGACCCGGACGGCGGCGCGGATGCCACCAAGGAGGAAAAGATCCTCACAGTGGACTACTGGCCCGCGCCCTGGACGATCGACAAGACCGACCCCGCCCTGCGCCGCCGGGAGGTATTCCCGCTTACAGACGAAGGGCGTGCCGCCGCTGCGCAGTATCTGAAAGACGCCTACGAGGCCGAGTCGGAGCGCTGGAACAACTGCCCGGACATGATGGACTGCGACCCCTGGGAGCCGCCTGCCGAGCCGGATACTGCCAACGAATAAACTGAACGAGGAAACCATGATCTACCGTTTGAAGGAACTGAAGGGCGATACCATCGCCGTGCCGCAGCTGGTGTTCTCCAAGCTGGGCATTGCCGAAGAATACAATGTGCGGGTGGCGCTGTATGTGCTGGCCACCGGCGTGACCGACCCGGACAAGCTCTGCGCCGACCTCAAGCTGCGCAGCCGCATCAGCGCCGAGAGTGCGCTGGCTTTCTGGGCGGGTGCAGGGCTTTTGGAACGCTACGAAGAAAACGCCGCACCGGGCGCAGAGCCCAGCGCCCCTGCCCCTATGCGCTGGGCGGAGATCGCCGCCGCCAGCCGCACCGACCCCATGATCTCCAGCCTGATCGACTGCGGACAGACCAGCTTTGCCCGTCCGCTGACCCATGCCGAGATGGAAAAGCTGGTGAACCTGTATGTGCAGGAGGGCTTTGCGCCTGAGACTGTGATGCTCTGCGTAGCCTATGTGGCCAGCCGGGGCAAGCGCACCATGGCCGCTGTGACCCATGAGCTGAAGGTCTGGCGCGCTGAGGGCGTGGAGACCGGTGAGCAGGCCGATGCCCACTTAAAGCTGCTGGCGCTGCGCCAGAGCCGCGAGGAATACGTCAGCAGCCTGCTGCCCCCGAGGAGCTGACACTGGGCGGGCGCAAAGCCATTGCGCGCTGGTACGAGGTGTACGGCTACGACGACGCCATGGTGCAGGAAGCCGCCGTACAGGCAGGCCCCAAGCGGGATCTGTGGTACTGGAACAGCATCCTGAAAACATGGAACGCCAAGGGTCTGCGCAGCATCCATGATGTGCGCGGCCCGGTGGCTGCAGCCGGAGCAAGCCGAAATATCCGGGTGGACCGCGCTGCACCCAGCGGAAACGATATCCTGAAAAACGCCACCCGCCGCCGTTCTCTTATCAAGAAACCGGAGTAAGGAGCCTTTATGCGTACCAAAAACGAATTGTATCAGCAGGCACTGCGCACCGTAGCCATGCGGCGTCAGACCGCCCGCGCCTTAGCGCAGGATGCACAGGCCGAGGCCGAAGCTGCCATTCCCGGGCTGCGCCACGCCGAGGAGGAAGTGCGTGTGCGGGGCATCCGCTGCGCCATTGCCGGAGCCTCCGGCAAGGACCGCACCGAGACTGCTGCCGCCCTTGCGGCGGCAAAGCAGAAGCTGACTGCCCTGTTGGCCGCAAGCGGACGCCCTGCGGATGCGCTGGAGCCGAAGTTCATCTGCAAGCGATGCGAGGACACCGGCGCGGTGAACGGCCGCACCTGCGACTGTGTGCGCCGGGTGATGCAACAGCTGCGCCGGAAGGAGATTGAGGAGCTGTCCAGCCTGTCCATCTCCAGCTTTGACACCATGCAGCTGGACTACTACCCCAACACGGTGGACAAAGCGCTGGGCGAGAGCGTGCGCAGCTATATGGCCGAGGTTCTGGCCGACCTGCGGGATTACGCGGCAGACTTTTCCCCCACCACCCGCGAAAGCCTGCTGCTGGTGGGCAATGCAGGGCTGGGCAAGACTCATGCCGCCCTTGCCATTGCCGGTGAGGTGCTGCGGCAGAACTATGATGTGATCTATGTCTCCTGCCCGGACTTTTTCGGCAAGCTGGAAGCGCTACATTTCGGCACCGAACCCGGCGGCGA
>OHBQ01000838.1_pt1 | contig 10961 bp, 9 predicted proteins | sample 1577401 | NCBI WGS metagenome assembly OHBQ01 (sample SAMEA3879581, study PRJEB24766) | human gut metagenome | biome: human-associated habitat; feature: feces | place: USA | collected 1985/1987
ACGAGTACCCTTTACGCCGTTTCTGTCATACTGCTTCCACTCTGTAGCGTTCTCAAGAGGTGCCTTGCCATTCTTGCCCTTGTAATCCTCAAGCTCAGGAAGGACAAGCGGAAGCTCATCATCAGGAAGGAAATAGATTGAACCATCCTCCTTGTATACACATGGAACAGGCTCTCCCCAGTATCTCTGACGTGCAAAAATCCACTCACGGAACTTGTAGTTTACAGTTCTCTTTGCCACGCCCATCTTCTCAAGCTTGGCTGTGATAGCTTCCTTAGCATCCTCAACTACCATTCCGGTAAACTCCTCTGAGTTGATGAGCTTGCAGCCCTTTCCAAGGTAATCGTGCTTCTCAAATGCATGCTCTGATACATCTGCACCATCAATTACCTGAATCATCTCAATATCATGAGCCTGTGCATACTCGAAATCTCGCTGATCATGGGTAGGAACTGCCATAACAGCACCTGTACCATAGCTTGCCAGTACGAAATCACCGATGAACATGCGCACTTCCCTGCCGTTTACAGGATTGATACAATGAAGTCCCTTAAGCTCACAGCCTGACTTTGTCTTGTTAAGCTCAGTTCTGTCCATATCGCTCTTCTTTACAGTCTCATCTATGTAAGCCTGAACCTCTTCTTTGTTCTCAACTCTGTCCATGAGACCCTTTACTATATCTCCGTCCGGAGCAAGCACCATAAATGTGATACCATATATTGTCTCGATACATGTAGTAAAGATAGAGAACTCTCCACCGCCTACAATCTGGAATTTGACCTCGACTCCTGTGCTCTTGCCAATCCAGTTTCTCTGCATTTCCTTGGTAGACTCAGGCCAGTCTATCTCATCAAGCCCCTCAAGGAGCTTTTCTGCAAATGCCGGCTGGTCAATAACCCACTGTTTCATGTTCTTGCGGACTACAGGATAGCCGCCACGCTCTGACTTGCCATCTATAACCTCATCGTTTGAGAGAACTGTTCCAAGCTCCTCGCACCAGTTTACAGGCATATCAATATGCTTTGCATATCCGGCCTCATAAAGCTTCTTGAAAATCCACTGTGTCCACTTGTAAAACTCAGGGTCACTTGTAGAAATCATCTTTGACCAGTCATAATCAAAACCAAGCTCTCTTAACTGCTTTGAGAAGGTCTCTATATTCTTCTGAGTGAAACCGTTTGGATGATGACCTGTGTTTACAGCATACTGCTCTGCCGGTAAACCGAATGAATCATATCCCATCGGATGAAGTACATTGTAGCCCTGCATTCTCTTCATACGCGACATGATATCTGTAGCTGTATAGCCCTCCGGATGTCCAGCGTGAAGGCCTACTCCTGAAGGGTAAGGGAACATATCAAGTGCATAGTATTTAGGCTTTGAAAAATCCCAAACATCTGTCTTGAATGTCTCGTGTTCTTTCCAGTATTCCTGCCATTTTTTCTCTATGGCCTTGTGATTGTATGGTTCTGACATACTTGCCTCCTTATATCAAAAACGCTCCGCCTCTCAAAGAGACGAAGGCGTATTTTTAATCCGTCTGATTAACATTCATAATTTTACACATCACACTATATTTTGTCAAGTTTTGCTATATAAAAAACCCGGTGCATCACTGCCCCGGGTCTTATTGCCATATATATCTGACAGATTAGTTGTTGATGAGCTTGTCGCTCTCATCATTCCAGCTGTAAAGCTTACGGATTTCCTCACCAACCTTCTCTGAAGGATGCTCAGAAGCAAGCTTTCTCATAGCCTTGAAGTGTACCTGACGTCCTGCTGGTGACATATCAAGTAAGAACTCCTTAGCAAATGTACCATCCTGGATGTCAGAAAGAATCTTCTTCATAGCTTTCTTTGTCTCAGCTGTAACAATCTTAGGTCCTGTTACATAATCACCATACTCAGCTGTATTAGAGATAGAGTATCTCATGCCTGCGAAGCCTGACTGGTAGATAAGGTCTACGATGAGCTTCATCTCATGGATACACTCGAAGTATGCGTTTCTTGGGTCATAACCAGCCTCGCAAAGTGTTTCGAAACCAGCCTGCATAAGTGCACAAACACCACCACAAAGAACTGCCTGCTCACCGAAGAGGTCTGTCTCTGTCTCTGTACGGAATGTTGTCTCAAGAAGTCCGGCTCTTGCTCCGCCGATTCCAAGACCATATGCAAGTGCAAGGTCCCATGCCTTTCCTGTAGCATCCTGCTCTACAGCGATAAGACAAGGTGTTCCTTTTCCTGCCTGGTACTCTGAACGTACTGTATGTCCCGGAGCTTTAGGTGCGATCATAGCTACATCTACATCCTTTGGTGGCTTAATGCATCCAAAGTGGATGTTGAAGCCGTGAGCGAACATAAGCATGTCCTTCTTGTACATATCTGCCTGTAACTCATCATTTATAAGAATCATGATGATATCAGCCTGCTTTGCAGCCTCTGCAGCAACATATACCTTGAAGCCCTGCTCTTCTGCTTTCTTCCATGACTTGCTGCCCTCATAAAGACCGATGATGACATTGCATCCTGAATCCTTTAAGTTAAGTGCATGTGCATGTCCCTGGCTGCCGTAACCGATAATGGCAATTGTCTTGCCCTCTAATAATGAAAGGTTACAATCATCCTGATAAAATAATCTTGGTTCTGCCATTTTGTTTTCCTCCTGTTAATTTAAGTAAACTATTTATATGTAAGGATTGTCCTGTGACTAATCCAACATAACTACATCATCGGAACCTCTGGTAAGTCCTGTGATTCCCGTTCTTGCGAGCTCTAATATCTCATAGCCGCTAAGTAAGTCTATGAACTTATCAAGCTTGTCCTGTGTACCTATGAGCTCAATAATCATAGAGTCATGAGTGACATCAACTATCTTGCCGTGGAAGATCTCAGTCACATTCATAACTGCCTGTCTTTGTGTATCGAGTGCTCTTATCTTTATCATAATAAGCTCCCTGCACACTGAGAGTCCCGGCTCAAGCTTCTTGATATCAAGTACATCCTCAAGCTTCGCCAACTGCTTCTCTATCTGCTCAAGCACCTGCTCATCACCGCTTGCAACAATTGTGATACGTGTGTAGCGCGGATCTGCTGTAACCCCTGAGGAGAAACTATCAATATTAAATCCCCTGCGACTAAACAGTCCTGAAATACGACTGGTCACTCCGGGATTGTTCTCAACTAAAAGAGATAATGCCTGTCTTCTCATCGAAAAACCTTCCTCACAATTTCTATTATTTCTGTTCACATGATGATAATATTACTATAATCTGTATTTGTCAAGCAATATCGTTAATATAACTTAAATTCATATTATCAATAACAATATTTATACATCCATAACCTCGATAAATGCCTGTTTTATAACGTTTTATACAGTATCTTCAAAAAAAGCCGGGCGACATACACCGCCCGGCTTTAGAATTATCTAATATAATTCTGTTGTAATATATTATAACTGTGGTCCTGCTGCAACAAGTGCTTTACCAGCCTCATTTGTTGTGTACTTAACAAAGTTCTTGTTGAATCTCTCTGCAAGATCTTTAGCCTTTGCCTCCCACTCAGAAGCATCAGCATATGTGTCACGAGGATCAAGGATTCCTGAATCAACTCCCGGAAGCTCTGTAGGAACCTCGAAATCGAACATAGGGATCTTCTTTGTTGGAGCATCAAGGATAGCACCAGAAAGGATAGCGTCGATGATTCCTCTTGTATCCTTGATTGTGATTCTCTTTCCTGTTCCGTTCCATCCTGTATTTACAAGGTATGCCTTAGCACCGCTCTTCTCCATCTTCTTAACGAGCTCTGCAGCGTATTTTGTAGGATGAAGCTCAAGGAATGCCTGTCCGAAGCAAGCTGAGAATGTAGGTGTTGGCTCAGTAATTCCACGCTCTGTTCCTGCAAGCTTTGCAGTAAATCCTGAAAGGAAGTAGTACTGTGTCTGCTCAGGTGTAAGAATAGATACTGGTGGAAGTACTCCGAATGCATCTGCTGAAAGGAAGATTACGTTCTTTGCAGCCGGTGCTGAAGATACTGGCTTAACAATATTTGTGATGTGGTTGATTGGGTAAGATACACGTGTATTCTCTGTTACACTCTTGTCCTCGAAATCAATCTTTCCATCATCAGCAACTGTAACGTTCTCAAGAAGAGCATCTCTTCTGATTGCGTTGTAGATATCAGGCTCAGACTCTTTGTCAAGACCGATAACCTTAGCGTAGCATCCACCCTCGAAGTTGAATACGCCGTTGTCATCCCAGCCGTGCTCGTCATCTCCGATAAGAAGACGCTTAGGATCTGTAGAAAGTGTTGTCTTACCTGTTCCTGAAAGACCGAAGAAGATTGCTGTGTTCTCTCCGTTCATGTCAGCATTTGCTGAGCAGTGCATTGAAGCGATGCCCTTAAGTGGGAGGAAGTAGTTCATCATAGAGAACATACCTTTCTTCATCTCTCCGCCGTACCATGTATTGATGATAACCTGCTCTTTTGATGTGATGTTGAATGCAACACATGTCTCTGAGTTAAGTCCTAACTCTTTGTAGTTTTCTACTTTTGCTTTTGAAGCATTGTAAACTACGAAATCAGGCACGAAGCTCTCAAGCTCCTCTGCTGATGGCTTGATGAACATGTTTGTTACAAAATGAGCCTGCCAAGCAACCTCAACGATGAAACGAACAGCCATACGTGTATCCTTGTTTGCTCCACAGAATGCATCTACTACGAAAAGCTTCTTGTTGCAGAGCTCTTTCTTAGCAAGATCCTTAACTGTTGCCCAAACATCCTCTTTCATTGGATGGTTGTCGTTTGGATACTCAGGTGTATTCCACCATACTGTGTCCTTAGAATTCTCGTCCATAACGATATATTTATCTTTAGGAGAACGTCCAGTGTAGATACCTGTCTTAACGTTAACTGCACCAAGCTCTGTCTCCTTACCAACCTCGTAACCCTCAAGGCCGGCTTTTGTCTCTTCCTCGAATAATGTCTCGTAAGAAGGATTGTGAACGATCTCTGTTGTTCCGGTAATGCCATACTTTGTTAAATCAACATTTGCCATTTGAATAAACCTCTTTTCTATAAATTATGGATTTACATCCATTTCTTTTGTTAGTATATATGTTTGTTAAAAAAAAATCAATATCTACTTTTCAATTTACACTAATTTCACACTTTTTCGACATGTATAATATATTTCTCACTCATCAGCCTTTCGCATATCTGGTGAGGAACTGCCTGGTACGCTCCTCCTTCGGATGGTCAATCACCTCATGCGGGTCGCCATGCTCAACAATCACACCACCGTCCATGAAGATCACCTGATCCGCAACATCACGCGCAAAGGCCATCTCATGCGTGACAATAATCATTGTGGTATTCTGCTGCGCAAGGGAACGGATGACCTTAAGTACCTCTCCGGTAAGCTCCGGGTCAAGAGCCGATGTAGGCTCATCAAAGCAGAGTATATCAGGCTTAAGTGCCAGTGCCCTTGCTATAGCTACACGCTGCTGCTGTCCACCTGAAAGCTGATGCGGATAATGGTTCATCCTCTCAGCAAGCCCCATTCTGTCCAGAAGCTCCTTTCCATGCTCATCAATACGTGTAAGGATTGCTTTTTTATCCTTTTTAAACTCAGCTGTCTCCTGTGCCAGAAGGCGCTCTGCCAGAGTGACATTCTCAAGTGCCGTGTACTGCGGAAAAAGATTAAACTGCTGAAACACCATACCAAAATGCAGCCTCTTTTTGCGAAGCTCGGCGTCTTTATCCTTGCCCGCTTCGGAAGCATCAAAAAGAGTCTCACCATTTACAATAATCTGGCCACTGTCAGGCCTCTCAAGGAAATTGAGACACCGTAACAGTGTAGTCTTTCCTGAGCCTGATGAACCGATTATCGCAAGAGCATTGCCCTCCTCCATGGAAAAGCTGACATCCTTAAGCACATTAGTCCTTCCAAAGTGTTTTTCTATATTTCTAACCTCTAAAATTGCCATGTCTTCCTCCTACCTGAAATAATCCAGCTTTTTCTCGATATAATTAAATAAAAGTGTAAGGATTCCGACAAATACGAGATAAAATACACCTGTATAAAACAGCGGCCATGTAAGTCCGTCAGACTTCATAAACGCCGCTCCCGCAAAGGTAAGCTCGTATGCCGCAATAATTCTGGCAAGAGAAGTATCCTTTACAAGAGTGATTATCTCATTTGACATAGGCGGAACAACACGCTTGATCATCTGAAGCAGAGTGATTTTAAAGAAAATCTGCTGCTTTGTCATGCCTAACACCTGTCCTGCCTCTCTCTGACCGGCCGGAACACCCTCTATGCCACCTCTGAATATAACAGAGAAATAACATGCATAGTTGATGACAAACGCTACAACCGTCGCTGTAATACGTCCGGTCTCGTCACCACTCCATATAGCCTGATGAAGCCACAAGCCCGGTCCGTAGAATATAATGATAAGCTGAAGCATAAGCGGTGTGCCGCGGATAACCCATACAAATACATTCATGACAGCCTTGACAGGCTTAAACCTGCTCAAAAGCCCAAATGCAAATATAAGCCCCAGTGGCAGTGAAAATATAAGTGTCAGTATAAATATTTCAAATGTGGTCCACAGACCACTCATTAGTGCTTGTGTAACAGTCCAAAACATTTTATTTCTCCCGCTCAACAACTACCTGTGCATTGTTACAGTATGCATTTGTGCATTCCATAGACTTTGTAACCTCATCTGTGAGTGTCATGCCATTCCAGACAACGTCAATCTTCTTTGAATCAAGCTCCATAACCTTGTTGTCCCAGTCGATAACTACAAATTCAACATCCACACCGAGCTTCTCACCTACAAGTCTAGCCATATCTGCATCAAAGCCAATCCATTTGTCATCCTTATCCTTGTAATCCATAGGCTCAAACTCTGTGATACCGACAATCATCTTGCCCTGTGACTTGATATAATCCACATCACTGTCGCTGTCAGACTGCTTGAACTCGCAAGGCTCCTGCTCAAGAAGTGAATCCTGTACTCCGTATTTCTTTGCAATCTCCTGCGCGCTGCCGTCAGCATATGAATCTGCGAGTACACTGTTGATATATGAAGCAAGATCAGAACCCTTACGGCATCCGACACCATACTTCTCTGATGTAAGCTCTGTTGTATGTACTAAATCAGGGTAGCTTGTGCCCTCTCCAATCATGGCTCCTGCCATTAAAAGGTCTATGATTGCCGCATCAGATGTACCTGATTTAACCTCCATAAGCGCATCAGCCTGTGATGAAACCGAATTGTAATTAAAGCCCTTTTCCTTTGCCACAGCCTCTCCTGCTGAGCCTGCCTCAACTGCGTAGGTCATGCCGTCGCCCTTTTCGCTTTTTTGTGTTCCTGCACCCTTGCTGCCACCACAGGCAGTCATTGAAAGTGCTAAAGTTGCTGTCAAAAGAAGTGCTAATCCTCTTCTCATACTCATTTCCTCCATATGTTAAATAATCATTGTAATTATTCAAAATCATCCAATAACTACAACCTTTTAACATATTAGCAAATTATCACGCTAAAGTAAAGAGGAATTATCCACCAAATCAACAGTTATGTTCTTCCATTTTATACAAGCCCCAGACTTTTAATTATATAAAGCCAGAGTGTCAGCGTAAACGCACTGAGCAGTGTCGTGAGCATTATCGTGGTCGATGAAATAACGCCCTCATGCCCCATGTTCCTTGCCATCACAAAGCAGCTCACTGTAGTTGCTGAGCCAAGCATCACAAGAATTGCAATAAGCTCACTGTCCCTGAACCCGAAGGCTACCGCAATAGGAAGAAATACAGCCACAAAGCCCACAAGCTTGATAAATGTGGCTGCAAATGCAGGCTTCGCCTTTGCTGATGCTTTTTTCAAATCAAAGGTGGCACCCATGGCCATAAGTCCCATAGGCGTTGCCATATTGCCAATGCTCGTCACAGCCTTTGCCGGTATTCCCGCAAACGGCAGGCCTATAGCCGACCACAGAAGTCCTGCAACAATTCCTAAAATAATAGGATTGGTCACTATTCCCTTAAATGTCTTTTTGAGCACTGCCTTGTCTATGCCATTTTGCCCCGGCTTAAAAAATGAAAGCACTATAACAGCCATCACGTTGTAAAGCGGTACGCTTCCTATAATCATGACAGGTGCCATGCCTGCGTTTCCATAAATGTTCTGGATAAAAGCTATTCCAAGCAGTGCCGCACTGCTTCTGTATGAGGCCTGTATAAACTCGCCCCGTATGGATTTATCCCTCCACAGACAGGAAACAAGTGTTGATATTGTGATGCTTATCAGCGTAACCACAAAGCAGAATACTATAAATTTAATGTTCCAAACCCTTGAAAAATCAACTGCCGCAAGATCACTAAACAGTAAAAAAGGTAAAGGTATCTTAAACACAAACTTATTCATCCTGTTTGCAAAGTCTTCGTCCAAAATCCCCACCTTGCGAAGAAAAAGTCCAAACACCATCATCAGAAAAATAGGTCCTGTGGCATTTAGACAAAACATTAAATTTTCCATCTCAAATTAAGCCTCCGTCATATCAGTAATCTGTAGTTTGTAATTATACTATTTTATACATTCCAGCTATCACAATAAGCTTTGAACTTAGATATGTCAACCTTTTATTGCACTGTAGATTATTTTAAAAAATTATGGTACACTTATCGCATATTTTATTTAGGAAGGAATTAAACGGTTTGAAAATTCTTATTTTATCCTGTGACACCGGCGAGGGACACAACAGTGCCGGTAAAGCTATAAAAGAAGCGGCAGAGCATAAAGGACATTCTGTGACAATGATAGATATGTTTCTCTTATCGGGTAAAGGAACATCGCACGCAGTATCAGGAGCATATATAGGCATTGTAAAGCATATTCCGTTTTTCTTCGGACTACTCTATAAGGTTGGCATGCTGATATCGAGTGATAAACGTAAATCCCCTGTCTATTTTGCCAATGCCCTGCTTTGTAAAAAGCTATCAGCATACATTGAATCAAACGGCTTTGATGCTGTCGTCACACCTCATCTGTACCCTGCTGAGACCCTGAGCTGCATGAAGCGAAAAAATCTGCTTCATATCCCTGCCGTCGCTGTGGGAACCGACTACACCTGTATCCCATTCTGGGAAGAGACAAATATGGATTATTATGTTATTCCACACGATGATCTGACCGATGAATTTGCAAAACGTGGTATTCCTGAAAACAAGCTGCTGCCATTAGGCATCCCGGTACGACAGGCCTTCTGTACAAGGACTGCTAAAGCTGCTGCAAGAACAAGATTACATCTGCCATCCGATGTGCCTATCTTTCTTGTGATGAGTGGCAGCATGGGTTTTGGCAAGCTTGCTGTCTTTGCCGCAGAGCTTGCAATAAGATGCCATAATAATGAGCATATTGTAATCATTTGCGGCAACAATACTAAAATACAACGCATACTGCAAAATGAGTTTAAGTTCAACAAACGTGTACACGTAATAGGCTACACCAATCAGGTTTCACTTTTCATGGATGCCTGTGATGTAATCTATACAAAGCCCGGCGGCCTCACATCAACTGAGGCACTTGTAAAAAATATACCGATTGTACACACTGCTCCAATCCCCGGATGCGAGGCAGCAAATGTTGCATTTTTCAAAAAACGTCATCTGTCTGTCTCATCAAAGCGTCTGTCAAAGCAGATTGAGCTTGGGAAAATAATGATAGAAAATAAAGAGCTAAATGCAGAAATGATATGTGCACAGCGCCGTGAGCGAAAGCCCTATGCTGCCATACAGATTGTTGGTCTGCTTGAAGAACTGACTCACACTGATACAACTGACTGACTATAAAACCATGTAACTATAAAACTATAAGGAAATTATCATGCCATATTTTTTATTTACACTCTTAGGCTTCGTACTCGGAAGCACTCTCTTTGCTTACTGGATACCAAAACTATTAAAAAACATTGATATCTGCACACTTCCCGATGACCACAATCCGGGTGTGAGCAACGCATTTATGTATGGTGGCTTTTTATGCGGAATACTATCACTCATATGTGAGCTTGCAAAGGGATTTATCCCGGTGTATCTGGGTCAGAAATGCTTAGATATAAACTCACTTCTGTTTGTACCTGTTTTAGTTGCACCTGTCTTTGGACATGCATTTCCTTTTTTACAAAAACAAAAAGGCGGTAAAGCTATTACCGTCTCCTTCGGAGTCCTTTTGGGCCTGTTTCCGGAATTACATCCGGCTGTCTATTTGGCATTTTTCTTTATATTTTTTTCAGTTGTAATAATAATAAATCCACATTCGCTCAGATCTATTCTGACATTTGGTTTTTTTGCATTCAATGTCCTTTTGACTATAAAAACAGCCTCAATCCAGATTGGCTGCTTCATAATCGCAGGGATTGTGATATACAGACACCTGATAAAGCACAATAACGGACCGGTAAGGATAAGTATACTGCATCAGCGGTAATTATGGTATCTGCTTTTACTCATTGATTTTGCTTCTTACATAACTGTTTATTTTCATACATATAGGAATCAGCCCTATCAAATAATATTTGTAATGTACTCTCCTTACAATCCTCCGATATCGCCCATCCGCAAGCGTAATCAATTTGCAGTTCATTTCCGGTGTTGTTTAATTTATCTTTTTCCAGACATAAGCATTTCAGGATTTCATCAACCTCCGCTTTATCTGTGTCATAAATGACTACCATAAATTCATCGCCACCATATCGCCCAACAAAATCGTTAGAAGGAACAGCATTTCTTAAAAGCCTTGCAAAATTAAGAATCAACTGGTCACCAACGGAATGACCAAGTGTATCATTGACCTTCTTAAGATTATTGAGGTCAAACATAATACATGCAGTAGAATCAGTAATAAATTGCGCAGTTCTGAATATTTCTTCACATTTACTCTTGTTAGGAAGAC
>OHBQ01000854.1_pt1 | contig 10832 bp, 8 predicted proteins | sample 1577401 | NCBI WGS metagenome assembly OHBQ01 (sample SAMEA3879581, study PRJEB24766) | human gut metagenome | biome: human-associated habitat; feature: feces | place: USA | collected 1985/1987
GATCGTATCGTGCTTGTCCATCTCGAAGGCCAGCTTGAGTTTGGTTCCCACGCCGTCGGTACCGCTCACGAGCACCGGTTCCTTGACATTCAGCGCCGAGAGATCGAACATTCCGCCGAAGGCGCCGATGTTACCCATCACGCCCAACCGCGAGGTCGAAGCCACGTGTTTCTTGATGCGGCGCACCACTTCGTATCCGGCCTCGAGGTTCACACCGGCCTTTTCATAACTTTCCGCCATAACAATAGTTGGTTTTAGCTGTTTCCTGAATATTTCCACCCGATGTTTTCGAAATACGCATGCAGGACAGGTTCTTCCCTGACACAGCAGATCGAAAACGGAGCGGTTTGTTTAACATTTTTCTTTTTTGTTCGCCTCCTCGATCGTCCCGTAAAGCGACGTCGGATAATTGCCCGTGAAGCAGGCCATGCACAACTCGCAGCGATTGCCCGCCTTCAGCAAGGCATCGGGCGAGAGGTAAGCCAGCGAATCGGCTCCGATATACTCGCACGCCTCCGGAACCGACATACGGGCGCACAGCAGCTCCTCGTACGTCGAAGTATCGACACCGTAAAAACAGGGATTCTTGAACGGAGGGCTGGCGATGCGGATATGAACTTCCGTGGCCCCCGCCTCACGCAACAGACGCACAATGCGCCGGGAGGTGGTACCGCGCACGATCGAATCGTCGATCAGCACCACGCGCTGCCCCGAAACGATACCGCTCACCGACGAAAGTTTCATCCGCACGCCCTTCTCACGCATCGACTGCGACGGCTGGATGAAGGTACGGCCGATGTATTTGTTCTTGATAAGTCCCATCTCGTAGGGAAGACCGCTCGCTTCGGCGTATCCCATGGCAGCGCTCAAACTCGAATCGGGCACACCGACCACGATGTCCGCGTCTGCCGGCGCCTCCTTGTAGAGCAAGCGTCCCGACTCCTTGCGGAAGGCGTGCACGTTACGGCCCTCGATGTCGCTGTCCGGGCGGGCGAAATAGATGTATTCCATCGCACACATCATGTGGCGCTTGAACATCGAATAGTCGCTGCTGCGGATGCCGTGCCGGTCGATCGTAACGATCTCGCCGGGCTCTACGTCACGCACGAATTCGGCACCCACCACCTCGAAAGCACAGGTTTCGCTGCTGACGACATAGCCGTCTCCCAACTTGCCGATCGAAAGGGGCCGCAGACCGTGTTTGTCACGGCAGGCATAGATGCGGTTAGCCGTCATCACCAGAAACGCGAACGCTCCTTCGAGCATATTGAGCGCCTCGATGATCGAATAGATACGGGGCCGGTTGTGGTTGCGTACCTCCTTTTTGATAAGATGGGCGAACACTTCGCTGTCCGAAGTGGACTGGAAAAGACTGCCCTTGTTCTCCAGGTAGTTGCGCAGCAGATCCGCATTGACGATATTTCCGTTGTGGGCCAATGCGAAATCACCCGTATTATGATGGAACAGAAAAGGCTGTATATTCTCCGTTCCGCCGCCTCCGGCCGTCGAGTAGCGGACATGACCGATAGCCATGTCACCCGTAAGAGTCGATAGTTTCGCCTCGTTGAACACCTCCGTAACGAGTCCTTCGCCCCGGACACGCCGCATCGCCCCTTCCTTCGAAACGCTTACGATACCGCACCCTTCCTGCCCGCGATGTTGCAGGGAATGAAGGCCGTAGTAAGTCAGGTTAGCTGCGTCGGGCACTCCCACGACGCCGAAAACGCCGCACTCCTCGTGCAGCTCCCGGTCGCAGATCGGCTGCATTATGCTCTCTTTGTGCATCGGAACTTATTTGATTACTTTTTCCAGACGGGCCAGGATCTCCTCGTAAGCCTCGCGCACCTTACCCAAGTCACGACGGAAGCGATCCTTGTCGAGCTTCTCGTTGGTAGCCATATCCCACAGCCGGCAGGTATCGGGCGACACCTCGTCCGCCAGAACGATCTCGCCGTCCGACGTGCGGCCGAACTCGATCTTGAAGTCGATCAGGTTGATATTCATCTTGGCGAAAAGCTCCTTGAGCACCTCGTTGATCCGGGCGGTCATGGCATAAATCTGTTTCAGCTCGTCGTAGGTTACGACACCCAGCGCCACCGCATGATGATCGTTGATCAGCGGATCGCCCAGCTCGTCGTTCTTGTAACAGATGTCGAAAATCACGTTCGAAGGCTTCGTTCCCTCCTCGATACCCAGACGCTGGGCCATCGAGCCGGCGATGACGTTGCGGACGATCACCTCCAGCGGAATGATCCGCACACGGCGGCACAACTGGTCGCGGTCGTTCAGGGTCTTCACGTAGTGAGTCTTGATTCCCTGCTTGTTGAGATATTCGAAGATCAGGGTCGAGATCCGGTTGTTCAGCACGCCCTTGTTCTCGATCGTGGCCTTTTTGATGTTGTTGAACGCCGTCGCCGCATCCTTGTAGTGAATCAGGATCATATCCGGATCGTCCGTCAGGAAAACCTGTTTGGCCTTACCCTCGTAAAGCATTTCGCCTTGTTGCATAGTGGTTGGTATTTTATAATTGTTATTTTGTTTTCCGGAAATAGTTCACCGCATTCGTGAAGATGTCCTGCACCTTCTCTCCGGCGATGTTCTTAAAGAGGTTCTCCCCGTAACGCTCCGTATGGCCCATCTTACCGAGTATCTGCCCGTCGCGGCTCACGATACCCTCGATCGCATAGTACGATCCGTTGGGATTGTACGGGGCTTCGGCCGTCACGCGGCCTTCGGCATCGACATACTGGAACGCCACCTGCCCGTTCTCGAACAGCTCGCGGGCCAAAGGCTCGCTCACGACGAACTTGCCCTCGCCGTGGCTCACCGCGATCGAATGAATGTCGCCCACCGAGAAACTCGACAACCACGGGGAGTTGGTCGTCGCCACGCGGGTCGAAACGATCTGCGACACATGACGGTTGATGTCGTTGCGGAAGAGCGTCGGCGACTCCCGGGTCACCAGGCCCAGCCGTCCGTAGGGCAGCAGACCCGACTTGACCAGCGCCTGGAAACCGTTGCAGATGCCCAGAATCAGACCGCCCCGGTCGAGCAGACGATGTATTTCCTCCGAAATATCCTTGTTGTTCAGCACATTGGCAATGAATTTACCGCTGCCGTCCGGCTCGTCGCCCGCAGAGCACGAAGATATGGCACGCAGCGATCGCCTCCTTCATCCGGCGGATCGAATCGAAAATAGCCTCCGCCGTCAGGTTGCAGAACACCTCGCTGCGCACTTCGGCACCCGCCCGGCGGAAGGCCTTCGCGGTGTCGTAGTCGCAGTTGCTGCCCGGGAATACGGGGATGAAGACCTCCGGACGCTCGACCGCCTCGCCCGGATAGGTGAAGCTGCGGGGAGCCGGCATCGCCTCCATGACCGGCGCATGGTTGATTCCCTTATCGGGATAAACCGTCGCAAAGCGTTCGGTATTGGCCCGGTAAAGCTCCTCGAGCGGCATTTTTTCGCCGTTGATCGTGAGCGCTCCCTCCGCCTCGGTATGTCCCAGCAACTCGGCGGCCGGAAAATCGAGCGGCTCGGTGCTCTCCACCACGATCGAGCCGTAGGAGTTGTCGAACAGCGTCGCTTCATCCACCTTGACATCGGCACCGATGCCGTTGCCGAAAGACATCTTGGCCAGCGCTTCCGCCACACCGCCGAAGCCGACGGCATAGCCCGAAACGATCTTGCCGGACTCGATAGCCGAACTTACGAAATCGAAATTCCGCTTCAACGCCCCGGTATCGGGCATATGGTTTTCGAGCGGGGTATGACGCACTAGGTAAATCGAATGGCCCGCCTTCTTGAAATCGGTCGAGATGACGCGTCCGGCATCGACAGTCGTAATACCGAAGGCCATCAGCATAGGCGGGACGTTGATCTGCTCGAAGGTACCGCTCATCGAGTCCTTGCCGCCGATCGAGGGCAGTCCCAGTTCGACCTGCATCTTCAGGGCACCGAGCAGCGCCCCGAGCGGCTTGCCCCACGTACGGGGCGACTTGGTCATGCGCTCGAAATACTCCTGATAGGAATAGCGCATCTTATCGTAGCGGGCACCCGCCGCCACGACTTTGGCCGCAGCGTCCACGACGGCATAGGCCGCACCGTGGTAGGGACTCCACGACGCCAGGAAAGGGTTGTAGCCGAAGGCCATAATGCTGGCCGTATCGGTATATCCGTCCGTCGGCAACTTCTGCACCGACACTTGTGTTTCCGAACGTTGCGTACGACCGCCGAAAGGCAGCAGCACGGTCGAAGCGCCGATCGTAGAATCGAACATCTCGATCAGCCCCTTCTGCGAGAGGACATTGTCGTCCGCCAGGTTCGCAAGCATCTTTTCGCGCAGCGTACCGCCCTTCACCTCGCGGCGGAAAGGATCGCGTTCCTCGACCGCACCGATCGCGGCCTGGGCATAGTGCTTGGCCCCTGCGCTGTCGATGAACTCGCGCGAAAGATCGACCACTAATTTGCCCTTGTTGTACATCCGCATACGGCGCGAGTCCGTCACGTCCGCCACATGGGTCACTTCGATATTCTCCTCGGCGCAGTAGCGCTTGAACTCCTCTTCGGCACTCGCTTCGATCACAACGGCCATACGCTCCTGCGACTCGCTGATCGCCAGCTCCGTCGCATTCAGACCGCTGTACTTGGTCGGCACGCGATCGAGGTAAATATCCAGGCCGTCGGTCAGCTCGCCGATGGCTACGCTCACACCGCCCGCACCGAAGTCGTTCGACTTCTTGATCAGGCGCGTCACTTCCGGACGGCGGAACAACCGCTCCAGCTTGCGCTCTTCGGGGGCGTTGCCCTTCTGCACCTCACTGCCGCACATCTCGAGCGACTTGTCGGTATGCTCCTTCGACGAACCCGTCGCACCGCCCACGCCGTCGCGGCCCGTGCGGCCGCCGAGCAGCAGGACCACGTCGCCCGGCACGGGGGACTCCCGACGCACGTTTTCGGCTTTCACGGCGCCCACCACGGCACCGACTTCCAGACGTTTGGCCACATAGTCGGGATGATACACCTCGCGGACGTGGGTCGTGGCCAGTCCGATCTGATTGCCGTAGCTCGAATAACCGGCGGCGGCCTTAAGGCTGATGACGCGCTGGGGCAGTTTGCCGGGCAGCGTTTCGCTTACGGGTTGATAGATATTTCCCGCACCCGTCACACGCATCGCCTGATAGACGTAGCTGCGACCCGACAACGGATCGCGGATGGCACCGCCCAGGCAGGTCGAAGCACCGCCGAAAGGCTCGATCTCGGTCGGGTGGTTATGGGTTTCGTTCTTGAACTGCAGGAGCCATTTCTCGGTCCGGCCATCGACGTCCACATCGACGAAAACGCTGCATGCGTTGTTCTCCTCGCTCACCTCCAGGTCGTCGAGCAGTCCCTTGCTGCGCAGGTAACGGGCACCGATGGTCGCCAGGTCCATCAGGCAGACGCTCTTGCCCTCGCGCCCCAGTTCGCGGCGGATTTTCAGGTAAAGCGCCAGCGTGCCTTCGATCTCGTCTTTCACGAACGACTCCTCGACCGTAATGTTCTCCAGCTCAGTCGTGAAGGTCGTATGACGGCAATGGTCGCTCCAGTACGTATCGAGAATCCGCAGCTCGGTTTCGAACGGATCGCGGCCCTCGTTCCGGAAATATTTGACCACTTCACGCAGGTCGTCAGCATTCATCGCCAGACCGTTCTTCTTGCAGTAGGCATCGAGTTCCGCATCTTCCATCTCCCGGAACCCGTCCAATACCGGCACCGGTTTCACGGGGGCGTTTTCCAAATCGTCCAGGACCCGCAAATCCTTCTCGCGCGACTCCACGGCATTGATATAATAGCGACGAATACGCTCCATCGTCTCCTTGGGAAGTTTCGAAGGGAAGATCAGCAGCTTCGAACTCTTGATCTTCACCTCGGCCGAAGGATCGATCAACCGCACGCAGTCCACGGCCGAAGCCGCTCGCTGGTCGAACTGTCCGGGCAGGCACTCCACAGCCAGAAAGCTGTTGCCGCCCAGATCGCACGAATCCGTCACGGCATCGGTAACCACCTCGCCGAAGACCCTGTAACGGCTCTTCTCCAGCAATTCGTCCGAAAAACCGAACAGGTCGTACACGTTCAGCAGCCGCAGGCCGTCGAGCGAAAGATTCAGGTTGGCATTCAGGTCGCGGAGCAGGCTCTCGGCCTCGACCCGGAATTCGGGGTATTTCTCAACGAAAATACGGTAACTCTTCATTATCTTATTTTTGACTTTATTTCACAAATCTGTCGGCCCACTTGGCGGCATACTCCTCGCCGGTCACACCGACGAAAGTCACGTGTCCCATCTTGCGCTTGGGCTTGGAAACGGTCTTGCCGTAAATATGGACATACACACCGGGGCGATTCTCCCGAGCAAGCGCCTCGGCCCGCTCCAGATCCTGTCCCAGGATGTTTTTCATCACGGTAGGGGCCTTCAGCTGCGGCTCTTCGAGGGGCATATCGAGCAAGTAACGGCACAGCTCCCGGAACTGGTTGGTCGTCGAACCCTCGATGGTCCAGTGTCCGCTGTTGTGCGGGCGCGGCGCCATTTCGTTGAAATAGACCTCGTCTCCCTTCACGAAATATTCGATAGCCAGAATCCCCCGGTAACCGCAGTCGCGCATGAAACGCTTGCTCTGGGACACCATCCGCTCCCGCACCTGGTCCGGCATCTCCGCCGGCACGATGCACAGATCCAGAATACCGTCCTTGTGGATATTCCGCCCTACCGGGAAGCAGATCACGCGCTCTCCGTCCGACACCAGCACCACGCTGGCCTCGAAATCGAACGGGACGAACTCCTCCAGAATGCAGGGCACCGCGAGCAGTTCGCGGGCTTTCGCAAGGTCGGCCTCGCCGCGAAGCACCGCCTGACCGTGTCCGTCGTAGCCCAGCGTACGGGTCTTGAGCACGCACGGATAACCGATTCGCGCAATGGCCCGATGCAGCGACTCCTCGTCATCGACAGCCATGAAAGCGGGCGTCTTCAATCCATGATCGCAGGCATTGCTCTTCTCCCGCAGGCGATCCTGCGAGTCGAACAGAGGCCTGAACCCTTGTTTGATATTGTATTTTTGCTCGAGAGCCACCAGCAGATCGCCCGGCACGTTCTCGAACTCGTAGGTCACCACGTCGCTGCGGCGGCAAAGCTCTTCTAACGCCGCCGGATCGTCGAACCGGCCCACGATCCGCTCGTCGCTGATCTTAAACGCCGGAGCATCCTCCGCCGGATCAAGGCAGATCGTCCGCGCACCCAGCAGATGCGCCTGCTCGATGATCATCAGCCCCAACTGGCCGCCACCGATAATTCCGATCGTCTTCACCGCACTCATCGGTCTAAAGTTCCGCTTTAAGTACATCCTCAGTCTGTTTCGCACGGAACATCTCCAGACGGGCCGCCAGCGCCTCGTCCTTCAATGCCAGGATCGACACGGCGATCAGGGCCGCATTCTTCGCCCCGTTGATCGCTACGGTCGCAACCGGCACGCCGCCGGGCATCTGCACGATCGAAAGCAGGGAATCCAGCCCGTTCAAGGCTCGAGATTTGACCGGCACACCGATCACCGGGAGCGCGGTCATACTGGCCACCATGCCGGGCAGGTGCGCAGCGCCTCCGGCTCCGGCGATGATTACCTCCAGTCCGCGCGACTTGGCCGTTTTGGCATACTCCACCAGCAGGTCGGGGGTGCGGTGGGCGCTCACCACCCGCTTCTCGAACTCCACACCGAATTGCGCGAGCGTCGCCGCAGCGTCGGACATAACGTCCCAGTCGCTGGTCGAACCCATGATTACTCCAACTTTCATAGTAAGAAACGTACTAAATCAACCAAAAAAGAGCCGCTACGACAGAATTCGTCATAGCGGCAAGATTATATTGCTGCGGGAAGCCGATTCGTGCCCTCCTGCATAGTTCCGTCGATAAAATCCGATGCAGGAACGACACTGCACGCTCCGGCCGCACATCGAGCCGACAGCATCTGCTGTCGCTTTCGCCGGGTATGGTGCATCTGAATCCTTTCCATCGTTTCGGAAGTCGTAGCCGCCGACGGACCTGCGGCCCATCGCCTTTTACTCGCACAAAAGTACGAATAATTTCAACGACAACCTAACAATCCCGACAGTTTTATTTCGACATTGTATCGACAAAATCCGCTACCGGATTTTCGCCTCGCAATAAGCGCAGCGGCAGGTGTCTCCCGCTTTGACAAAAAGCGGATCGACATCCTCCGTAGCCGAAATACACCGGGAGTTGGGGCATTTCATACTCCGGTCTATGAACATCCCCTCGGCCAGGTCGGGGACTGCGGCGAGCTTCTCGCCTTCGGCCCATTTCAGCAACGTATAGATCAGAGCCATGCGCACGAACTTACCGTTCTCGACCTGCCGGAAATAGGCTGCCCGGGGATCGTTGTCCACCGCACGCGTGATTTCGTTCACACGAGGCAGCGGATGCAGCACGATCATATCCGACTTGGCCGTGCGGAGTTTCGACGGATCCAGCACAAAACTGTCCTTCACGCGGTTAAACTCCTCCTCATCGAGGAAACGCTCCTTCTGCACGCGGGTCATGTAGAGAATGTCCAACTCGGGCATCACCTCCTCCATCGTCGATACCTCGCGGAATTCCACCCCTTCGGTCTGGGTTTCGATCTCATGAAGCATATACTCGGGCAACCGCAGCTCGTCGGGGGCGATCAGCACCACCCGAATCCCTTCGTAGCGCGACATCGCCTTGATAAGCGAATGCACCGTGCGGCCGAATTTCAGGTCGCCGCAGAAGCCGATCGTCAGGTGATCCAGCCGCCCCTTCTCGCGCTTGATCGTCAGCAGGTCGGTGAGCGTCTGCGTCGGATGGCTGTGGCTACCGTCCCCGGCGTTGATGACCGGGATACCGGCATACTGCGAGCCGACCAGCGGCGCCCCCTCCTTGAAATGGCGCATGGCGATAATGTCGGCGAAGCAACGAATCACCCGGACCGTATCGGCGACCGTTTCGCCTTTCGACACCGACGACGAAGCGGCGTCCGAAAAACCGATGACGCTGCCGCCGAGCTCCAGCATGGCCGAAGTGAAACTCAGCCGCGTGCGGGTCGAAGGCTCGTAGAAGAGCGTCGCAAGTTTTTTGCCCTTGCAGGCTTCGCTGTATTTGGCCCGGTTGGCGATGATGTCTTCCGCCAGGGCGATGATCTGCCCGATCTCGGCGACCGACAGATCCGTAGGGTCGATTAAATGGCGCATAGCGGTTTATTTGTTGATCCAGCTTTCGTCCGAAGGATTGTCGCGGAAGGCGATCAGGCGCTGCCGATCCTCCGGCTTGATATACCCCTCCTCGGCCGCTACTTCGACCAGCGCATCGAGATTCGAAAGGCTATGGTTGATTACGTCGGCTGCAGCAAGCCGCACCAACCCTTTCTTCATGCCATAGGTGAAGATGCTCACCACGCCCAGCACCTCGGCACCCGCCGCACGCAACGCCTCGACCACTTCGATGCACGATCCCGCCGTCGAAATCAAGTCTTCGATTACCACGACTTTCTGGCCCTTTTCGAGTTTGCCCTCGATCTGGTTTCCCCGACCGTGATCCTTCGAGCCGCTGCGGACATATCCCATCGGCAGGTCGAGGATCGTCGCGGCGATGGCCGCATGAGCGATGCCTGCCGTCGATGTTCCCATCAGCACCTCGCACGCGGGGAATTTCGCCTTCACCGTTTCCGCAATCGCGGCCTCGACCTTCTTCCGCACCTCGGGGGCGGTCAGAATCAACCGGTTGTCGCAATAAATCGGGCTTTTGATACCGCTCGCCCAGGTAAACGGCTGCTCGGGGCGCAGGAATACCGCACCGATCGAGAGCAGGCCTTTGGCAATTTCTCTTTCCATAACTATTTCTACATTCTTTAGATTGTCATTCCTTTTTCCGCAAAAACGGCTTTCCGCCTATCGCTCGTCGAGGGCCATACGGAGTACGGCCTCCACCTCGTCGGGCATAATACCGCCCTCGTGCACTTTCTTGTCCCCGACGTAAAATGTCGGTACGTAATAGTAGTCGTAACGGTCGGCCACTTCGGGTTCGGCCAGTTCGTCGATCATCCTGATTTCGATGCGGCCGTAAGGTTCCTGCCGCTGCAGTTCCTCCAGATAGCCCAGCGCCTTCTTGCAGAAGGGGCACCGGGGCTGATAGAAAAGTGTAACCGGTTTCATAACTTCCTTGATTTAGAGTAAAACTTATTTCCCGCTTGCAGCGATAATCAGCTTCTTCGGTCACCGCAATTCACCGCGCATTCCCTTCACACGATCCGGCAACTCCCGTGCCGACCGAAGTTCCGCGAACTCCACGCTCCCAAACCCATTTTAGACAACTGCCGCACGACACGAATCCCGTCCGCATCGCTCGATCCGGACCGCAAAACAGCCCCTCCTGCCGTACCGCCCGAAATACTCCCTTCTGTCGCACACTCTATTTCACGAACTCCTCCACGCACCGGCGATAGGCCGCCACGGGATCGGCTGCCGCCGTGATGGGACGCCCCACCACGATATAGTCCGAGCCGATCTCCCGCGCACGCGCGGGAGTCGTGACCCGCACCTGATCGGCCACCTCTCCGTCCGCAAAACGCACGCCGGGCGTGACGGTCAGGAACTCCCGCCCACAGGCCGCCTTCACCATACCGGCCTCCAGCGGAGAGCAGACCACGCCGTCCAAACCCGCTTCGCGGGTGTTCTGCGCATACTTGACGATCGTATCGTTGATCGGCGCCGAAATGAGCAGCTCGCGCTGCATACGCTCCTCCGAAGTCGAAGTAAGCTGCGTCACGGCGATCAG
>OHBQ01000855.1_pt1 | contig 10830 bp, 8 predicted proteins | sample 1577401 | NCBI WGS metagenome assembly OHBQ01 (sample SAMEA3879581, study PRJEB24766) | human gut metagenome | biome: human-associated habitat; feature: feces | place: USA | collected 1985/1987
TAAGTATAAAAAATAATTTATGGTGATAGATTATGAGTAATTTTGATTTTTTAAAAGAAAAATTTCCAGTATTAGCAAATTTAGGCAATTTAGCAGAAAAATATTTATATACAGACCCTAATTCTTGTTTAATTAAATTAGGCATGATAGGGGAAACTGTTGTAAATTTAATTTTTGAATATGATAACATAAAAAAACCGACAGAAGATAAAGCGGTAAATCGTATAAATATTTTAATTCGTGAAGGTTATATTGATGAACAACTTAAAAATATTTTACATGCTTTGCGTAAAGCAAGAAATAAAGCTGTTCATGAAAATTATGAAAAGCCTTGTGGTCTTTTATTAGAATTTGCCTATGTGCTTAGTGAGTGGTTTATGCAAACTTATGGAGATTATAGATATGAACATAAACCATTTATTTTGCCTAAAAAAGAAGATATTTATTATACAAATATTGAAGAAAACGAATTACAGCAATTAACACAATCTGCATTGCAAACAGCTTCTAAAGCAAAAGCTATTAAAAGAGATAAACGTTTGAATTTAATAAAATCAGCAACAGATAGATTAAAATTAACAGAAGAACAGACAAGATATATCATTGATGCACAACTAAGAGAAGCTGGGTGGCAAGTAGATACAAGAAATATTCGCTATAGCAAAGGCTCAAGACCACAGAAAAATGTAAATATGGCAATAGCAGAATGGCCTACAATGACAGATAAAAAAACTACAGGTCATGTAGATTATGCGTTATTTATTGGTTTAAAACTTGTAGCAGTAGTAGAAGCTAAAAGTATAGATAAAGATATTTTATCTGTAATGGATTATCAAGCAAAAGAATATGCTAGTCAAATTATAATTGATGAAAAATATTTAATTGGTCAATATGGTGAGTATAAAGTTCCTTTTGTATTTGCGACGAATGGTAGACCGTATTTAAAACAGATAGAAACAGCTTCGGGTATTTGGTTTAGAGATTTACGCAGTAGTTTAAATTATCCTGTAGCTTTGAGAGGTTTTAAATCTCCAGAAGGACTTAAAGAATTATTGCAATTAGATATAGAAAAAGTAAATAGTGAATTAACAAATTATAATCAAGGCTTTTTAGTAGATAAGCAAGGTTTGAATTTGAGATATTACCAAGTAAATGCGATAAAAGCAACTGTTGATGCTATCGTAGCAGGCAAGAAAAATATTTTATTAGCCATGGCTACAGGTACAGGAAAGACTCGCACTATTTTAGGTATGATATATCTATTTTTAAAGACAAAGAGATTTCACCGCATATTATTTTTAGTGGATAGAACGAGTCTAGGTGAGCAAGCTTATGAAACTTTTCGTGAAGTAAAGCTTGAAGAATTGATGACTTTAGATGAAATCTATAATATAAAAGGGTTAAATAATAAACAGATAGATAGAGAAACTAAAATACAGATAGCAACTGTACAAAGTATGGTTAAAAGATTGTTGTATCAAAATGATGAAGATGGTGAAAAATATAATAAAATGCCGTCTGTCAGTGATTTTGATTTAATCATTGTAGACGAAGCTCACAGAGGTTATATCTTGGATAGACAAATGAGCGAAGAAGAACTTTTGTACAATAATCAACAGGATTATATCAGTAAATATCGCTATGTCATTGAATATTTTGATGCCGTAAAAATAGGGCTTACGGCTACACCAGCACTGCATACTACAGAAATTTTCGGCGAACCAGTATTTACTTATTCTTATCGTGAAGCTGTCAATGATAGATTTCTAGTAGACCATGATGTACCGCACAATATCCGTACAAGATTATACAATGAAGGTATAGTCTATCATAAAGGCGATAATATGTTACTTTATGATACAGCTACAAAAGAGGTAACAAATGTAGCTTGCTTAGAAGATGAAGTTCATATCGAAGTGGATAAATTCAATCGTGAAGTAATCACCGAAGATTTTAACCGCAAAGTTTTAATCGAAATCATAGAGAGTATTAGTCGAAAAAATAATCAAAAAGATGAAGATAAGCAGGGAAAAGTATTAATTTTTGCTGTTGATGATAATCATGCAGATTTAATCGTAAAAATCTTAAAAGAAATTTGCCCTGATTATAATATTCCTAGTGATACAATTATCAAAATCACTGCTAGTGCAGGTCAAGGCAATAAAGACCGTATTTTAGAATATATACGTCGTTTTAAAAATGAAAAAGATCCTTCTATTGTTGTTACTGTAGATTTATTGACTACAGGTGTTGATGTGCCGAAGATAGATACTTTAGTATTTTTACGTAGAGTAAAATCTCGTATTTTATTTGAACAGATGTTAGGCAGGGCAACTCGTCTATGTCCGCAAATTGATAAGACTTGTTTTGATATTTATGATCCTGTAGGTGTATATGAAGCTTTAGACAGTGTAAATACTATGAAACCTGTCGTGGTAAATCCTAATATCAGCATAGGAGATATCATCAATAAAATAAAAGAAGATAATGGCATATATACAGCAGATGAACTGAAATATAAACAAAATCAATTAGAGCAATTAGTCGGTAAATTAAATCGTAAACAGCAATCTATGAGCGATAAAAAGAAAAAAGATTTCAAAACAATGACAGGTAAATCAACAACTGATTTTATTGACGAATTAAGAGCTTTGCCAGTAGAAAAAATTAGCTCTTATATACAAGAGCATGAAAGCTATTTTACTTTTTTACAAGAAAAAGATGCTTGTCATGGCAAGGCTCGCATTATTTATGAGGGTGAAGATGAAGTAGTATCTCATACTAGAGATTATGGAAATACGCAAAAACCACAAGATTATATAGAAAGTTTCACTCAATATTTAAAAGATAATATGAATGAAATAATGGCTTTAAAATTAATTTAAAACGTGAAGATTTAAAAAGATTATGCTTAAAACTAGATAGTAATGGTTTTAGTCAAACACATTTAAATACAGCTCTAAATCAAATGACTAATCAAGAGATAACAGCAGATATCATCAGCATAATTCGTCAATGTATACTTGGCAGTGCTAGAGTTAGTCATGAAGAACGTATAAAAAAGGCTATGGAAAAATTGAAAGCAAATCATTATTTTTCTGTAAGTGAAGAAACTTTCTTGAAAAGTATAGAGAAATATTTATTGCATGAGTCTGTAATTAATAAAGAAACCTTTGATACCGATACAAGATTTGTAAAAAAAGGTGGTTTTAAAACTATTAATAAAAAATTTGGCGGACATTTAGCGGAAATTATAGTAGAATTAAACCAATATTTATATGAAGATGGAGGAAAAATAGCTTGAATACACAAGAGATAGTAGCAAAACTTTGGAATTTATGTAATGTACTAAGAGATGACGGTATAACTTATCATCAATATGTAACAGAACTCACCTATATTTTATTTTTGAAAATGGCAAAAGAAACAGGCGTAGAAGCAAATATTCCTGAAGCATATCGCTGGGATAATTTAGTAAATAAAAGCGGTATTGAATTAAAAAATTTCTATAAAGAATTATTAGATAAATTAGGCACTAATACTACAGGTAGAATTAGAGAGATTTATCAAGGTTCAGCGACCAATATTGAAGAACCAAAGAATTTAGAAAAAATAATTAAAACTATAGATGAACTTGATTGGTACAGTGCTAAAGAAGAAGGCTTGGGCAATCTTTATGAAGGTTTGCTCGAAAAAAATGCCAATGAGAAAAAATCTGGAGCAGGGCAATATTTTACCCCTCGTGTACTCATTGATGTGATTGTAGAGCTTGTAGCACCACAGGCAGGCGAACGTTGTAATGATCCAGCTTGCGGAACTTTTGGCTTTATGATTTCTGCAAATAATTATGTAAAATCTCAAACCGATGATTATGATGATTTAGATGAGGAACAAAGTGATTTTCAATACAAAGAAGCTTTTACAGGTTGCGAATTAGTACATGATACGCATAGATTAGCTTTGATGAATGCAATGCTTCACGATATTGATGGCGATATCATGCTTGCTGATACATTATCCAATCAAAGAAAAGCATTAAAAGATTTTGATGTAGTGCTTGCCAATCCTCCTTTTGGTACGAAAAAAGGTGGCGAACGTGCAACACGTGATGACTTCACTTATCCTACGAGCAATAAACAGTTGAATTTCTTGCAACATATTTATCGTAGTTTAAAAGCCAATGGCAAAGCTAGAGCAGGTGTTGTACTTCCAGATAATGTATTATTTGCTGACGGTGATGGCGAAAAAATCCGTGCCGATTTAATGGATAAATGCAATCTGCATACAATTTTGCGATTACCTACAGGGATTTTCTATGCTCAAGGTGTAAAAACGAATGTATTATTTTTCACACGTGGCAAAACAGATAAAGATAATACAAAAGAAGTGTGGTTCTATGATTTAAGAACGAATATGCCTTCTTTTGGTAAAACAAATCCACTCAAAAAAAGCGATTTTGCCGATTTTATCAAAGCTTATACAGCAGAAGATAGACATAAAATACAAGATAAAAGATTTTCTGTATTTACAAGAGAACAAATTGCCGAAAAAGGCAATAGCCTTGATTTAGGCTTGATAAAAGATGATAGTATCTTAGATTATGAAGACTTACCAAATCCTATTGATTGTACAGAAGAAATGATTGCAGACTTATCCGAAGCACAAGCCTTGCTTAGTGAAGTTGTAAATGAATTAAAATCCTTAGAAAATGGTGAGGCTTAAAATGGCAAAGAAAAAACAAATAGAGTTAACCATAGAAGAAAAATTGCAAAATGCCTTAGTACCAAAAGAAGAACAACCATATAAAATACCTAGTAATTGGTGTTGGAGTTATTGGAAATATTGTGGTAAGTTTATTGCTGGTAATGGATTTAAAAATATATATCAAGGATTTACTCAATATGATATACCCTATTATAAAGTAGGAAGTTTAAAGTTTTGTGATGAAGGAAACTATTTAATAGATGAAACAAATACGATTAATGAAGAAATAAGAACAAAATTAAAAGCTGTAAAAATTCCTGTTAATTCTATAATTTTTGCTAAAATTGGAGAAGCTATAAAGTTAAATAGACGTTGTTTAAATAAAATTGAATGTTGTATTGATAATAATTTGATGGCATTTATTTCTGAAAAATATTTTTATAAGTATATTTTTTATTGGACAAAGTCATTAAATTTTTATGAATTAACAAATGCTACAACAGTACCTGCTCTTAGAAAAACAGATTTAGAAAATATACCGATACCTTTACCACCATTAAATGAACAGCAAAGAATAGTAAATAGAATAGAGTCTTTATTTGCTAAATTAGATAGAGCAAAGGAATTAATAGAAAATACTTTAGCTCAATTTGAACAAAATAAAATGGCAATACTGCATAAAGCTTTTACTGGTGAATTAACAGCAAAATGGAGAAAAGAAAATAATATTGATTTATCTAGTTGGCAAGAAAAAACAGTAGATGAGTTGTGTACATCATTAAAATATGGTACATCAAAAAAATCTAACCCCGAAGGTTCTGTAGTTGTATTAAGAATGGGAAATTTACAAAATGGGGAAATAGATTGGTCTAATCTTATGTACACAGATGATAAAGATGATATAGAAAAATATTTGTTAAAAAAAGGTGATGTATTATTTAATCGTACAAATAGTCCTGAACTTGTAGGAAAAACATCAATTTATCGTGGTGAATATCCAGCTATATATGCAGGTTATTTAATAAAATTAGATTATGGAAAAGATATTATTGGCGAATATCTTAACTATATGATGAATTCTACTAAAGCAAAACATTATTGTTATACTGTTAAAACTGATGGAGTAAGTCAGTCTAATATAAATGCAAAAAAAATAGGTGCATTTGAAATTCCAGTACCTACTATTGAAGAACAACAGGAAATTGTTAATATTTTAGATAGATTATTGGCTAAGTATAATAAAATAAAAAATTTAGAACAGCAATTAGAAAAAATAGAATTACTGAAAAAAGCAATACTAGCTAAAGCTTTTCGTGGTGAATTAGGCACAAATAACCCTGATGAAGAAAGTGCTGAAAATCTATTAAAAGAGATTTTAGCTGAAAAATAATTTAAGAAAGACTATCTCAAAAAAAGAGATAGTCTTTTTTTGTAGATTTAGTAGATAACTTTTTTTATGTTAAAATAATTGTACTAAATAAAATAATAAGAGGTAATCATGGAGAATATGAATAAGAATATTGCCTATGAGCATATAGATTTTTCGGAGATAACGAAGGTGCGTTTTTGTACTTTGGTGGAAAAATGCAATTATATACCTAATCATTGGCATCAATCCATAGAGTTTATTTATCTAATCAAGGGCGAAAGATTGGCGACTATAGAAAATAAATCGTTTTTGCTTCATGATGGTGATTGTGTTTTAGTCAATGCAAATGCTATTCACTCTATGAAATTGATGGAAACAAATACAATTATTTTGTTGCAAATTCCTATAGATTTTTTAGAGCAGTTTGTACCAGATATACAAGAGATTATATTTGTACTCAATGACAGTAAAAATACACCAAGAAAACAGGAGTGTTTAAATAAGGTAAAATCCATATTGTTGGAAATGAAAAGGGTTTATGACGCAAAGGAAGATGGATTTTTATTGAAGTTTAATAGTTTATTGTTTTCATTGTTGTTTGAATTGAAGACTCATTTTAGTGTAAAAATGATGAATGTCAATGTAGGTCAACGGAAAAAAGATTTAGCTAGATTGAATATAATTTTAAAATATTTGCAAGAGAATTATAAGCAAAATATAGCTTTAGAGGATATAGCAAAATTGGTACATTTTCAGACAAATTATTTTTGTAGATTTTTTAAAAAGCATATGGGTGTTACTTTTATCGAGTATCAAAATCAAGTGAAATTAGCTTATGTTTATCGAGATTTAATCAATACAAAAGATAGTTTGTCTATGATTTTATCAAGACATGGTTTTAATAATTATAAATTATTTAGGACTTTGTTTAAAAAGCATTTTGGCAATACACCTATGAAGGTGCGTAAACATATTGTCGAGCAAGATTGATAGTTGGTTGGTGGTGAAGTGATGAAAAATTATTTTAAATATTTATTGAGTATATGTTTTATCATTGGTCTATGTTTGCATAGTGAATTTGTTTTTGCTGAAAGTTTGAAGGGAAATGCTCTAAAACAAGGCGATTGTATAGGTATAGTAGCACCTGCTTCAGGTATTGAAGATATGAATATAGCTGACGCTATCAATAAATTGCAAAATTGGGGTTATAAGGTGAAATTATCGCCGAATTTGTATCAGCAATCAGGATATTTAGCAGGTAGCGACCAAATGAGAGCTGATGATTTAAATAATTTTTTTGCTGATGATGAAGTTGATGCGATACTTTGTCTTCGTGGCGGTTATGGTAGCGGTCGAATACTTGATTTATTGAATTATGAAATGATAAAACAGCACCCTAAAATGGTGATTGGCTATAGTGATATAACAGCATTGCATATGGCATTGATAAAAAAAGTAGATTTAGTGCCAGTGCATGGGGCTATGGTTATAGATATCAACGATAATGGCTATAATTATACCGATAATCAATTAAAATTGGGTTTAGCAAATGAAAGTTTAGGGGCGAATAATGAATTTGTTTTGCCAAGTAATCATAAATTAAAAGTGTTAAAAGAGGGTTATGCTAAAGGTAAAATCATTGGCGGTAATTTATCTGTATTAGCTTCTTTATCTGGCAGTGAATATCAGCCAAATGGTGAAAATTGTATTTTATTCATTGAAGAAGTCGGTGAGGACTCTTATGTAATAGATAGATGTTTTCAGCAATTATGGCAAAGTGGAGCGTTAAAGCAAGTGAAGGGCTTAATCATTGGTAATATGCGAAGATGTGAGCCAACAGAGCCGACACAATTTGATTACTCTGTAATGCAGGCAATCAAGCAATATGCAGATAAAGCTAATATTCCTGTAGTTTATGATATGCCAGTAGGTCATGGAGCGATAAATGGATTTTTGCCTTTGAATGTAGAAATAACACTTGATGCAAATACAGCTAATCCGCAAATAATTTTTAATGAAAGTTATGTAAAATAAAAAAGAGTAGTTTGATAAATATAATATCAAACTACTTTTTTTGAAGATTTTTATAAAATTTCTTTTAATGTATCAATAGATGATTGTGGTGTTGCCCAGCTAGTGGCAAAACGCACTACTGTATGTGTATCGTCATATTTTTCCCAGAAGCTACAGCTGATTTTTTGGCGGAGTTCTTTTAGTTTAATATCTTCTAAAATGATGAATTGCTGATTAGTATCTGTTTCTAAGAAGAATTTATAATTTTTTTCTTTGAAGATAGCTTTTAATTGTTCAGCTTTTTCAATGGCATTTTTAGCGATTTTAAGATAGAGATTATCAGTAAATAATGTATCAAATTGAATACCGAGTAGTCTACCTTTAGCAAGTAATGCCCCATGTTGTTTGATGATAGTGAAGAAATGAGGTATTAAATTTGGTTTTGTGATTACTACTGCTTCACCGAATAATGCACCAACTTTTGTACCGCCAATATAAAATACATCACAATATTTAGCGATATCTTGCATAGTAACATCAGTGTTTAAAGAAGCAAGACCATAGCCAAGTCTAGCACCATCTAAAAATAATGGTAGATTGTATTTGTGGCAGATAGCGGATAAATCAGCTAATTCTTGTTTAGTATATAAAGTACCCCATTCAGTAGGGTGAGAGATATATACAGCTCCAGGAATAGTCATATGTTCAAAACTTTCATCACCATAAAATTTAGTGAGATATTTTTCTACTTCACTGGCTTTGAGTTTGCCTTCTTCTTGTGGTAAAGTGATGACTTTATGTCCACCAAATTCAATAGCACCAGCTTCATGAAGTTCGATATGAGCGCTATCTACGCCGATGACACCTTCGTATGATTTTAATAGACCATCGATTACAGTAGCATTTGTCTGTGTACCGCCAACGAGAAAATGAACTTGTGCTTCAGGACAGTTGCAAGCTTGACGGATTTTTTCGCGAGCAGATTCGCAATATGTATCATTGCCATAACCAGGAGTTTGTTCAAAATTAGTAGTTACAAGTTTTTCTAAAATAGAGGAATGTGCTCCTTCTAAATAATCGCTGTCAAAATATAACATCATATCACCCTTTTATATAAAATTAGATAATCTATATTATATCGTAAAGAAATGAAAAAATGAATATTTAAACTTATTGTCAATTTTCCATATTATATGTTATGATAATAAATCATATAGAAATAGTATGAAAAGGTGGTATGATTATGAATGGCGATTTTTGGCAATCATTTTTAATGATAAGTGATATATATACGGTAGGATTTTTGGTTTTATTATGTATTTTCTTTGGCATTATTCATTATCTCTATCGCAAACGTAAAATGGATTTTTCCTTAGTGGTATTAATCGGTATGGGTCTTGGCTGTATTTTAGGTATACTCATGCAGTATATGGCAGGTTTTCCTAATGACCCAATGCAGGTTACTTTTATTAAAGAAACAACGAATTGGTTACAATTATTTGGCAATGGTTATATTGATTTAATCAAAATGATAGTAGTACCACTGGTAATAGTTTCTATCGCTCATGTTATTGTGAATATGAAATCTGAGCAAAAAATGAGCTGTTTAGTGAAGAAGACTATTTTAGTTACAATGTCTATGGTAGCTGTGGCTTCTATAGTAGGTATAGCGTTTGGTATTTTCTTCAATGTTGGTGGCGATGCTTTGACAAATGTAGCAACAGAGGCAAAAGCGAAAGAAATTGTTTCTGTGGCAACTACACTTAGAGGGCTGATACCAGGAAATTTAGTTGATGCTATGGTAAAAAATAATATCATTGGTATGGTTATTTTTGGAGCATTTTTAGGCAGAGCTATTTGGTGGATAAAAGCTGATGAGCCAAAAGTTGAGGAATTTATGCGCAAATTAGTCAATGGTTTGCATAAAGCTTTGATGAATATGGCGCTTTTGATTTTAGATTATATGCCATGGGCAGTAATTGCACTATTAGCTAATACTATTGCGCAAAAAGGTTTAGATAGTATTTTAAGTGTAGTACATTTTATTTTTGTATTGTATTTAGCGATTATTGCACAGTTTATTATTCAGTTGATAGCATTGAGTGTAAATGGCATAAATCCTATTGTGTACATGAAAAAATCATTGGCCTTGCTTATTTTAGCCTTTACTTCTCGTTCTAGTGTAGGGTGCTTGCCTATTACGATTGAAACTTTGACGCAAAAATTAGGCGTAAATCAAGCAACAGCAAGTTTTGTAGCTGGTTTTGGTACAACAGCTGGTATGCAAGGCTGTGCAGGAATTTTTCCTTCATTATTAATTGTCTATGTATGCCATTTGACAGGAACAGCTATGGATTTTAGCATGATCGTCATGACGATAATCGTAGTAACATTAGGTTCACTTGGTATAGCAGGTATTCCAGGAACTGCGACAATGGCAGCATCTGTAGGTTTATCTGGCGTGGGCATGGCGTCTTCTTTTAGTTTGATTGGCCCAATTTTGGCTATAGACCCATTGATTGATATGGCTAGAACTATGTTGAATGTATCTGGCTCAGTAACGAATGCTTTGATTATTGATAAAAGATTAGGTAATTTAGATGAAAATATATATAATGAAATAAATAAAAATTAGTATGTGAATTTGTCAAAGAGGTGATATATTATAAATTTCTTGTAATATATTGCCTTTTTGCTTATTTTGCGATATTTTTTTTATAGAGGATATAATTAATTTTTTAATA
>OHBQ01000857.1_pt1 | contig 10790 bp, 12 predicted proteins | sample 1577401 | NCBI WGS metagenome assembly OHBQ01 (sample SAMEA3879581, study PRJEB24766) | human gut metagenome | biome: human-associated habitat; feature: feces | place: USA | collected 1985/1987
TGAGAAAATTGTACCCTATCAACTCATTTTCACGGAAAACGAAATAGAATTGTGGACCTGAACCCGGAACTGACTTTTCCATAATTTGTTGCATGGTTTTCACACCGCCGTATGCAGGAAAAAAACCTATTCGCTCAAGAGCATTTAATATGTCAAGCCTTTTATCTGTGGGTATGTCTCTATAATTGATAATCTGTTCCATTTGCTCCACCCCCATTAAAGTTTAATTTGTCAGGCTCTAATTATACAACTTTTCTGCTTAGCGGTCAAAGCGGAACTTCAACAGGCTTTCTATCAGCCGCCCGACGATATGTTCCTGCATATCTGTGTTGATCTGTCCGTCCATTTTCGCACAAGAGCGGATATATCCGGCATAATGGGATAGGACGGCGGCAACAGCTTCCGGGTCGCCCTCGCTTGCCTTAACGATTGTTTCATAGGGAAGTAGCTGGTTCATAGGACAAGCCCTCCAACTCTGCCCGTAGCCGCCGTAAAATCATCTGAATACGCCGCCCGGTTGTGTTGCCAGCCCGTCCATATCTCCGTCCAATCTCCCTATGCGTCAATCGTTGGAAGTAGTACAAGAAAATGATTTCCTGTTCCATCTGTGATAGTGCGGACAGGGCTGCGGCAAGCTCTGGACTTTCCAAAAGCACCATCTGACCACAGACGAAAAGCGGATAGCTGGTCATGCCGGATTGCTCCGCAAAGTATTTATCTGTGGTACTGAATGGATAGTGTTTTTCTTCTATCAGATATTCAAGCGAGATTTCCCGCTTGCGGCGGCTCCGTATGCTCCGGGCTGCGTCTATGGCAGCGTGGCGAATAACAGTCTTGCAAAAGGCATCGTGTGTATGCCGGATATGTTCTTGATACTTTTCGTGTTCGGTCATGGAAAATCCCCCTTTCTGAATAATGGCAGAGGGCGGCAGCATCTTGTGCTGTCGCCCTCTTGATTACCGAACAGCAAAGACGGGCGGGGCTGTCAACGGCGGCGCATTTGCGCCGTTCATCTTGACCGTTGACAGGCTCGGCTGGGTTTGCTATCTGCTCACGGCAATTCACTCTCATTGATAGGAATTGCTTCAAGTTCCGTATTCAAATTGTTCCAATAAGAGCCAATATCCGCACTTGTGAAATACTTAAAACCGCCTGCTTCTGACTTCAATTCGCCGTTTTTAACTCCATAGCAGGCGTAAATCAAATCGTAGCTTGTTCCATCTGAGAGGTTAAATCTAAAGCTGGTCACATCTGCTCCGGCAGTTTCCTCAGTCGTTTTGTCTTTTAGGGATAAGCCCTTGAACTTATCATACAGGGTCTTTATATCATTTTCAGCAACAACTACTTTCTTTTCTGCTGATGCAGGCACTCCGTCATAGTGGTACATTTCAACGTTTTCGACATCTTCAACCTCAAATGGGAAGTCGATTTTGACAGGCTCATAAGCAATGTTTATAGGTAACAGAAAGAGAGCTGTAAAAATTGCAATGATACAAAGAGCGATGGAAACGAGAACAGCAATCGTTATCTTTTTTCTGCCTCTCTGCTTTTCTTTTGCCTCATGGCGCATAATAACGCTTTCGCTTTCTTCGTGAAGAACATCTTCGCTCGTGTGAGAAAGCAATTTCTGATAAATTGCGTTACAGTCAGCACAGGCGTTCAAATGCTCTTTTACCATCTCTGCGCTTGCTTCGCTGCAAGCACCGTCAACATACAGCGGAAGAATATCTCGAACAATATCGCATTGTTTACTCATGCTTTTCATCCATCCTTTCTTGAATTTTTAGCTTTGCACGATGATAAGTAACTCTCGCCCATGATTCTGTTTTTCCAAAAATTGCAGCGATTTGTGAAAAAGATAGTTCCCCGAATACGCGAAGCTGAAAGACTTCTTTGTATGGTTCTTCCAAACGGTGAAGAACGAGGTGTATGCGGAACGCCATGTCAGAATCTGCAACTGAGTTCTCAACATTTTCATTTGATGGCAAGTCATTGATTTCACTCACATCAGCTACTCGCTGACGGCTTCGCATTTCATCATGGTAAAGGTTTTTTGCTATGGAGCAGAGCCATGTCAATTCATCTGACTTACCTTTGAATTGTGATGTTGTAGAAACAGCCTTATAGAATGTGTTCTGCGTGATTTCCTCTGCTATCTCACGATTTTTGGCAAGAGAAATAGTATACGAGTATACCTGTAAATAGTAGGCTTTATAGAGCTTTTCATAGTCCATACTTGTCATCACCTCCTTCAGCTTCATAGGTTAGACGGAGAAATCGGAATTTCGTTACAAAGAAGTTTGAAATTTTTATACCTTTACGCTACTCTTGCTTTCTGCGGACTATTGGTAGACGCGCATTAACGGCAAGTAAAGAGATTGCTGTGTCAGCTTGATATGTTCAAATGCTAATTAAGTATAGCATACAGCTATGAATTTTTCTATTGCGTTCCCCTGACTTCGGAATAGTGGCAGGGCTGGCTATCCATGTCTTGTGCTTCTCTACCGTACATGAGCATTTGCACCGGGATTATCGTTTCCATATCCTTCGAGAAGATTGATAACGCCCCATACACCCACACCTGCGCCGATTGCGGTTACTACTGTTTTAAGTCCTGTTACTGATGTTGTAAAAAAGCCCATTTGTTTGTCTCCTTTTTCAAAAAATAAAAAGGGAGCTTCTCTAAATTATAATTTTTAGAAAAGCTCCCATGTCATAAGTTCCATATTCAGTTGTAAAACAACTTCTGGTCACAATGTCCAGAAGTCAGAAGCCGATGCGGAAAAGGCATTCTTAAAGGAAAACAGTTTCATGCAGGAGGAACAGCCGGGGGATTCTGACAGCACGATGGAAAATGAGGTTCATGTCAGGGACACCTACCAACGGTCTGAGGAAAAAGGAAAATATCACAAAGGGCGTGTGCAGAGAGAACACGCACACAGAGAGCGTGCGAAGTCAGAAAATACAAAGCAGTCCGATTATGGAGATTTCCAGACAAAGGATGCCACATTTTCGCAGGGACAGGCGGAAGAATTTACCGACAAAAAAGTCGGAAAAGAGTCGTCAGAAGTTACAGAAAGCAAAGGACAAGATGCCGAAAAAGCGGCAGTATGAGATGAAACGTGTCTTTGATGAACAGACCGGAAAAGCAAAGTATGTGGTGGTTCCGGTGGAAGTGGAGAAGCCATTCAAGCCTGACGGACTTGGAAAAGCTGCGGTTCACAAACTCCAGACCGAAAATATGTATTTTGTGCATCGAAAGATTGCAGAGACAGAAAAGGATAATTCTGCTGTGGAGGGTGCACATAAGACAGAACAGCGTGCAGAAGATGTTTACCATTACATGAAATATCACCGCAAGAGCAAGGCACAGAGAAAGCGTGACCGCCTAGAGCGATTGCAGAAAAAACAGGTCACAGCGGATATGAAGCTGGAGTATGAGAAATTCATCAGTGAAAATCCACATCTAAAGGGCAACAGTCCAAAGAAGCAGTTGCAAAGGCAGCTACAGAAACAGCGTATCAAGCGTGAGTATGCCAAGGCAAGGCGGGCAGGAGCAGAAGCCAAGACTGCAAAGGAAACATTTACAAAGACAGCCAATGCTGCAACCGGCATTGCAAAGAAGTTACAGGAGATTGCCACAAAAAATAAAACACTGATTATCACAGTGGGTATTTTTGCTCTTCTGCTTATTATGATCATGTCGGCATTATCAAGCTGCGGTTCCATGTTTACCGGAACTGTAACAACAACGATGGCAAGCACATATCTTAGCCTTCCGGCAGAGATTGATGCAGCAGATTTATCTTTTACAGAAAAGGAAATGGAGCTGCAAAACAAGATTGACCGGATTGAAACTGATTATCCGGGATATGATGAATACGATTATAACCTTGGTGCAATCGGGCATGATCCATATACACTGATCAGTTATCTTTCCGCAGTCCATACGGAATTTACTGCCGCAGAAATGGAGAGTGAAATTCAGGAATTATTTGATGCCATGTATTCCCTTACTACTGAGGAAGTGGAGGAGACACGGACAAGGACAGTCACAAAGACCGGAACCAGAACAGTTACAAATGCAGATGGAAGCATCAGTACCGAGGAATACGAGTATGAGGAGGAAGAAGAATATATCGTAACAATCCTTCGAGTCACTTTAACGGTCACACCTCTTGAGAGCATTGTTGCCGGACGTATGGATACGGAACAGGCAGAAATCTTTGCCGCCTACACGGAGACAAAAGGCGGGTTACAGGTATTTGGAACACCCGTGGATTACTACTGGTACTACTATATCAGCAGTTATTATGGCTACCGGAAAAATCCAAACACCGGAGCCGAGGAGCTTCACAGGGGTGTGGATATAGCGGTGCCGACAGGAACGTTTGTATATGCGGCACATGATGGAACGGACAGCTTAAATGTGTCCGCAGGGCAGAGTGTAAAAAAAGGTGACAATATAGGTAAAAGCGGAAATACAGGAAGCAGTACCGGAAGCCACCTTCATATCGAGTGCTTGTATAACGGGGAGTATTATAACCCGTTATTTTATTTTGAAGCAGGAGAGCAGACCATTTATGGAGAAACAACGGGCGGCACCGGAGGAGGAACCGGCAATGTGATACCGCCGGAATCCTATGATGATGCAACCGTACAGACGCTTATGCGTGAAGCAAACAGGTATCTGGGAATGCCATATACTTTTGGCGGCACAGCTCCGGCTAGTTTTGACTGTTCCGGTTTTGTATGCTGGGTATTTTCAAATAGTGGCGTACATAACCTGCCAAGAACCACAGCACAGGGCATTTATGACCAGTGTACTCCGGTATCAGCGGCAGATGCAAAGGCAGGGGACATTATATTTTTTACAGGAACCTATAATGCAGGACGTCCGGTTACACACGTTGGTATCTACTGTGGAAACGGTACGATGGTGCATTGCGGTGATCCAATTCAGTACACATCAATCAATACTTCTTACTGGCAGAGCCATTTCTATGGTTTTGGAAGATTGAATTAGCGAAGGGAGGAATTATTTTTGTCAGTAGAACGAATCAATTCACAGCTTAAAAAGGTCAGAGAGCAGATAGCACAGCTACAGGCAAAGGAAAAAGACCTTGCAGAACAGAAACAGATGGCGGAGGATGCCGAAGCCATGAAGATCATACGAAAATATAAAATCTCATCGGAGCGTTTGCAGATGTTAAACAAGCTCAGTGAGGATGAAGTCAGAAATTTATTACAGAAACGGGAACAGGAAAAGGAGGTTTCAATCAATGAAAAACAGGAAATTATCGGCTAGGGCGGTAGTGTCCCTTATGCTGTCGGCAATACTTTTTTGTATGCCGATTGGGGCATTTTTTGCCAACAGGACAAATACGATAGAGGTTCATGCGGAGGATACTGCCGAGCAGAAAACGGAAAGTGCAAGTGACGCAGAAAATACAGTTACACCCGGCAATGGCAGGGAAGAAAATTCAGGAACAGATACCGGAGAGGGAAAGACGGAAAATTCCACAGAAGGCACAACAGAAGATTCGTCTGAAGAAACACAGCCTGCCGCAAAATGCACCTGCAAGGAAAAATGCAGTCAGTATGCGGTGGATGAGGATTGTGCGGTGTGTGCAAAGGACTATAAGGAATGTGCCTATATCAATCCGAGCGTAAAAATTACAATCAATACACCTTCTGGGTGGCATAACGATACCACGAAAGTAACAGTCAAGGTGGAGGATACTATTGTATCCGGCAATTTTACCATTCAGACAGTAAAGGCAAAAGTCGGACAGAATGGAAGCTGGACAGATATTACCGAGGATATGTACATAGAGATTTCCGAAAACAGCACTATTTATGTGCAGGTCACAGACCAGAAGGGCAAGACCTATGAGAAAAATCGCTATATCAAGTGCTTTGATTTTACGAAGCCTACCTTAAATGCGGCAGTCAGCGACGGTCTTTTGAGCATTCAGGCACATGATACGGATTCCGGTATCAAGGCAATCTATGTCAATGGCTATGAGTTTACAGAGCATACGAATGGAGCCTTGAATATCCGTCTGCAACAGTTCGATGCAGGGTATCAGTATTTCACGATTTCTGCCATGGATAATGCAGGAAATACCTCTGAAATCTATAAAACAGCCAATCCGTATTACACCGATCCGGAGAATAAGGACAGCAGTGAAAAAGATCCGGCACAGCAGCTCCCGGTGGATGCGTCAGCAACCAAGCCTAGCTCTGCAACCGCACAGGTTACAGACCATACCAAGACAGACAGCAATGGAAATACTGTTTCCCAAACAGGCAGTGGAACAACTTCAAGCAGTACAGGAACATCAGCCAAGCAGTCCCCGAGTACGGGAGATACTTCTAAGGATACCGACCAGAGCAGTGACAGCCAGACTTCTGAAAAAGGCAAGGAATTTTATACAATCCAGACTGCATCAGAAAAGGTATTTTATCTGGTGATTGATCGTGACGGGGAAGATGAAAAGGTATATTTCCTTACCGAAGTCAGTGAAAATGACCTGTTAAATACCACAACGGATAACAGCGAGACACTTCCGAAAAATTCAGCAGCATTGGAATCTGCAATTCCTACCAAAGACAGTGCATTGTCAAATAATAATGCAGATACCACAGGAGAGAAAAAACAGGGAACGGAAAGTGTTGAGGGCAGTACCGAAGATAGCACGGAAGATACAAGTGAGCCGAAAGAGGATACCGCAAAAGCAGATGGTTCTGGCTTTACATATATTTTAATGGGCATTGCTGCGGTAGCTGTGATCGGAGTGGTATATGTTGTGAAATCCAAGAAGAAAAAGGAAAACTTCATTGATGAGGATGAAGATGAGGACGAGCTTGACGAGGACTACGATTATGATGACGAGGAAGAAACCGAGCAGGATTCCGACGAAGCATTCATAAATGGTGGTGATGATACAGAATCAGTAGACACAGACGAGAATGACAATGAAGATAACAACAACGAGAATGATGAAGAAGATGGGGAGGAATAGAGATGGAGCTTGTAATTGCAGAGAAGCCGAGTGTGGCACAGAGCATTGCGGCAGTTCTTGGTGCCACACAGCGTAAGGACGGATATTTGGAAGGCAATGACTATCTGGTATCATGGTGCGTGGGACATCTGGTAGAACTGGCACAGCCGGAAAGCTATGAGGAAGCATGGAAGAAATGGAGCTATGAGAGCCTTCCGATCATTCCGCAGGAATGGCAGCATGAAGTGAAAAGTGATACAAAAGCACAGTATCAGATTTTGAAAAAGCTCATGCATGATGACAGGGTAGATGCCGTCGTGTGTGCTACCGATGCCGGAAGGGAGGGTGAGCTGATCTTTCGCCTGACCTACAACATGGCAGGGTGCAGAAAACCGATGAAGCGGTTATGGATTTCTTCCATGGAGGAAAGTGCTATCCGTGACGGCTTCCATAATCTTCGCCCAGGCAGCGACTATGATAACTTGTATCATTCAGCATTATGCAGGCAGGAAGCAGACTGGCTTGTGGGTATCAATGGGACAAGACTTTTTACGGTATTATATGGCGGTAAGGCATTGAAGGTTGGCAGAGTGCAGACACCGACACTTGCCATGCTGGTGGATCGTGAAAGTAAAATCATGAATTTCAAGAAAGAAGCCTATTATATGGCTCACATCATGGGAAATGGTCTGGATGCGGTATCAGAGCATATCAGTGATAAAACGGAAGCAGATAGAATTGCAGAAACTTGTGAAAACGGACAGGCTCTTGTCACTTCCGTGGTAAAGGAAGAAAAGTGGGTAGCACCGCCGAAACTCTATGACCTTACAACACTCCAGAGGGATGCAAACCGTCTGTTTGGTTTTACTGCCAAGCAGACATTGGAATATACGCAGAGCCTTTATGAGAAAAAGTTAGTGACTTATCCAAGAACAGACAGCCAGTATCTTTCCGATGACATGGAAGGTACTGCAAAAAATGTGATCGAAGCGATTTTCAATTCTCTGTTATTTGAACAGAATATCATGTTCAATCCAGATATTAAAAGAATTTTGAACAGCAAGAAAGTGACGGACCACCACGCAATCATTCCTACCATGGAGATCATCAAGCAGGACTTAAAGGCAATCCCGGAGAGCGAAATGAAGATACTTTCCCTTTGTGCAAACCGTCTGCTGTGTGCGACCGGGGAGAAGCACATTTATAATTCCACAAAGGCAGTGATTACCTGCAACAATACTGTATTTAAGGTATCTGGCAAGGAAGTGTGGAAAAATGGATGGAAGGAATTTGAGGATTTCTTCAAAAATTCCTATAAAACCGCAGAGGATAAATCGGATGCAGAGGAAGAAAAGAAGCTGCCGGAGCTTCGTGAGGGCATGATGATTGCAGTGGAGCAGACAAAGGTTTCCGAGCATTTCACACAGCCGCCAAAACATTACACTGAGGACAGCCTGCTGTCCGCCATGGAGAGAGCCGGAGTAGAGGATATGGGCGATGAAGTGGAGAGAAAAGGACTTGGCACACCTGCCACCAGAGCCGATATCATAGAAAAGCTGGTAAAAGACGGATTTGTAAAGCGTGAGAAAAAGCAGATGATTCCGACAGAGGATGGAATGAAGCTGATCACGATACTTCCAGATGTAGTAAAATCTCCGAAACTGACCGCTGACTGGGAGAATGAGCTTACTCTTGTATCCAAAGGAGAAGTTGCTGCAGAACAGTTTATGTCAGGTATTGAAGCAATGGTAACTGATCTTGTAAAGACCTATCACAGCGTTAGTGATGAACATAAAGCCATGTTTGGCACATGTAAGGGTGGACAGGAAGTGCTAGGCAAATGCCCGAAGTGTGGTGCTGATGTAGTCAAGGGAAAATTCGGAGCGTACTGTACCGGGAAGTGCGGTATGAATGTCGGCAAGGCACTTGGGGTAACACTTTCCGATACACAGGTCAAGAGCCTGCTTCAAGGGAAAAAGATACTTGTAAAAGGATTAAAAGGCAAGAAGGGTAGCTATGATGCGTACCTGATTCCAGAGAGTGTACAGGAATTTTCCTATACGAAAGATGGTAAAGAAATCATAGGATTCCAGTATAAGTTTAAGATGGAATTTCCACCGAAAAAGGACAAATAGAAGAAAACAATTCCAAAATAATTTGTAAGATTTTGTCGAAAACTGTCATGTATATAGTGAAGGGAGGACTTTGGCATGAATAAGGAAAAAGAAATAGATATGCTGAAAGAAAAACTTGACTATTATACGTTGGTAGCAACCGATGAGGAATTTGATGCCGAAGAAGTTATAAAAATTGTAAAAAGGCTGGAAGAACTTGAACCGACAGAAGCACCGGAAAAATCTGTTGATGAATTTTTGGACGATTTCTGGAAATATTGCGAGGAACGAGAAAGGGAGGAAAAAATACTAGAAGAATTTCGGAAGCAGAAATAGCTGTATCTATGATGAAAAAAGTGTGGTATTATGAGAAAAAGAAATTTGCAAATCGGAGTTTGTTACTCTTTTTGGAGGTGAATTGGTAATGATAAAATTAAAAATGTCTATTGAAGATATAAGTGAGTATCAGACAGGTATTTTACCAAAGAATGCTGTTAAAATAGAAACACCTCAGAGCATTGAAGAGATGATGAAAAAAGCGGCACCTATTGCAGCGGTATTATGTGTTTTAATGTTTGTAACGATGCTGTGTAAAACAGTTATGAACAAGACAGTTGTTATTTCACATGTATTTATTTTGATTGGTTTTTGCCTGGGGTATATTTGTTTGGTGATACACGAGTGGTTACATGGGATTGTCTATCCGAGAAACGCACTGGTTACGATAGGTAAAATAACGGGTAAGATATCATTTGTTGCATTAGCATCATATCCTCTGAAGCGTAGAAGGTTTATTGTAATGTGCCTATTACCATTTGTGCTTGGAATAATACCATTATTGATTTTTATTGTTAGTCCGGCAGAATATAGAGAACTAAATGGACTAATGTTTGGCATGTCATGTATGGGTATGGTTTCGCCATTTCCCGATGTATATAATGTTTTTATTGTCTTAAAAAATGCAAATAAAAAAGATGCAATAATGTTTTATAAAAACGATATGTATAATGTATCGTAAATTCAAGTTTGGAGAATTGAAAAAACGGAATTTACCTATTAAGACATATAAACTCTTGACAATAAAGCTCCTATATAGTATGTTTTTAATAAACTACTATATAGGAGCTTTTGTATGGAAATGAATGGAGGATTTCTTGTCACCAAAATAAAACAGCTTGGAGACCGGATTTTCGAGAAGATTCTCAGTGAAAAGAATATTGATGCGTTTAATGGAGCCCAGGGACGTATTCTTTATGTGCTGTGGCAGGAGGATGGTATCTCAATCAGGTCACTCTCGACTAAATGCGGATTAGCGATAACATCTCTTACTACGATGCTGGAAAGAATGGAAAATCAAGGGCTGATAAGCCGTGTTCAGTCTGAAACGGACAAAAGGAAAACACTCCTGTTTCTGACTGAGAAAGCACATGCCTTAAAGGGCGAGTACGATTCTGTATCTGATGAGATGGGCAGTATTTACTACAAAGGTTTTTCAGAGGAAGAAATTACCCGGTTTGAGGAATGCCTCGACCGCATCAGAAAGAATCTTGAGGAGTGGCAGAAGTCATGAGTATTTGTATCAAAGATCAGATTCAGAACATGAATATCGTCATTGGCTGCACAGTGGGGTGTACATATTGCTATGCCCGCAACAACGTGAAACGCTGGC
>OHBQ01000862.1_pt1 | contig 10741 bp, 8 predicted proteins | sample 1577401 | NCBI WGS metagenome assembly OHBQ01 (sample SAMEA3879581, study PRJEB24766) | human gut metagenome | biome: human-associated habitat; feature: feces | place: USA | collected 1985/1987
GGAAATCCCCGCAGAGGGAGTGGGTGGATCGGACAAATGGCTCTACCCGGGCAAAACTGCTGGGCGCGTAACCAGCCCCAGGCACGGGGTGGATCGGGCAAATGACCCTACGCGGCAAAAAATGCGGGGTGCGTAAAGAGTCCCGGGTATGGGGCGAGGTGTCGAACCTTACCTATTCCTTACGGGCGTTGCGGCCGGAGCTATGCTTCTCCGTCCGGCGTACTAACCCTGCCGTGCCTCTTCGTTGTCCTTCTCCGCCTTCTCGTCCTCTTCCCAGTCGAACCACGGGAATTCGTGGCGCCCGGCGAGCGAAAAACGGGTATAGGTGATCGGGAGCCCCATTTCGAGGAACCGTTTTTCGTAGGCGGTCTTGACCGACAGTACCTCGTCGGCGTAGCCCGTGCCGTAGATGTCGGCGTTCGAGACTTCGCACGGCAGGCCGTAGCGGCGCACCACCTCGTTCGTATAGCCGAAAAGATGTTTCGAATCGGTCTTGAGGTTGATCCAACCGCCCGGGGACAGTATGCGGGCGTAATATCCGAGGAAAAGCGGCGAGGTGAGGCGTTTCTTCGCCCGGCGGCTCTTGAGTTGCGGGTCGGGGAAGGTGATCCATATCTCGTCGACCTCGCCCTCGGCGAACAGGCCGTTGATAAACTCGATGCGCGTGCGCAGGAACCCCACGTTGGGCATCCTGCGGTCGGTGGCGGTTTTGGCGCCCCGCCACATGCGTGCACCCTTGATGTCGATGCCGATGAAATTGCGCGACGGGTCGCGCTCGGCCAGCGCTACGGTATATTCGCCCTTGCCGCAGCCCAATTCGAGTACGATCGGGTTGTCGTTATGGAAAAAGTCGCTGCGCCAATGCCCTTTGAGCGGGTGGTCGCAACGGAATACCTCGTCGAATTCGGGTTGTATGAAACAGTCGAAAGTCAGGTTCTCGCGGAACTTGCGGAGCTTGTCCTTGCCCATTGTTGTCTCTTATTCGCTTTTTACGATATTTATGCCGACGGCCTCGACGCCCTTCACCGGGCGGCCGGGTGTGACGGTTATGCAGTAGTCGCCCGTGCGGGCGAAACGGATGCGGCGGCGATAGGGGAGGTCGGCCTCGCGCGATAGGGCGGCCGGAGTATGCGCGGCCGGGAGTACGAGCCGGAAAGCCTCTTCGTGCCGGAGCGAATCGGGTGTGACGACTGCTATGCGTACCGTCAGCGTGTCTTCATCCATGCGGTCGTCGTAGCGCAGGAACAAATCCATGTCACGCAGCGTCGTCGTATCGGTGTTGGTGAAGACGATGGCGGCGGGGGTGTCCCAGCCCGAGGCATTCACATCGGTCACCGCGGCTCCGTGGGGTGACACGCAGCCTGCGGCAAAGGCCGCGATGGAAAGGAGTACTGCCCGACGGACTTTCCGGAATGCGCTGCCCGTCCGATCCCGGTATGCGGCTGTGCCGGACGCTGCCCTGCCCGACCTCGGCGTATGGAACCTCGTTGTGCCGGGTTGTGTTGCACGGGGTTCTGTCGTGCCGGTCTGTGTTGTGCCGGGTTGTGTCGTACAGGGCTGCATTGCGCCGGCCTGCGTGGCTGTGCTTCCCGGAATGCCGGCCGTCTGCCGAAGCGTTCCGGCTGCTGCGCGACGTGCCGCTATGTCACGTGCCCGTATCACTGCCTATTCGTTTGAACCCCCGTTGCTTCCGCTGCCGTTGTCGCTGCTCCCTTCGCGGCGTTCGCCTCCCGGACGGCGGCGGTTGCGGTTGTTGCGCCTGTTGCCACCTTCGCGGCGTTCCCCGCCGTTTGTATTGCCCTCTGCGCCGTTGTTGCCTCCGTTGTTGCCGTTGCCATTGTTGCGGGGAGCTGCCTCATTGCGGTTCCCGTTGCGGCGATCACCGCCGTTGCGGCCCTCCCCGTTGTTCCGGTTCTCGTTGCTGCGGCCTTCCCCGTTACGGTTTTCCCCGTTGCGGGAACGGTCGCTGCGCCGCTGGCGGCGTTCGGGGCGCTCCTGCTGGGGCTGCTGCCCCGGCTGAGCCTGGCGGCGCTCCTGTCCTGTTTCCTGGGAAGGCTGTCCGTTCTGCCCCTCCTGCCCGTTCTGTTTGCCCCGGTTGCGGCCGCGCTTGTTGCGCCGTTTGGCCGAGTCGAAACGGGTGATGCTGTCCTCTTCGGAGCGGTAGGTCGGCTCCTCGGCTATCGGGCGGATGTCGTCGGCGTGCTGCAGCTGGTCGACCTTCTTGCCTGCACGGTTCAGCGCCATGATTTCGCGCACGCGCGACACGGGCAGCGTGGTGACATTGACCATCGCATCCTTGCTCGACGAGAAGGTCATCGTACCGGCGAGGATGTCGCTCTTGACGAGGAAATATTCGCCGTCGATGGCCTGCAGCGGCTCACGCAGGCGCGGGAACTCCTTGCGGGCGTCGACATAGGTGTCGTATTCGTACATCATGCAGCATTTGAGCTTCGAGCACTGTCCGGCCAGTTTCTGGGGATTGAGCGAAATCTCCTGTGCACGGGCGGCACCCGTCGTGACGCTCGAGAAGCTCGACATCCACGATGCGCAGCACAGCTCGCGCCCGCAGGCACCCAGCCCGCCGATGCGCCCGGCTTCCTGGCGTGCGCCGATCTGCTTCATTTCGATGCGGATGTGGAACCGCTCGGCGAAGACCTTGATCAGTTCGCGGAAATCGACGCGCTCGTCGGCGATGTAGTAGAAGATCGCCTTGATCTTGTCGCCCTGGTACTCCACGTCGCCGATCTTCATGTTGAGTCCCATGTCGGCGGCAATCTGGCGCGAAGCGATCATCGTCTCGTGTTCGAGGGCGATGGCCTCCTGCCAGCGTTCGATGTCGTAGGGTTTGGCCTTGCGGTAAATCTTCTTGAATTCGCCGTTGTAGGGGTTAAAACCCACGCGGCGCATCTGGCGGGCTACCATGTCGCCCGTCAGGGAAACGATGCCGATGTCGTGTCCCGGCGAAGCCTCCACAGCGACGATGTCGCCCCGTTCCAGCGGCAGATTATTGACGTTCTGATAGTAGGAGCGCCGGGTGTTCTTGAAGCGCACTTCGAAAATATCGGTCGGCGTGTGTGGCGGGTATTGCTCCAGCCAGGCTGTTTCGTGCAGTTTGTAGCACCCCTCGCAGGGCTTGGCTGCGACCCCTTCGGGGGCGTAGTAGAACGTGCAGCCGCGACCGATTTCTGGCTTGGGCGCTTTCGTATATGGTTTGGTGTTATCCATTGGAGTCATAAATTTCGGTAAAGATAGTGAAATCCGGGAGCAATGCCAAATTTATTCGGCTGAGACTCCGGCATATTCCCGTCGGGCGGACGTGCGTCGCTGCCGGGAAGCGGAGATCCCGGATTATCGGATGCCGGCCTTCCAGCGCCGGATGTCGCGGCGGTAGCGGACGATCAGCAGTACGGCGGCCGTCGTAAGACCGACGGTGAAGCCCAGGATCAGCCCCTGTGCCCCCATTCCCAATGTAAAGCCCAGCAGGTAACCCACCGGCAGGTTGAATACGATGTACGAGAGGAAGGCGATCGGCATGATGATCTTCACGTCCTGAATACCCCGCAGGATGCCGACCGAAACGTTTTGGATGCCGTCCGCCAACTGGTAAACGGCGATCAGCAGGATCAGCTTCGAGGCCAGGTCGATCACTTCGGCGTTGGTGGTGAAGAAAGTCGGAATGACGTTGCAGAGCGAGATGAACGTGATGGCGGCGAAGAGGTTCCAGGCGATGACCAGGTGGTAGGAGGCCTTTGCCGCCAGAGTCAGCTCCTTCAAGCTGCGGGCGCCGTAGCAGTGGGAGATGCGGATGGTCGTGGCGGCACCGATCGAAGTTACGATCATGAAGGCGCAGTTGCCCAGGGTCATGGCGATCTGGTTGGCGCTGATGGCCGTCTTGCTCAGCCAGCCCATCATGATACTGGTGCCGACGAAGGCCGAGGCTTCGAGAAACATCTGCAGGGAGATTGGAAGGCCCATACGCAGCAATGTGCGGATCGTTTTGACCGAATAGTTGCGGGGCGAGAATCCCTGAAGATAGGCGCGGTATTTCTGTTTTTTGTAGAAATAGCCGATAATCATGATCGGCATGGCGATGCGCGATCCGAGGGTGCCGAGCCCCGCACCCGTGGCACCCAGTTCTTCGAATCCGAGGTGGCCGTAGATGAAAATCCAGTTCAAGCCGACGTTCATCAGGTTGCAGAGAATCACCACGACCATTTCGACCCGGGTGTTTCCGACGCCTTCGAGGAACTGCTTGAAGGTAAAGAAAAGCATGATGAACGGCATGCTGTAAGCCAGCAACTTGTAATACGGTATGGCCATATCGACCACTTCGACGGGCTGTCCCATGTGGTACATCAAAGGGATGACGGCCAGTTGGAGGCCGCAGACCAGGAATCCCAGCAATGTGTAGAACATCACGCCGTTTTGCAGGTATTGCGACGATTTGTGTCGGTCGCCCTGGGCGTAGAGTTCGCCGATCAGCGGCGTGAGGCCCAATGCGATGCCGACGCCGGCGATGAAGAGGATGAAGAAGACCGAGCCGCCGAACGAAGTGGCGGCCAGCGGCGTGGGGTCGTCGCCTCCGTAACGGCCGACCATGACGTTGTCGGCGACCTGTACGAGGATCTGCCCCAACTGGGTCATCACGACGGGCAGGGCCAGTTTCAGATTGGCTTTGTATTGTTGTTTGTAGGTTGAAAAACGGTACATATTTCTTGAATCAGACGACAAAGGTACGAAAATAATCGGTTATCCCTCTTTCGCATCCGTTTCGAAAGGGGGACGGGGGCTGATGTATGGACCTTTCGACCGGGTGTCGGGGCCGATTTTGCAGGCAGATATTGAAAGCATGCGGGACGGACATATATGGGGTTTGTTTCCGATTTCGATGCAAATGCCTTGCTGCCGGGAGGTCTGTTTGGGGTTATTCCGTTATGTCGGGCCGGGGTTGTTGTCGGTTCTGGAAAACCGCTTCGTCGAAGGAGTGGGTGAGGCGTGAAAATCCCGGCCGATATTTGCTTCGGCCGGGATTCGAAAACCGTCCGCCACTGGTGCGGATTTATGTTAGGCGACCCGGAGAATCACCTCCTTTTCGCCGTCGGGTTCCACGATCACCCGCTCCCCGCTGTGCAGTTTGCCGTCGATAATCAGTCCCGAGAGAGGTTCCTCGATGCGTTCGAGCAGCGTGCGGCGTAGGGCGCGGACGCCGTATTTGCGCTGGTAGCCGATGGCGGCAAGGGTCCGCTTCGCCTCGTCGGTGATTTCGACCTTGTAGCCGAGTCGGTCGGTACGGGAGAGCAGCTCCTTGAGTTCCAGGTCGATGATCCGCTCCACGTCCGAGAGGTCGAGCGTGCGGAAGATGACGATGTCGTCGATGCGGTTCAGGAACTCCGGTGCGAAGGTTTCTTCCAGCGCCCGGCGGTATTCCGACTGCGGGGCTTTCTGCTGGGTGTCCGATTTCGAACAGGTGCTGTACCCGACCTGCGTGGAGCGTATTGCCGCGGCCCGCGATCCGACGTTGGAGGTGAGAATGATTACCGTATTTCGGAAATCGACCTTGCGCCCCGAACCGTCGGTGAGGTGTCCCTCGTCGAAGATCTGCAACAGGGTGTTGAAGACTTCGGGGTGGGCTTTCTCGATTTCGTCGAACAGGACGACCGAATAGGGATGGCGGCGTACCGCTTCGGTGAGCTGTCCGCCTTCGCCGTAGCCGACATATCCCGGCGGGGAGCCGATCAACCGTGCGACGTTGTGTTTTTCGCTGTATTCGCTCATGTCGATACGGATGAGTCCCTTGTTCTCGTCGAAGAGCCATTTGGAGAGCTCTTTCGCCAGCAGGGTTTTGCCCACGCCCGTCGGTCCGACGAACATGAAGACGCCGATCGGACGCCCTTCGTCCTTGAGTCCCGCCCGGGAGCGTTGGATCGACCGCGAAATCTTTTCGACGGCTTCGCATTGGCCGATGACGCGGGCCGAAAGATAGTCCGCAAGGCCGCGCAGACGTTCGCTTTCGCTGCCCGAGAGCCGTTCGGCTGGGATTCCCGTCATGGAGGTAATAACCTGCTCGATATGCTCGGCCCGGATTTCGGGCGGGCCGGGATCGGACGGAAGAGTCCATACGGCGCCACCGACAGTCGTCGTGTCCGCTGCCGCCGTTTTGCGGGAGCGGTTTTTGGGCGTTTTGGCTCCTGCTGCGGCGCCGACCGGTTCGCGGGATGCGGTTTTTCGGGACGGTTTTTCGGTTTTGCCTTTGTCCTGCAGGTGAATACGTGCCCCGGCTTCGTCCAGCACGTCGATCGCCTTGTCCGGAAAGTTGCGGTCGGTAATGTAGCGCCCGGTCAGGGCGACGCAGGCCCGCAATGCTTCGTCCGAGTAGCGCACTCCGTGGTGCCGTTCGTAATGGGGTGCGATGTTGTGCAGGATTTGCAGGGTTTCCTCTTCCGAAGCGGGTTCGACGAGGATTTTCTGAAAGCGGCGTTCCAGCGCGGGATCGCTCTCGATATCTTCGCGATATTCGTCCAGCGTCGTGGCTCCGATGACCTGCAATTCGCCCCGCGCCAGGGCGGGTTTGAGAATGTTGGCCGTGTCGAGGCTTCCCTGGGTCGAACCTGCGCCCGCGATGGTGTGTATTTCGTCGATGAAGAGGATCGAGTCCTGCTTCCTGCGCAATTCTTCGAGAAGTCGCTGCATCCGTTCTTCGAACTCACCTCTGTATTTGGTCCCGGCCAGGAGCGACGATACGTCGAGCGAATAGAGCCGTTTGCCGCGGATGGTGGCGGGAACTTCGTCCGCTGCCATCCGCAGGGCCAGCCCTTCGACGATGGCGCTCTTGCCCACGCCGGCTTCGCCGATCAGGATCGGGTTGTTCTTCTTGCGGCGCGAGAGGATCTGCACGATGCGTTCCATCTCCCGCTCGCGTCCTACGACGGGATCGATGCGGCCTCTGCGAGCTTCGTACGTAAGGTCGGTGCCGAATTTGTCCAACAAGGCAGGTTCCGCAGGAGGAGTGTCCCGGACAGGTTCGCGCAGGCCGATGAACCGTAGTTCGGGTGTCGGCCGAAAATTGGTATCCGGAGGCGTCGTTTGATCGGCCTCCAGGGTCATCTTTTGCAGTTCGGTCGCTATCGCCTGTGCATCGAAATGGTACATGGCCAGCACCTGCGAAGTGATCGTGTGCGGGTCGCTCACGATGTGCAGCAGTGCGTGTGCCGTCGAAACATGGTGCATCGGGGCGAACAATCGTTGTAATTCTCTGGTGTATAAAGGGAAAAATTCTTCGGGATTCTGCCTCGATGAATCGGGTGCCGATACCGACCGAATCTCGCTTTCGATGCGAAGGCATATTTGGTGAATCTCCCAGTCCTTGAGGCGGGAGGTGAGTATCTGATGCGCTAAGGACCCTTCTTCCCGCAGAATCTCAAGGGTGAGAAAATCCTTGAGTGAGTGGGTAATAGCGCGTTTCGAGGTTTCGAATGCCGTACGGGCGATGATGGCCTCGAGCGTTTTTGAGATTTTAGCTTGCATCTTGGATTCCTTTTTTAGTTTTCCGTGTTCGGAAAAGCGAACGCGGTCGCTCTCTCCTCGCTTGTCGAAAATGTACGTTTTGTCCTGTTAAAATTACAGACTTATAACGACGGAATCCCAGATAATATTATGTTAAATAAAAATATTGCATATTGAACGATTTCGTCCCTTTATCAAGCGCCGGGACGAGGCCATTCGCCGATTTCCATGTCGCGGATGTCGGTGCCGTCGATGGTGAAGCGCAGGGCGCTGCGCACCTTGTGGAAACCGTAGCAGCCGGCAGCGCCGGGGTTGAGGTGAAGCAGGTCGTAAACGGGGTCGTAGATGACCTTGAGAATGTGGGAGTGCCCCGCGATGAAGATTTTCGGGCGCAGCGATTGGATCCGCGCTACGGCCTGCGGGGTGTAGTGGCGGGGATAGCCGCCGATGTGGGTCATCAGGACGCTCACCCCTTCGCACTCGAAGGAGAGAAATTCACGGTAGGTGCGTCGCATGATACCTCCGTCGATATTGCCATAGACGGCCCGCAGGGGTTTGAACGCCGCGATCTGGTCGGCGACCTCCGGAGAGCCGATGTCCCCGGCGTGCCAGATTTCGTCCACGTCCTTGAGGAATGTTTTGAGCGTTTGGTCGAACGTGCCGTGGGTGTCGGATATGAGTCCTATGCGTTTCATGCTATTTTGTTGTTCTCTGTATTCTTCGGTAAACTGCCGGCGAAGTTTGTGTTTCATTCGGATTCCTGCCTGCCGAATTTACGCCGCCCGCCCAGCAGGTAGAGCGTGCCGACGACGGCGGCAGCAAAGGCTGCCGTACTGTCCGCAAGAAGAGCGCAGCCCGTCACGGCCATTTCCGCAACGCCCGCGACGGCCCGCAGCAGGAAGAGGGTGGCAATGGTGTAAATACCTGTTTCGAGCAGCGGCAGCCGGCGGATGATCCCGGCGCCCGAAAGTCCGTAGAGGCCGAATACGGCGAAGATGAACGCAATGGCGACGGTCAGCAGATAAGGAATGGCGGCCCCGTAGCGGAGGGCCAGCGTTTCCATGATTCCGTCGATGCGATAGATCGACAGTACGGGATAGAGCCAAGGTAGGCAGGCGAGGTGTCCCGCCGCGACCAGGAAATTCAATATAGCGCCTGTTTTCAACATGTCGGCAGTCTTTATGTTTCCGGGGATAGATTCCGTCCCGGTTTCGGGATTTATGATTCAGGGATTGCCCGCTGTGCTCTTTTGCCGTTTGTCGGTATATTTTGGTCGCTTGTGTCGCTGCCGTTCGCCGGGGTGAAATACGGGATGTCGTCCGATCGTATTTTCGGGGCTGTCCGGCAGTCGGCTTCAGGAATGCCGGAAGGCGTTGTGTCTCCGGCTGTTATTTATATTTGTCCTTCCACAGCTCCCGGATGCATGCGGCGATCTTCGCTTCGGCGGCGTTGCGGGTGTTCGGCTCGTAGAATTTCTTGCCTTTGAGCGTTTCGGGCATGAACTCCAGCCCGGCGAATCCGCCGTAGTCGTGGGCGTATTTATAGCCTTTGCCGTACCCCGCCTGATCCATCAGCTTGGTCGGGGCGTTGCGCAGGTGCAGGGGTACGGGCCGGTTGGTCGTATCGTGTTCGACGAAGGAGAGCGCCTGGTTGATGGCCATGTAGGCCGAGTTGCTCTTGGGCGAGGTGGCCAGGTAGATCGTGGTTTCGGCCAGCGTGATGCGGGCTTCGGGCATGCCGATCTTGTGCACCGTGTCGAAACAGGCGTTGGCCAGCAGCAGGGCGTTGGGATTGGCCAGGCCGATGTCTTCCGAGGCCAGGATCACCAGCCGGCGGGCGATGAAGCGCGGCTCTTCGCCTCCGGCCAGCATGCGGGCCAGGTAGTAGATCGCTGCGTTGGGATCGCTGCCCCGCACCGATTTGATAAAGGCCGAGATCACGTCGTAGTGCTGTTCGCCGTTCTTGTCGTAGAGGGCGATGTTCTGCTGCAGACAGTCGGTGACGTATTGGTTGGTGATCGTTACTTTGCCGTCTGCGGCGCCCGTGATGATGTCCAGAATGTTGAGCAGCTTTCGGGCGTCGCCGCCCGAAAAGCGGAACAGCGCTTCGGTTTCCTGTACCTCGATCTCCCGGGTTTTGAGCTCCGGATCGGTGGCCAGAGCCCGGTCTAAAAGGGTTTGCAGTTCCCCGTCGGTCATCGGCTGGAGGATATAGACCTGGCAGCGGCTCAACAGCGGTGAGATCACCTCGAACGAGGGATTTTCGGTCGTAGCTCCGATCAGCGTCACCACGCCCTGCTCGACAGCACCCAGCAGCGAGTCCTGCTGCGACTTGTTGAAGCGGTGGATTTCGTCGATGAACAGGATCGGCGGTTTGGAGTCGAAGAATTTCTGCTTGCGGGCCGATTCCAACACCTCGCGCACCTCCTTGACGCCCGACGTGACGGCCGACAGGGTGTAGAACGGGCGTTTGAGAGTCGTGGCAACGATCTTGGCCAGCGTAGTCTTTCCCACGCCCGGCGGACCCCAGAGGATGAACGAGGGGACATTGCCCGTTTCGAGGAACTTGCGGAATACGCCGTTCTGCCCGACCAAGTGGGCCTGTCCGATATATTCATCGAGCGTACGGGGACGCAGTCGTTCGGCGAGGGGAATGGACATGGAAAGCATTTTTTTGTCGCTCAAATGTACTGAAAATTTTTGTTTTCGGCAACGGCCGGACTGAATGCGGTCCGAAAGAGCGGATGCGTAGAACCGCTGCCGTCCGGTTCGGGGATTAGCAGCGGGGAGATCGTGTCTTGGCCGGATTTCGTTTCTACGTCGTGCTTCACGCTTGTTCTGCGGTCGCAGTTCCCGACGCGATGCGCTATTGTATATTTCGAAAAGGATCGCTATATTTGCCGTACATATTGATACACACGGAAAAGTGTAAGTCTGTTCCCGAATCGTGAACGTAGGAAATTCATTTTGGCGGAGAATAGGCAGACATCTTCTCGCGTCGTATTCGTATTCTGCGGATATAGGCGTGGGGCTGTCGCTTATTTCACGCCAAAAGGTACTCCTACGACCTGCGATTCTGAAATGGGCTTCGGTGCCACGCTTGAACCGAATATTGCAAAATATCAATCTGATTATCAAATATTAACATCGGAAATCGTATGATAATGATACCATATAGTTCCCGATATTTGTGAGGATTAGCCTATTCTTTCTTGTGCAACCTCAATGGCTTTTCGCTT
>OHBQ01000864.1_pt1 | contig 10672 bp, 7 predicted proteins | sample 1577401 | NCBI WGS metagenome assembly OHBQ01 (sample SAMEA3879581, study PRJEB24766) | human gut metagenome | biome: human-associated habitat; feature: feces | place: USA | collected 1985/1987
CTAATGGTGCTGGTAAATCCACTTTAATGAAATGTCTTTTAGGTATTGAAGAATATGATACTGGACGCATCAGTATTGATAGTGTAGATACTATCGGCTATATGCAACAGCAATCAGATTTCACTCATGATAATTTATATGACGAACTCCTATCTGCTTTTGCTGATATCATTGCTCTTGGACAGAAAAAAACTACATTGGAAAAACAAATTGAAAACTTAGACGATGATGATAAACTTGAAGATTTAATGAAGGAATATAGTCGTATTTCTGATAAATTTGAACAATTAGGCGGATACGATTATGAAAGCCGTCTTCGTCGCGTTGCTTTTGGTCTTGGCTTTAGTGAAGAAGACTTTCCTAAAAACCCAACATTATTTTCAGGTGGTCAACGCACTCGCATTTGTTTAGCTAAAGCATTACTTCGTGAGCCAGATTTTCTCTTTTTAGATGAACCAACAAACCATCTAGATATTGAAATGATTGAATGGCTTGAAGGCTTTTTGAGCAATTATAAAGGTGGCGTACTTTTAATTTCTCATGACCGTTTTTTCTTAGACAAAGTTGCCACTAAGATTTTAGATTTAGAAAATAAAACAACTGTTTTATATGATGGCAATTATTCCACTGCCATGAAAGTAAAAGCTCAAAGACGAGCTGCTTTAGAATCTGCCTATGCTAAACAGCAAGAACATATTCGCGAAACAGAAGAATATATTCGTCGTTATAAAGCAGGTGTCAAAGCAAAACAAGCTAGAGGACGTGAAAAACAATTACAACGTTTAGAACGCATTATCTTACCGCCACAAAAATCAGGTTTTAATTATTTTATGTTCCATAAACCAGAAGAATGTGCTCAACGTGTAGCTGAACTTGATGATGTATCTGTTAGCTTTGGCGATCATAAAATCTTTGAACATCTATCTTTATTAATTCGCAAAGGTGATGGTGTCGCTATCGTAGGCCCTAATGGTGCTGGTAAAACAACTTTATTGAGACTACTTTTAGGCGAATTACAATCTCCTACAGGAAATATTAAAATCGGCAGTCGTGTAAAAATCGGCTATTATTCCCAGCAACATGAAGGTCTTTGCCCTAGCAATACTGTTTTTGATGAAATCTTATCTTCATTTGGTTTAAATGATGAACAGGCTCGCCACTGTCTAAGTGCTTTCTTATTCAAAGGTGATGATATTTATAAATTAATCGGCGATTTATCCGGTGGAGAAAAATCTCGCTTGGCTTTATTGAAATTGATGTTAACTGGTGCAAATTTCCTCGTAATGGACGAACCTACAAACCATTTGGATATTCCTGCTAAAGAAGCTATTGAAGAAGCGATGATGGCTTTCCCTGGTACATTTATCGTCGTTTCCCATGACCGTTATTTCTTAGATAAAGTTACTAACTTCACTTGTGAATTAGAAAACGGACATTTAACAGAGTATAATGGAAATTATAGCTATTATCGTGAAAAAAAATTAGAAATGCAAAAAGAACTTGAGTCTACTCAAGAAACTTCAAATAAAAAAGCTACTGTTGAAAATAAAACTACGCCTAAAACAAAACAAGAAAAAGCCAAACCTAAAAATGTACATGTAGCTTCTGCTATGAGCAGTGAAAAATTAACCATGATGATACAGCGTTGCGAAGCTACTATCGCTATGTTTGAAGCTGAATTAAAAGGCTTAGAATATCAAATGAATAACCCAGCATTGCAAGCAGATCCCAATAAAAGTCATGAAATAGCTACAGCTTATGCTCAAAAAGAACAAGAACTAGAAGAAAAATATATCGAATGGGATAAATTAACTGAAGAATTAGCAAATAAAGCATAAAATAATAAATTTATCATAAATAATAGAAAGGCTTTACTTATGGAAAAAATATGTGGAACAGTAGACACGATTATTTTTGCCAGTCAAGATAATCGCTTCACTGTTTTAAAATTATCACCAGAAAAACTTTCTACACAGATAACAGTTACCCTAAACGGCATAGCTCCACTCATTGGGCAACTATTAGAAATCGAAGGGGAATGGGTAAAGCACCCTAAATTTGGGCAACAATTTAAAGCTACAACTTATAAAACTGTTGCCCCTACAGAAATATCCGGCATTGAAAAATTCTTAGCTTCTGGGGCAATCAACGGCATTGGCCCTGCCATGGCAAAGAAAATAGTCGCTGAATTTGGCGAAAAAACTTTAGAAATAATTGCTAAATCACCAAATGAATTATTAAAAGTTCCTGGTATTGGCAAAAAAACAGCAGAAAAAATTTCTACATCTTATCTTGAACAAAGCGAACTCACTGAAATCATGGTTTGGCTAGAAAATCATGGTATATCCAATACTTATGCAGGTAAAATCTTTGCTAAATACGGTTCTTTTGCAATAGATATCATGGAAAAAGATATCTATCGCTTATTTCAAGATATAGAAGGCATAGGTTTTTTAACAGCTGATAAACTGGCTTTTAATCTTGGCATACAAAGAGAGGATAAACGACGCATAATCTCAGGCATAGACTATGCTTTAATGCAACTTTGCAACAATGGTCATTGCTATATCCCTGAAATGGCTCTTGTCGATAAAACAGCAAAAATATTGCAAGTAAATAATCAAATCATCTTCACTATTTTAAAAGAACGCATTGATATTGGCTCTTTAAATACTGAAGTAGTTGGTGGTGAAACTTTAATTTATCCGCCATATCTTTATTATGCCGAAAAAAAAGTTGCTACGCGTCTACTTCAATTACAACAAGCAACTGAGCCTTTATCGGAAGATAATCTTTCTTTATTTATCAAAGTATGGGAAAAAGACAATCAAATCCAACTTGCACAAAAACAAAAAGAAGCCATCAAAGCTTGTCTTCATCACGGAGTTTTAGTACTCACTGGTGGCCCTGGTACTGGTAAAACGACTGTAATCAAAGGCATCTTATCCATTTTAAAAGCCCAAGGATTAAAAATTCGCCTAGCAGCACCAACTGGACGAGCTGCAAAACGCTTAAGCGAAACAACAGGGCAAAAAGCTTTAACTATCCATCGCTTGTTAGAAGCAAATAATTTAGCTCAAGATGATAATTTACAATTAGGCTTTAGCAAAGATATCGATGACCAATTAGATGCTGATGTCATTATCTTAGATGAAGTTTCTATGGTAGATATAGTCCTCATGCACCATTTTTTAAATGCTGTACCAGATGGTTGTCGCATCATCTTAGTCGGTGATACAGACCAACTCCCTGCCGTAGGCCCTGGCTCTGTACTTAAAGATATCATCCGTTCGCAAAAAGTCCCTGCTATTCGCTTAGATGAGATTTTCCGCCAAGCTCAAACAAGCATGATTATCCAAAATGCACATATCATAAACGCTGGTAGATTACCTGACCTTCGCAAACAATACAGCGATTTTGTCTTTTATGAATTAAATGACGATACTTCCATTACACAAAAAATCCTTGATTTATGTACTAAAGATTTACCTCATGAAGGTTTTGATGTTCTCAAAGACGTACAAATTTTATCTCCTATGCACCGCTTTTTATGTGGCGTAGAAAATTTAAATCTAATGCTTCAAGAACAATTAAATCCTAAAAAAAATCAAGATGAATTAAAATATTCTTCACAAACATTTCGCGTTGGCGATAAAGTCATGCATATCCGCAATAACTACCAAAAAAATGTATTTAATGGCGATATTGGTTTTATTCAAGATGTCAACAACGAAAAATTAACTGTAGATTATTTTGACCATATTGTTACCTATGAAAAAAATGAACTAAACGAATTAACTCTAGCTTATGCCTCAAGTGTGCATAAAAGTCAAGGCAGTGAATATAAAGTAGTCATCATACCTTTATCAACTAGCCACTATATCATGCTCCAACGAAATTTACTCTATACAGCTATCACCAGAGCCAAACAAAAAGTCATCATCATTGGCTCAAAAAAAGCATTGATGACTGCTATTCAAAGTAATCGAACACAAAAAAGATATACACTGCTTGCTGAACGTTTAGCCCATAAATTAATTTAAGCTATTTTATTTTAGAAAAGAGTTCTTTATCATGTTAAATAATATCTATCAAGCTATTATGCAATTTCTATTTCCTAGCCATTGCCCTTCTTGTAACGCTTATGTAGAACAAAAAGGTATGTGGTGTCCTTCTTGTTTAGAAGAAATTATCCGCAATGAAAATCTAGCTTATGATGAAGATATTCGGCAATATATTTCACCTATTATAGCTATAGGTAAATACGATAAAGGACTTAAGAATTTAATTCACGAATTAAAATATCAAAATAAATTTGCCACTTTAGCTTATTTAAAACCATTATTTTCATATTTAGATGAAGACTGGGATTTTTCCACTTACGATATGATAATCCCAGTACCCCTACACAAAAATAAATTAAAAAAACGTGGTTTTAATCAAGTTGAAAAAATTTTTAAACCATGGATTGATAAACATCATTTTCATTATTGCGATATTCTTGAGCGTACAAAACAAACTAAATCACAATATCAATTACTACGCCATGAACGTCAAGAAAATTTAGCCAATGCTTTTACCTTAAAAGATTATGTTGATGTGAAAAATCGCAAATGTCTATTGATTGATGATATATTCACCACAGGCAGTACACTAAAAAATTGTGCTATGGTTTTAAAAAATCATGGCGCTAAAACTGTAAGCGGACTAGTATTAGCTAGTCAAGCCAATATCAATTTACCTACAAAGCCTTCAAAGGAGGTATTTTTTTGAAAAAACGTCCAAAATGGTTTCAACAAACCTCTTTTAATCAACCAAACACTTCTGATACTTCTTACTGCGTATTTAAAAATCTCTATCCATCTTCCTCAGAAGATACAACTACAGAAGAAATATCAACTCAAAATATCACTACCAATAATAAGCCATCTTCAAATGAAATGACTAAAGATGATTTTCTTTTGGAAATCCATCAATTCAAACAACAAAAACTCTATGAAGAAGCTCTATCTTGCATTCAATTATTATTTGAAAAAAATATCGTAGATAGTGATATCATCTACGAATTAGCTGATACTTATTTATGTTTACATGATTATGAACGCGCTTTCAATTGGACACAAAAGTTAAAAGCTCAATCTCCACAAGATTGCCGTAGTCTACTTTTAGAAATCCAACTTTTATTAGTCCATGGGAAAAAAGAAGAAGCTTTAACTACATTAAATCATCTATTATCCAATAAAATCACTTTAAAAGATGAAAAAGATTATCAACTTTTAGATATGATTATTGAAAAACTCAAAAAAATATTTAAAGCTGATAAATTAATGCGCCGTTGTCCTAATCTAAATACTTATCAAAAACAACGTAGACAGTCTTTAAAGACACAAAAGCAAAAAAATCCTGTTAATCACAATTTAACTGTTCATCAATCCACTGTTATCAATAGTGCAAAAGGAGTCATCATGCCTGATACTAATACCAATATAAATCCAGCTCTACAAAATACAATCAATCAAATTTGGGATATGCAAATAGCCAATAAAGAAAATATTTCTACTATTTTAGCCACACCTTGCGAGCAAGTGAGTCAATGCATCATGTCTCAAGTTTTATCTTATAAGAAAAAAATTTGGCTATTTAATTATCTAGCTGATATTTTCCGCACACATAATAATCTTCAATCAGCTATTTTTTTATTGCGCCAAGCTCTACTTTTAGATGATGAAAATGACTTCATCTTAAAAAATCTTGGCTATCTGCTCTGTCAAAATGGCGAATATCCAAATGCTTTAGTAGTGTTAAAAGATATTAAACATAAAGATTTCGCTGTACTTGATTTAATCGCTAAATGCCAAGATTTAAAAAATTAATATTTCCTTTTTGTTTTTATAATTAGAAAGAATGATTTATATGCCTATGTATAAAAAATCGCTACTTATTTTATTTTGTATAGCTCTATTTGCTAGTGTTTCAACTTTTTATTATCTTTACACACAAGAAGATACTACTCCTATTATCATCGATAATACGCAAACACAGATTCAAAATAAACAAGAAGATGCTACAATCACTGTTTATGTCTCCGGTGAAGTCAATTCTCCTGGTTTAGTTGAATTACCTAGTGATAGTCGCATTGCTGATGCAATTAAAGCCTGTGGCGATTTTACACCACTTGCAGATAAAACCAAAATCAATTTAGCTCAAAAAATAACTGATGGTATGCAAATTCAAGTAGATAGTAAAACTCTTGTTAATAATTCTAGTGAAAGTATAAATAATGCTAATTCAAATAATTCCAATGATAATTCATCTTCTAATTTAATCAATATAAATACTGCAACAAAAGAAGATTTAGATACTTTACCTGGAATTGGCCCTGCAACTGCTCAAAAAATCATTGATTATCGCCAAGAACATGGTAATTTTTCTTCTATCGAAGATATCAAAAATGTCAAAGGTATTGGTGAAGCTAAATTTAGCAAAATGCAAGATAAAATTTGTACTTAAAATCTTTTAAATCTAACAAATGATTTATTTTATTATTTAAGAAGGCATATTATGATTAAGATACATTATGGGCAATCGCCCTTACTTTTCATTAATTTTATAATTCTTTTCTACAGCTTAGGTGTGTATATGATGATGAAAACTCCTGAAATTTCTAAGTCATATACACACCTTTTTTGTTTAATTATAGTAAATCTAATACTAGCCTTCTATTTTACTTTGCGTAAATATAAACTTACATTTTTACTATATCTTATTTTATTTTTCCTTTTAGGTGTGATGCGTTATCTTTCTTTTACCTTCATTGCTGATGACAATATAAAAAACTATGACAATCAAGAAGTCACTTTAACTGGTATTATCTGTCAAATGCCTAAAATCCGCCAAGACAGTGCTGGTATATATCATTTAACATATGTTGTTGATACTAAATCCATCAAGCAAAAGGAAGAAAAAACTACAACAGGAAAAGTTTATCTTTATCAAAAACAAAAAAATTTAGATAATCTTGCTAAAATCAATGATACGATTTCTGCCACAGGTACTATCCGCTTAATCCAAAATTATCACAATCCTAATTTAATTGACCGTGAGCTTTCTGCCCAAGAAGAAGGTATCTATGCTACATTTTCCATTGGTAAACAAAATTTAAAAATATTAAACACATCTGATAAATTCTCGCTTCAAGAATTTTGCTATCAAATCGAGCAATCTTTTTTGCAATCCATGTATCAAACAATGCCTGAAAATGATGCTAATATGATTTTTGCTATGCTGTTTGGTGGGTATAATATCGAAAAAGACATCTTAGAAGCTTACTCCATCACTGGTATTATTCATATTCTTTCCGTATCAGGCTCTCATATCAGCTTGATTTCTCTATTTTTATTATCTTTAGGTAAATTTTTACATCTGCCTCGCTTTTTTAATTTAATCTTATTATTAATCCTCATTATTTTTTATACTATTCTATGCGGTGCTAGTGTACCTGTTATGCGTGCTAGCATAATGGGATTACTTAGCATTATCGCTCTATATCTTGAGGAAAAATCTACGGCTCAACATTTATTAAGTATTATTGCTTTGATTTTATTACTCTTTAATCCTCTATTATTATTCAATATAAGTTTTCAGCTTTCATTTGCCTCTACAGCTGGTCTTGTCTATTTAATGCCCATATTACGCTCTAAATTAAATAAATTAAAATTGCCTTCACTATTAATAGATAATTTAGCTTTAACCATGAGTGCTCAAATCTTTGCTTTTCCTATTATTATTTGGTATTTCACCAGTTTATCTCTTAGCTCCCTACTAGCCAATTTAATCATTATTCCCCTATTGGAAATTCTCATCATCTTAAGTTTAATAGCTTTTATCTTAGGATTTATCTTTCCTTTTATCACTAAAATTTTATTTATTTTTGCCAGCTTAATTTTAAGCATAAGCAATGAAGCAACTTTTTTACTTACCAAAATTCCCTTTGCTAGTATTTATGTACCGCCATTAGATTTTCCAGCTATTTTAATTTATTACTCCCTTATTTTTATAACTTTAAATATCAAAATTCGCAAATACTTATATTTACTTTTACAAAAATATAAATTTATCACTTATATCTGTAGTATTAGCCTGATTATTTTTTCTTGTTATTTTATGATAAAGCCTTCTCCTCTACAAATACACTTTATTGATGTAGGTCAAGGTGATGCTTGCCTTATCATCACGCCCCATCAACATAGTATACTCATTGATACAGGTGGTTCTATTAATTCTGATTTTGATATTGGCTCTTATGTGGATTTACCCTATTTACATCATTATGGTATCAATAAATTAGATTATTTAATTTTGAGCCATGCTGACGCTGACCATAGTGGTGGAGCTAGTTCCATTTTGCCAAAAATACCTGTAAATCATTTAATTATTACTGATGAAGATAAAGATTTATATGCTAAAATTTTAAAATTACCACTAAATAATCCCTTATTAGCTAAAGCTATTGTAGCTAAGGAAAACACTGCTTTTAATTTAGAAGATATTCATTTCCAATTTCTTCAAAATGATGAAAAAGAAAATTTAAAATCTAGCAATGATAGTTCAAATGTACTAAAATTAACATATCATAATTTTTCTGTGTTATTCACAGGTGATTTACCGCAAACACAGGAAAAATATTTATTAAATAAAAATATAGCCTCTACAATTTTAAAAGTTGCTCATCATGGCTCTAAAACATCTTCTTCACAAGAATTTTTAGAACATGTACGACCTCAATTAGCTATCATCTCTGTGGGTAAATATAATAGCTTTGGTCACCCTAGCAAAGAAGTTCTCGATAGGTTAAATAATCTGCCTACAAAAATTCTCCGCACAGATGAAAAGGGAGCTATAATAATTTATACTGATGGCTATAATTTTTCTTTCAAAACATTTTTAAATTAATATATTTTAAGCAAAGGATTTCTCATGAAATATAATGATGCAATAAAACAATTACAAGCTAAACAATTAAAATCAGTCTATTTAATCACTGGTGAAGAATTATATTTAGCTGAAAATTATCTCAAAAAATTACTGACTTTATTAAATCCACAAAACGACGAAGAAGCTGTTCAATATTTTGATAGCACAGCTGATACAAAAGCTATTTTACAAGCATTAGATAGTTCTCCTTTTTTCAGCGAACATAATATCATCATCGCCAAAGATTTGAAGATATTTCAAGACAAGTTATCTGCTAAAGATAAAGAAGATGAACAATTATTTTTAGATTATATCGCCAATATGCCTGATTATAGTATATTGATTTTACAATATAATTTAGGCAAAATTGATAAACGCAGAAAACTCATTAAAACTATTGAAAAATTTGGCACTATAGTAGAATGTGAAGCTATAGCTTATTGGAATATTAATGACTGGCTCAACTCTCGCCTTCGTGAGTTAAATCTCCGCTTTGATCGAGAAGCTTATGCTTATTTTTTAGAAGCTATAAAATCCATGGAAAAAATCTCCCTTGGCTTTTTAGACCAAGAATTACAAAAACTCACACTCTATCCACAAAAAACACTTATCAATCGCCAATTTCTTGAAGATAATTTTTCTAGTATCCCTGAGATTTCCACATTTCGCCTTTGGGAAGCTTTAGGCAATAAAGATATTGCCACTGCCTTAGAATTATTTACCATTCAACAACAAGCAGGTATACATCCACTGCGTTTATTAAAATTTTTAGCTCGTCAAATAGACCAGCTTTGGCATGTAAAAATTTATCTCAGTGAAGGTCAATCTACAAAACAAATAGCTTCTATTTTAAAATTACATCCATTTATCACTGAAAAAATCATCAAACAAACTCAAAATTTCAGTTTAGATAAAATTCAACAAATGCTCATAGATATAGCTGATGCTGATTATAAATTAAAAACAGGCTCTAATGAGCCTGCTTTAATCGAAAATCTTCTTATAAAATTTTGTCTTTAAAATCTAATAAAAATAATTTATTTTACTCTTAATATACAAGATTATGCCATTATTTTAATGGCATTTTTTTATTAAAAAATATTCTATATTCATCTTTAATAAAACTTTCTCCTTAAAATAAATTAATTTATCTATAAAAACGAAAAAGGACTGCTTTCTTTTGGAAATCAGTCCTTACTTTGATTAGCAATTATTTGCTTAAGCTGTTTACTCGGCGAGCTAAACGAGATTTACGGCGAGCTGCGCAATTTTTATGGAATAATCTGTTAGCAGCAGCCTGGTCTATTTTTTTGCATGCGATTACAAGTAATGCTTTTGCTTCTTCAGCATTGCCAGCAGCAACAGCATCAAGAACTTTACGAGAAGCAGTTTTTATAGCAGATTTAGCAGAAACATTTTTTGCACGACGCATAGCATCTGTTTTTACGCTGAGAATAGAAGATTTAATGTTTGGCAAGAAATTCACCCTTTCATCATTATAATTGTACCAAAATAGTTTATCATGTTATAAAACAATTTGCAAGATGGCTAGATTAAATACTATGTATTCAATAGCTAGACGCGATATATATTGTACCACATAAAGCTCTAAAAAATCTAGTCTTTCTTAAAAAACATTTAAAATTTTATTTTTTTCTTGACTTAGAGTCAAATCCTAGGTATATAATCTTTTTAACTA
>OHBQ01000867.1_pt1 | contig 10660 bp, 10 predicted proteins | sample 1577401 | NCBI WGS metagenome assembly OHBQ01 (sample SAMEA3879581, study PRJEB24766) | human gut metagenome | biome: human-associated habitat; feature: feces | place: USA | collected 1985/1987
TCCTTGGAACGAGAACTCCTTGTTAGTGTAATACCTAATATTTTTGATGCTTTTTCGGCATCTTGACAATAGGTTTCATAGAAATCGCCACAACGGAAGAGCAATACTGCATTGGGATGTTTGGCTTTGAGGTCATAGAATTGTTTTAACATAGGACTTATGGCGACCGCTGCAGCTGCCTTTGTCTCGGCTTTAGTCTTCTCTTCCTTTGCCTTTTCTTCCTTCTGCTTCTGTTCTTTCTTTTCTGGAGTTTCCTCTTTCTGTTCCTCCACGGCCTTGTCTTCCTCTTGTTGAGCTGTATTCTGCTTGACTTCATAGCTCTGGGCTTCCTGCTCCGATTTTTCGGTGCCTACGGCTACCGCATTAGTACGATCTTTACGTAGAACATCAGCAAAAAGACTGGCAGCAAGGTGTTTCTTGTAGTCCTGCATATTCTCTGCAAACCACATGCGTTGCCACTGGGATGGTGAAATCTCACGAGGTTTGAGCTTCTCGCCATTCACTGTAGGCATACAGAGGATGACACTTGGCTGATTCTCCGTCTCTTTGGTTTTGAAGATGTTGACACGCTGGATTTTCTCAACCTCTTCGGCAGGAACGTTGCTCTTGAAGAGGTCAACCTTCATTTCTGGCTTATTGGAAGCTTCCATGTAGTATTTCTGTGCCATGTCTTGGCGCATCGTGTCAGACACTTCTTCGTCGCCTTGCTTGACTGTGGTGAAAAACAGATTGACATCTGCCTTGTCGGGATATACGCAGAATGCTCTCTCGTTCTCAGGTTTCAAGTAGAGTGCCCACTTGCCATCATCGTCACGCAACATGAGTATCTTGTCGAAGTCCACGGCTCCTGAACGTCTCACTGCATCTGAAACATCGAGGAGTGTGATAGTTTCGATACTCCATTTGTTGAGTCGGGCTACAGATACTGCCTTTCCGTCAAAGAAACTATCATCCGGTCGGTAGCCCATGGAACCATCTACATTGTAGAATGTGACGGTATCATAGCCTTCTTTCTGCAAAGCGTGCTCGATACGGTCTTTTCTCATACCAGGAATGTCGCTGTCAAAGCCTAAAGATGCACCTTCGGGAAGTACAACATCTGCCATTTTACCATCTGCGTCCTTTACGACGACAAACTCTTTTGTGGACTTGTTGGGAAGATTTCTGATTTCGTCTGCTACATAGTAATGCTTGGGCAGGATGCTCTTGATGGCATCTGCCTGATTTCTGGCAGCCTTGCTGTTCAATTCAACCTTTTCGCCATGTTCTGCCTTATGAAGCATATCGACGGCATTGTTGACATCCCTCTCCAGTATATCAATGAGACAAGGGTTCTCTTTCAGTTCTCTTGCCCAATAGTCTGTCATCACCATGCTTTCTGGTGAGAGTTTGGCTGAAATTCCCAATTCCTGAAGTTTTACAGCGGTGGCTACTTCTGTAATCAAACGTTCTTGCTTGATGGAATCTTCGGCTGATGCTTTGCCATTCTTTATTATCATGCCCTCACGAGCCAGTCGCTGACCATGGCCAGTGCAGTGACAAGCAGAGAAACTGCATCACGGGTATAATCCTCATAGTGTTCGTAGGAAGATGCTTTTGGCAGGAAGATAATGTCTTTCTTGCTGTCGTAATGTGCTACACCTGTGGAGTCGCTGCGTATTTCGACCATGTTCTCACGTGCTTTGTCCAAAAGGTTTTCTACGCCTTGGCGAATGGCGGTGGAGGCAGACTCGACATCATTGCGGTCGCTTAGTCTGCCGTGTTCCTGGACTGTGGCTTCATAAGCGGTCTTGTCAACCATAGGCAAGGTTGTCTGCTCGATGTTGAATAGGGCTCTTACTTCACGGCTTCTGATGCCTTTGTAGTCTGCTTGCCTGTTTGAAGGGAGAGCCTGGTAGTCGGCACGGCTGATTTTGTCCTCAGGGTTGTGTTTGTTGACATATTCGTTCCAGTTGTACCAAAGAAATGGTACTCCTTTTTCTTTTGATTGAACAGACTCTCCACGTTTCTTCGCTTCCGAAAAGAGCGTGTATTGGTTGGTCTTGTAGCCGTTTTGAGCAGCGTGCATTCCTAAGACGATGGCATTGAAGGCTGATACCTGCAAATGCTTCTGATAGAGTGCAGGAGCCTTGCGGCCATCGTTAGCCAACCATATACCGTTATTTTCTTTGGCTTTCTCGAACGCTTTGGTGAATAACTCTACTTGACGTTCTGCAGCCATCTTTTCTTGTTGATTCTTTTCTGTCATAAATATCTTTATTTGTTATCCTGATAATCCTGTTATCTTTGAGCAAGTGGTCTCTCGATGACTGTCTGTCGTTCGCCAGCCTCGTATTTCTCGGATGCTATCTGTCGCATCTGGTCATTCTTTGCCAGCACAGCATTAGCAAGGGTGTTAAGAGGTAATGCGCCTTGTCGGTAGGCATCCACAACTCTTTCCGGAAGGGCTATGGTGCAAGGCACTCTGTCAATGGTTGCTATCAGACAGTTGGCTCTTATCTCCGGATTCTGTATGCGTGCATTAAGAGGCTCTTCGTGATAGACGCGATAGTTGACTTTGCCACCAGCTTGTTGCGGATGATCCTGTGCCTTGAAGTTGTCCAAGGCTTCATGTCCAGCTTTATTGAGAAGGTTCATGCCTCCCATACCGATGAGCACCATTTTGAGTATTGGATTCTTGACGAACATACCAGCAACGATGCTTGCTATTGGCATCATGTTGTCCTTGATGTTTATTGACTTGGTTTTGCCCGTGAACATGCCGACGAGCATATCAGGAAGCATTGCCAATACATAACCAAGGTTATGTCCGATGTCGCTGATACCATTCAGTCCGAAAGACGTGAGAAGCCCTTGCCAGCCGCTCATGTTGGTTTGCTCTGGTTGTGTTTCCTCTGCTTTGCCTTCAGATTGTTGTATTTCCTCTCCAGACCCTTCCTTGGGTGGAGGGTCTTGAACGGTTTGAGGCTTGATTGGAGGCTTCTGTTCCGATTGTTTCTTTTTTTCTTGCTGGGCTCGTCTGTATTCCTCTTCTTTGCCTGGTGCTATAATCAGAGGAACATCTGAGCGGTCTTCAAGTTTTTCACCAAGATGATTGACAAGCATGTCGCTTCCTACCCAGGTGGCTGCTGTCTTAAAACCTCCGCCAAATCCTCCCATACAGGCTAGGTCTGCAACGGAACCGATGGCTATACCTGCATTTTTCTCCCAAACTGAGGGATTGTAACGTTTCTCTGCTTCTGTGTCCATCTTGCGCTCCAATGGTGACTTGGCCAGTTCCTGCGGTAAGTAGAAGATGGTACTTGTTGCTGCCTTTTTCAGAATGTAGTCGATGGATGATTTTGGTATCTTATCTTTTATCATCTTGTCGATCATCTTCTGTTCCATGGCTGCATTAACGGTGATGTGCTGTCGCTTCAACTCTTTCTTGACCATCTCGATATAGTCTTCGGTGGTCTTGGAAGTCCATTTGCCTGTATATCTGAGCGTGTCGTTATGTGCCTGAATGGAAGTCATACCTCCATCGGGACCTGCAGCTCCTGCCATCAAGCCTGCAAACGAAGTAGAGTGTGCTCGTAATTCGTCGGCTTGCTTACTTTGCAGGTCATCCCTGACCTTGTTCATTACGGGTATGACCTTTGTTCTGAAAATCTTATCCTGCGCTGTTTCTGCCATAGCTTTTCGTTTACAAGTTTAATTGGTTGAGGATTTGCTCTCTGGTTTGCTCAATGGCATTGTGATATACCTCCATCTGTTTGGGAAAATATTCCTCCAGCCATTCGTCTTTCTCGATGTTATCGTTTATGAACTTGATGGCCAGACTCCGTTCTATCTCAATGGCTGCTTCGCCTTTCTCGCTGTTGTTGAACCATGCTTTTGTCCACCATCTGTGTCCTGACTTGTCGGGATAGACACTCACCATTCGTGGTATGTCGAAGCTTTGAACGTCAATGTCGAGTTCTGCCAGTGGGTCAACTATTCCGCTTGTCGCTATTGCCCGGTCTTGTGCTTTTTTTTTTCGATGGCGCTCATGCTCGACAGAAAGATCTGATGGCGCAAGGCGAGATAATTGAGAAAATCTCCAATAAGGAGGTTTTGTACTCGTTCGGCTATTGGAATGCTTCTTGCGCCCATTCCCAATGGGTTTGCCATGGATGGCAGAGTCTCATAGAAGTAGTTCTTCATGGCCGACATGGTGAAGATGTTGCGAAGTGCAAGTTCTGTATGCTCTGGTAGGGCATAGATGCCTTGGCTCATGTCACTCATGTAGTCGGGGAAGAAGCGCATCATGAGGTCTTCAATCTCCTTTTGGTCTTTATCGTACATGGTATGAACATCCATGTCCAATGTGACAAACTGAGGAACAGCCCCTGGCTTGCCGTTCTGTTCCATCACTTTCAGATTGCTATAGATCATTGTTAGAAACTCCAACGGATTGAGTTCTTCACCCTTGTATTTGACTTCTACATGGAGGGAGTCGGCACTGACGGCGATGACTTGCCCTGCCTTTACCTCTTTGCCGTAGTTGGCAAACACGTTGCTCAGGTGGGCATAGGTCACTTCATAGTCTCCGTATCGGGTAATCTGGTAGATACCGTGAATGGCATCGTTGCCCAAACCTGTCACCTTGCCGGTAGCTACTGCCGAAAGTAGGTAGTTCTTGACCTTGAAGTCAACTCCATGATGTAAAAATGGCTTTCCTGTGTGCGGATGTTTCTGTTTGCCGTAGCCCAGAGACATTGTCACTTCTCCGTTTCTTTCCTCGAATGGCATGCAATAGCCACTGTCGGAATGCAGTATCATTTCTTGTGTATAGTGCATTGCGTAATCCTTTGTAATAAAATTTGTTATCTCCTCCTGCTTACAGTGTTGGTTTGCTCAGCTTCTTGCTGCTTTTTTTCTTCCTTATGGTTGCTTGCCATCCGGTCGTTATTGCCTCCAAGTACGCTGGTTAGATTGGCATTGTTGCCTATCATCATCATTCCGAGTACGGCTCCAGCTATCTTGCCTAACCATCCGAAGCGACCGAAGACGAGTAGGGACGAGACGATCAGTCCGATGAGACTTAGCCCTGATACATTGCCTTTCCCGATATTGCTGAAGAAGTTTCCGAACATGTCTCCACCATGCCCAGAGAACATGGCTCTGAGGAAGCCTGACATACCGCTCCATTTGGAATCCACACTGCTGATGGCTCCATTTACGTTGTCAGAAAGTCCCGTAACAGAGTCTTTCAAGTCCTTTACGCCATCGCCAATCCCAGATACGGTGTCGCCGATCTTCTTGGTTGTGTCTTCTCCTATGACGGCATCGCTGACTATGCCTACTACGCTTTTGTCTGTAGTAAGTTTCTCCCAGCCAATGTAGCCGAGGCTTCCTCCAACCACTGCGCTTTTGGTGGCAGTACCTACGCCTTTCAAGGTCTGTTGTGGATGAAGCACTGCACCGCCCAATGTGTGTGCAGTTGCGCTGGTCATCCTTCCTCCAAGGCGGAGTGTTGCTTTCAAAAATGAACCCCAACCCATATTGATGTATTTTGTTAAAATATTGTTGTACTTATTGTTAGTATTTTGGAATAAACAATTTCTTTAAGGTCTTGCATTCCTTCGCCAGCGCTCCTTGCATCGCTGAACGATGGTAGGCTTGTCTGTCTCAGTTCTGGCTCCGTAGTCTATTTCTGCCCATACGTCAGACAACCTGGTGTACTTCACCGCCCGTATCAATCGTTTGAGTTTTTGGTTCATCTGCTTGAGTTTTGGACGTATGCCAAAGATTATTTCCAGACGTTGTTTCTCGGTCATCTTGGTGTTGGAGAGGCATACTTGCCTAACGTCATTGACTATCTCCACACTACTCATGATAAGCTCACGGTAGAATTTGTTGCGATTGGAGGATAGGGCTACGGCCAAAGCATTGGTTGTCTGGTGACTGAGCTGATGGCTATACGTTCCAAGTTGCGCTACCAGGCGGTCTATCTCGTGATAGAAACCGTAGATTTGAGCTGCATAGCTGATGATGCTGTTAAATTGGTCAAGATAGTTGTTAAACTCTTTATGCAGATTGGTGGTTGCTTCCACTTCTTCCTTTATCCATATATGGCCAGTAGACTCTAGGAGCATCATATCTTCCTGCTGCTTCAACTCTTTCTTGGCTTTGTCGGTGTAGAGAAGTATCATTCCTGCCAATACAGGGTCGTTTCCCTGAGCATGGAGAAAACTACCACCCTCCCCCTTGAAGGGAAGGATGAGAGAAAAGAGAAGTAGTATGAGAGCATAGAAACGTTTCATAAATGTTATCCTGAAATAAATCTTTCTTATGGTGTTACAACTCTGGCACATCTGCGCCATCTGCCCAGTGCTTGCCCGGCTATCTCGGCATTGCTACGGTCGAGCATTCCTGCCGTGACATTGTTCCAAACATCGGCCATCGTGTAGTATTTTATGCTGAGACATAGCCTTGACAGCTTCTTGTTGAACTGCGCCAGGCGATCGTTCAGTTCCCAGAGGGTTTTGCTTCGTTCTGCACCAGTGAGCATGTTTTCTTTACCGCCCTTTGCTATGGCATCCTTTAGTGTGGTATATACCGTGACAAGCTCTGTGGCAGTCTCGATGTAGAGGTTGTTCATGTTCATAGTGGCTACAATGCCCTGTGGGTTGTTTGATATGGCTTTCTTCAGATGGCACAGGTTGATGAAGATTCTCACACCATCATCGTATAGTGAGGTGCAGGCTTTCAGCGTGGACGCATAGCCAGATGCCGTTTTCAGATAGTTGTTGTACTTCTTTTCCCATTTATGTATTTGGGTGAACTCGGCTGCGATGGTGTTCTGGAGGAGAGCTGTCTTCTGTTGGTCTTCTATCTGATGCTTTATCTGACCGTTTATGAGTTCGTTCCCCTCTGCCAAGGCGACATATTCCAATGGGTTGCTGGAAACTATCTGTGCATGCAATCTCTCTGATGGCAGCACCAATGCCAAAGCAATGGCTGAAAAGATTGTCCATCTTCTGTTATCTGTTAGTGATTTCATATATGCCTTTCCTCCTTTTGTTATATTCTACTCGTTCACGTATAATCTTCACAACGTCCAACTTTTCCTTTACACCATAAATGTCCAGTTGGGGATTTGTACGGTCGCCACTGAATATTCCCACAGTCTTTAGTCCGAAGAGTTGTTCCATAATACTACGATTCTCACAGAAATCCACCACTCGGTATAGCTCGATGTAGTCACTGGCTCTGTTCAATACTCCATGTTGGATGATGAGCTGCTCTGAGGTGATGATGTATCTCAGTTTGTGAAGATACAGACATCCGTAGAGCATGAAGCATATCATTACGGAACCAAGTGCCACAAATGGCATCTTGTAGGTAATGCAGTCGTGACCGGCAATTAGAAACATGGCGCAACTAATGATGAATAACATTCCTTGCGAGATGATATACTGCGCCCAGTGTGGGCGAATGGTTACGATATTGAATCTTCTGATTGGGTCTGTCATATCTATTATCGCTTAAATCCATGATGTTTGGTTTCTTCATTTTCTTCTTGGCGTTCAAAAGTCAAGTCCATACCATTCTCATCAAACGCTGTTTCTACAACATCGGTCAATGAGAATTGCTTCTTGTCAAGCAGTTCATCGTTGAAATCCTTGTAGTCTTGCGACGGAAGTTCACGGACAATATTCACTGTTTCGAGGTTCTGACCTTCCTGCAGATGGAGTTTGTCCAAAAATGCTTCTTTGAAATCTTTCCAGGTCATACGCATCTTGTCCACTGCACCTTGCTTGTCTTCTTTACAGATGAAGTGAGATTCGTGATATTCCAAAGCCAAATCATTTGCTCTGTCAAATGTCAGATACAGTTCTCGTAAGTCATCGGGTAGCAAGTCGTAATTATCGTCATCGAAATCAAGCAATTCCTTTGTTGTCTTCGGTAGTTTATCGAAGCTTTCCATGAACTCTCTCATTTCGTGCGGTACATTCTCAGGTGCCACTATACTCCTTTTGTTGGCTATATCTATGAAGTTTGCCACAAACACTCTTCCAGCAGCATCTCTATCGAAACCGAGATGGAAGGATGCTTGTGGTGCAGCTTTCAAAAGACCTTGTATCTGACCATAGCTTGGATTACCTCCTGTTGAGACATAAACGGCTTCTTTCAGATCTTGCCGTCCTTCCTTGTCAAGTCCTGATTCTTGGCGCATTTGGAGCTGATAAAATGCCATGGCATCGTATGCACTTTCAAAGACATATACTCTTTGGGAATCTTTTAGGGCTGTGTTCTTAGGACTTGCTATCCAAACACCTTCACTGGCGTTAGTGCCAGTTGCCATACTTTTTCGCGCGGATCCATCCTTGTGTGGATAGCCTCTTTCTTCAAAACCTACACATTTTTCTGGTTGCCCAGGAATGTACATTGGGAAGGAAAGATTCTTATAGGTGTTACCCTCTTTGGTAGTTCTTGATGCAAGGACAAAGCTGTCTTGAAAGGCGCAGCGTGTGGCGAAATCTATGCCTCTTGACTTGAAAAAAGCATAGAACGGCTTCTGTGACTCGAAATCTTTAGGATTGAAACGTTCAATCTTATATTCCTTGATGTCAAATGGTTTGTTACGAGCAATTGAATTCTGGATGCTCCGATTCTTATGTTCGACTTGAATATTGAGCAGACGCTGGCAAACCTTATGCACAAGGGCAGACTCCTTCATTCCAAATTCGTACTCGTCGAATAATTGCGGATGTTCCCAAATGAAGGAGGTCACTGAATACAACTTGATTTGTGGTGGTTGGAAACAGCAGTTCTTGTTGGGCATGACAATGAACTTGTCACCTCTAATTCTCTGGCCATTATTGTCCAAACCTACATACGCAGGATAGCGCAAGCCATCACGCTTGTAAAACGTGTAGCCTGCGTCCTCCAATACTTCTTTGATGTTTATACGGCTTCTGTAGTCTGCAAATGTCTGTTCGTCTGTCATCTCTCTTATGTGTATATAGTTGTTTATCTGCCATGACCTAAGCCTACACCGTGTTCTCCTGCGTTGAGTCCTGCGTCGAATGCTCTTGAAGCAAGATCTTGCGGTGAATCTACACTGCCCTTGAAATAGACATGTGGTCTGTGGTCATGGTGGTGTTCAATGAAGATGGATGGTGCAGAACGGTCTCTGCCCAGTTCGCTCATCACAGCAAGTCCTGCAAGGAGGGCTCCTCCAATCTGCGCACCGATGTTCTTTCCTTCTCCTGGGATGTTTTTCATATCCACCTCCTTGAAGATGTGGGAGAAGAGTTTCATGCGGTGATAGTCATCGATAGCCATGAACTTGTCATACTGCTTTTGGGTAATCTCATGGCTGATGCTCTCTCCGTTGATGAGGGCTGTCATGCGAAACTTGGCATTGCCTTTCTCGTCTTTCTGGATTTGATCTTGTTCGTCACGCACAGGCTCAACCTTGATGTCGTCAACCTGAACCTCTCTGCCATGCTTGCCTTCACGAAACCATCCCTTGTTTTCATTCTGCTCATACAGGCTATTGCCATCTACATGGGCTACGCTACGATCTTCTGGCTCGATAGTTATTTGGTCGCTGTCAAGCGCAATAGACTGCTCTTGCACCATCTGTTGGCGATTGTTGAGTTCTGCCTCTACCTCAGGATTTAGTTTCAAGCTGATTTGCTCTTTTGAATTGAGCATATCCATCGTCAACTTATCCTGAAAATCATTTTTGATGACATTGTTTATGATATCAATGCGATTCTGGACAGGAACTTCCTTTATGGAGTTGTTGGTCAGCTTCTTTACTTCCTCTTCTGTGAGGTCATAGACAAAATCCTGCTTTGTGGCTGTGGACTGAATTGTCAAAGTCTTGTTGGCAGCATCAACGATGATACCGTGTGAAGACAGACATTCCTGCCACTTGGCATTGCTGAAATATACCTTGGAGGTGATAAGCTCGTTGTATGGCTTGGCTGGTTCCTTTGGACGTGGACCTCCACGGGAGTAATGACAGATTGCAAGTCTGTCAACACATCCTGCGAAGGTTGCTGTATCATGTTTTGCTGACCGCCTTTATAGTAGAAGCCGTAGCCACCATTCTGCATTTCGCCTGGCTTCATTCTGCCGTCAGGACGCTCTAGTACTATAGGAGCACCTTGCATGAACATTGCTCCTCCAACTCTGCGCATGTGAAATCCTTCCTGGTTTCTTGGAGTCCAACCGAGGAATCTTCCGTGATACGGATCCATCATCATGTGGGCGCAACGTCTGTTCCAAGGTAGTCTTCCATATTCGCCAACGCCTATGCGGTAGCCGTGAAGTCCCATGGCAACACGGCCATTGGCATTTCGGGCATGGACGTAGTCGCGTGGCATGTAGAAATCGTTCTTTACGAGTTCTGCCACTGTGTTGTAGGCTCGCTTGTTGGCTGAGTTTGCTCCCCAGTCAACCAATGCCCTATGTTGCTGTGGCGTGATGGCGTATGTGAGCAAAGGAGAATCGTGGCCTTGAACAGCTAACTGATAACCTTCTCCTTGTCTGATGATATGCGCTTGCATACCATTCTTGCGAAGTATAGCTTGTAGTTCAGGGGCCAAATCTCGGCCTACTGGTAATGCATTTGATCTGATAGACATATTCTAATGCTGATTGTTGTTTGTTACTGTGT
>OHBQ01000872.1_pt1 | contig 10636 bp, 8 predicted proteins | sample 1577401 | NCBI WGS metagenome assembly OHBQ01 (sample SAMEA3879581, study PRJEB24766) | human gut metagenome | biome: human-associated habitat; feature: feces | place: USA | collected 1985/1987
CTTCTGCCCCTGCTCCAGTTTGCCTTCGATCCGGTTGCCGCGGCCATGGTCTTTCGAACCGCTGCGCACATAACCCATCGGCAGGTCGAGGATCGTCGCCGTGATGGCCGCATGGGCGATGCCGGCGGTCGAAGTGCCCATCAGCACCTCGGCACCGGGGAATTTGGTGCGGACGATCCCGGCAAGCCCGGCCTCGACATGTCCGCGCACGACAGGTGCCGTCAGCGTCAGGCGGTTGTCGCAATAGATCGGGCTCTTGATACCGCTGGCCCAGGTAAACGGCTGCTCGGGGCGCAGGAATACCGCGCCGATCGAGAGCAGGTCTTTCGCAATTGATTTCTCCATGGTAATTTTCGTTTTTCGGTTATTTTTTCAGTTCCCCGGCCACCCACTCGACCCACGGGTCGACGTTATCGGCGAGCGTCGCGGGCAGCGGCAACGGGATGCGCACGTCGGGGGCAATCCCCTCCCGGTCGATGCCACGCCCTGCGGGAATCCGTTTGGAACGGGTGACGGGCACGATCATCCAACGCGCCGTGTCCCGAGGGAAATAAAGTATCTCGCAGTTCGAATAGTCGAGGCACCCCAGCGTGTTGTCCTGTCCGTAGACGGTCGTACGACGGCTGCACGCCCTGATTTCGAGCACCAGCTGCTCACCCGACGAAGCCACCCGGCCGTCGACGATCAGCGCGGCGCGCCGGGGCACCGGCGACACCGAATCGTAATGGATACGGTAGGTTTTGCCCTCTTCGAGAAATTCCCCGGCCGGGGTTCGCTCCATACGCGCAACCTTCCTGCGTCCCCGCTCCGTATTCCCGGCAAACTCCCGGACGTGGGCGATGGCTATATCCGATACGCGGTACTCCATGGCATCCTCCGTACCTTCGTGGTCGTAGAGCAGTTTGAGCAGGGGTTCATAGGCATTGTCGCTCCCGCCCATATTGCCGCGGATGTCGACGACAAGGTTCTCACAGCCCGAGGCGCGGTAAGCCGCGACAGCGGCCCGCACTCCGGCAATTTCGGCATCGGTCAGATCGCACGACGGGAATCGGATCAAATACGTATCTTCGTCCACGCGACAGTGCATGAACTGCGGATCGTAACGCTTCATCCGCCCGGCATAGTCCGTATCGCGGCGCAGCGACTTAGCCCGGTAGGCTTCGGCACCGGGTGTTTGGAGGTGCGAATCGTCGAACCAGCCGAGGTATTCGGCAATGGCATCATAGACATCACGGTCGCCGGAAATCTCGCTTTGCAGCCGCCCTTTCAGTGCGGCGTACTCCGCTTCGCGGCCCGCGGTCTTGTCCGGATAGCCGGCATAGGCGCGTTCCACGACATCGACGGCATAGTCGAAATCGGACACAGCGTCCCCTGCCGGGGTTTGTGCCCCGGCCGACAGCAGGCAAAGCACGGCCGCAGCCGCCAGCGACATTCGCAGCAAGGTCTTCATCGGGCAGGTTCGTATGAATCGGCTCCCCGGATCGGTTCTTCCCGACCGGAGGGTTATTCCAGTGCCGAGCGTAAAATCTTCTCCACCTCCTCGGGATAAACCCCGCCTTCGTGCACCTTCACGCCGTCGACATAGAATGTCGGCACGTAGTAATAGTCGAACGTGTCGGCCAGCGCAGGCTGCTCCGACTCCTCGATCATCTCGATCCCGACGGCAGCCAGCTCGGGGTGCGCAGCCCTGGCCTCTTCGATGTAACGCAGCGCCTTCTTGCAGAAGGGGCAGTTTTTCAGGTAGAAAAGTTTTACCGGTTTCATAACTATACTGTTTAAAAGTAACTTCGCGGATTATCCGCAGAATTCGTCCACACAGCGGCGGTAGGCTGCCACGGGGTCGGCCGCGGCGGTGATCGGGCGTCCCACGACGATGAAGTCGGAGCCGATCTCCCGCGCACGGGCGGGCGTGGTGACACGCACCTGATCCGCCACGTCACCGTCTGCAAAACGCACGCCGGGCGTGATTGTGAGGAACTCTTTTCCGCAGGCTTGGTGTACCATGCCCGCTTCGAGCGGCGAGCATACCACGCCGTCGAGCCCTGCGGCCTTGGTATTCTGCGCGTATTTCACGATCGTGTCGCCGATCGAAGATGCGATCAGCAGCTCCTGTTGCATACGCTCCTCGCTGGTCGAGGTGAGCTGCGTCACGGCGATCAGCAGCGGGCGCGTGCCGTCCGGACGGGTCAGCCCTTCGATCGCCGCACGCATCATCTCGATCGTGCCGGCCGCATGGACGTTGCACATGTCCACGTCAAGGCGCGAAAGCACGGCCATCGCCTTCTTGACCGTATTGGGAATGTCGTGCAGTTTCAGATCGAGGAAAATCCGGTGCCCCCGGCGCTTGATCTCACGCACGATTTCGGGCCCTTCGGCATAGAAAAGCTCCATGCCGATCTTCAGGAAAGGTTTGCGGGCCTCGTTCTTAAACAGATCGAGGAACCGGAAAGTCTCTTCGGCGCTGCTGAAATCGCAGGCGATGATTACGTCTCTGTTGGTCATATCTCTTGCTTCTTTATAATTTTCACAAAATTACTTCACGATGCCGATAATATCGGACAGCCGTTCGATCCCCAGCCGCTCCATTTCGCGGGGCAATGCCTCGACGATCTCCTTGCAGGCATAAGGGTTCCGCAGGTTGGCGGCCCCCACCTGTACGGCCGTCGCCCCGGCCATCATCATTTCGATAACGTCGCGGGCCGTTTCCACGCCACCGCAACCCATCACCGGAATCCGGCAAGCCCGGGCTACCTGATAAACCATCCGCACGGCCACGGGGAAGATCGCCGCACCGGAAAATCCGCCCATAACGTTGGCGATGATAGGCTTGCGGCATTTCACGTCGATCCGCATGCCCAGCATCGTGTTAATCAGACAGATGCCGTCGGCCCCCGCCTGCTCGCACGCCCGGGCGATCGCCACGATGTCCGTCACGTTAGGACTGAGCTTGATATAGACCGGCTTGGTAGTCACGGCTTTCACGGCACGCGTTACCTCGGCCGCCGCTTCGGGCGACGTTCCGAAGCTCATGCCGCCGTGCCGCACATTGGGACAGCTTACATTGACCTCGATCAAACCGACCTGTTCCTCCTTGTCGATCCGCTCGCAGCAATAGGCATATTCCTCGACCGAAAAACCGCTGATGTTGGCGATCACCGGCTTGCGGAAGAATGTCTTCAGCCGGGGAAGCTCTTCGCCGATCACCGCATCGATACCGGGATTCTGCAACCCGACGGCATTGATCATCCCCGCCGTACACTCGGCGATGCGGGGCGTGGGGTTGCCGAAGCGTGCCTCGCGCGTAGTTCCCTTGAAGGAAAACGACCCAAGGATGTTGATGTCGTAAAAATCCTTGTACTCGTTGCCGTAACCGAACGTACCGCTGGCCGGCACGACTGGATTATCCAGCCGAAGGCCGCTCAACGTCACCGACGTATCGAAGTTTTTCTTGGGTTCGTTTACCATATAATCTCCTCCTTTTTCAGTACGGGTCCCTCCTTGCAGATGCGTTTGGCCCCGTTTTTCGTCTGACAGGAACAACCCATGCAGCCGCCGAAGCCGCAGCCCATGCGCTCCTCGAAACTCAATTCGCCCGGTATGTCGCCCGTCGCATCGCTCAATGCACGCAGCATCGGCAGCGGGCCGCAGGCGTAAAAATAATCAAAATCCGGCTTCTTTTCGGCGATCGCCGTCGTTACGAAACCCTTTATCCCGTGCGTGCCGTCCGCCGTCGTTACGAAAACCTCCGCACCGAGCGCCCGAAACTCCTCCTCGTAGAAAACCTCCGACGCGGTATTGAAGCCCAACACCACAGTCACTTTTCTGCCCTTGTCAATCAGTTTCTTGGCCAGGTTGTAGAGGGGCGGAACGCCCACTCCGCCTCCGACCAACAGAGGCCTGCGGCACTCCGCATCCGGATCGAACCCGTTGCCCAGTCCGGTCAGCAGGTCGAGCTTTTCGCCGGTCTTCATTTCACTCAACCGGGCCGTGCCTTCGCCGACGACCTTATAGATCAGTGTCAGCGTCCGCTCGTTGTAGTCGCACACCGAAATCGGACGGCGCAGGTAGAGCCCTTCAACCTCGATATTGACGAACTGCCCGGGACGGGTCAGATATTGCGTATCCCCTTCGAGCGTCATCCGCCAGACGGAGGGCGTCAGCGGTTCATTGGCCGTAACAGTATATATGCCTTTTTTATACATTTTTTCTTTTCCAAACTATGTGCTTCGCTTTCGTCTTAATTTCAAAGGAGCCGGTTTCGCACCGACCGACGCAGGACACGGCAAGAGCATACTCGCTGGTATGGGACTGTCGCGGACTGCGAGGAGGTGCGAAAGATGCCCTCTGAACGAAACTCGCTTTTGATTTCAGGCCGGCAAATGCGGTGCATCGTGACTTTGAAGCAGATGGGGAATACTATCCGTCTTTCCCATTCGAATCAAAGAGGGATGTGACGCAGTTGCCGCATGAAATCGAAAACTATTCGGCATCAATGGTCGAAACACCCAGGGTTATCTCCTCCAATACATCCAGCAGGACCTTTACCGTTTCGAGCGCCGTGAAGATCGTCACGTTGTTCTCGACGGCCGTGCGGCGAATCTCGTAACCATCCAGCCGGGTGTTGTGCTGGTTGATGTCGATCGTATTGATGACATAGCTCACATGGCCCTGGCGCAGCGAGTCGATGATCTCCGTACTGCCTTCGCTCAACTTGCGGCGCGTACGGGTGCGAATACCATGCTGACGCAGGAATTCCGCCGTGCCCTTCGTCGCCTCGATATTGAAACCCAGGTCATAAAAGCGCCGTACCAGCGGCAGCGCATCCTGCTTGTCCTTGTCGGCGATCGTGAGGAAGATCGTACCGTAGTTGGCGACGGTCATGCCCGACGACTGGAGCGCCTTGTAGAGCGCCCGGGTGAGCTTGTTGTCGTATCCGATCGCCTCGCCCGTGGATTTCATCTCGGGCGAGAGGTAGGACTCCATGCCCCGGATCTTGGCGAACGAGAAGGCCGGGGCCTTGACGAACCAGCGGGAGCGCTCCCTGCCATATACTTCGGTAATGCCCTGCTCCCGAAGCGAATGACCCAGGATGACCCGTGTGGCGATGTCAGCCATCGGGACACCCGTCGCTTTCGAAAGGAACGGCACGGTGCGCGACGAGCGGGGATTCACCTCGATCACATATACGTCCTCTTCCCCGTCGAGGATAAATTGGATATTATACAGACCGACGATACCGATCCGGCGGCCCAGCCGCACGGTATAATCGATGATCTTGTCCTTGGCTTTCTGGCTCACGCTGAAGGTCGGATAGACGCTGATCGAGTCGCCGGAGTGGATGCCCGTCTTCTCGACGTGCTCCATGATACCGGGAATGAAGACATCCTTGCCATCACAGATGGCGTCCACCTCCAGTTCGCGGCCCATAATATAACGATCGACCAGCACAGGGCTGTCCTCATTGACTTCGACCGCCGTCTGGAGATAGTGGCGCAAACGCTCCTCGTTCGAAACGATCTGCATGGCCCGGCCGCCCAGCACGTAGCTCGGGCGCACCAGCACCGGGTAGCCGATCCGTTCGGCGGCTCGCACACCGGCTTCGATATCGGTCACGGCCTCGGCCTCAGGCTGGGGTATTCCCAACTCCTCCATGATCTTCTCGAAACAACCCCGGTCTTCGGCATTCCGTATCGCCTCGACACCCGTACCGATGATCGGCACACCCAGTTCGTGCAGCGGCTCAGCGAGGTTGATCGCCGTCTGGCCGCCGAGCGACACGACGATCCCTTTCGGTTTTTCGAGCGTAATAACGTTCATCACGTCCTCTACGGTCAGCGGCTCGAAATAGAGCTTGTCGCTGGTGGTATAGTCCGTCGAAACGGTTTCGGGATTGTTATTGATGATGATCGCCTCGTACCCGGCGGCGCGGATCGACCAGATGGCATGCACGGTCGAATAGTCGAACTCGACGCCCTGCCCGATGCGGATCGGTCCCGACCCGAGCACCACGATCTTCTCGCGTTCGCTCACGATCGACTCGTTCTCCTGCTCGTAAGTGGAATAGAAATACGGCACATAGGAGGAGAACTCGCTCGCGCAGGTATCGATCATCTTATAAACCGGGAAAATATTGTGCTCGCGCCGCAGCAGGAACATCTCCTTCTGGCTCATGCCCCACAACTGACCGATGAACTTGTCGCTAAAACCCATGCGTTTGGCGTCGCGCAACGTTTCGATGTCGCGGGGATTGGCCGCTACGACCTTTTCGAACTCGACGATGTTCTTAAACTTCTCGAGGAAGAACATGTCGATTTTGGTGCTGTTGTAGATCAGCGCCAGCTCGACGCCCCGGCGGATCAGCTCGGCGATGGCGTAAAGACGGTCGTCCGTTCCCTCCTTGATATAGGAGAGCATCCGATCGACCGTCCAGTCGTCGAATTTCTTATGGTAGATATGGCAGACCCCCGTTTCGAGCGAGCGCACCGCCTTCAGGAGGCTCTCCTCCATCGTGCGGCCCACGGACATCACCTCGCCCGTCGCCTTCATCTGAGTTCCGAGCTGGTTCGAAGCGTCGCTGAACTTGTCGAACGGGAAGCGGGCGATCTTGGTAACCACATAGTCGAGAGCCGGTTCGAAGCTGGCCGGCGTATTGGCGATGCGGATCTCGTCGAGCGTAAGGCCCACGGCGATCTTGGCGCTGACGCGGGCGATCGGATAGCCGCTGGCCTTCGACGCCAGAGCCGACGACCGCGACACGCGGGGATTGACCTCGATCAGGTAGTAGTTGAACGAGAGGGGATCGAGCGCGAACTGCACGTTGCAGCCGCCTTCGATCTTCAGGGCACGGATCAGCCGCAGGGCGCTGTCGCGCAGCAACTGATACTCCTTGTTGGTCAGCGTCTGGCTCGGAGCCACCACGATCGAGTCGCCCGTATGGACGCCGACCGGATCGATGTTTTCCATATTGCAGATCGCAATGGCCGTATCGTTGTGGTCGCGGATCACCTCGTATTCGATCTCCTTATACCCCTTGATGCTCTTCTCGATCAGCACCTGATGCACCGGGGAGAGGGAAAGCGCATTGCGCATCATCTCGCGCAACTGCGTCTCGTCGTCGGCGAAGCCGCCGCCCGTACCGCCCAGCGTAAAGGCCGGACGCAACACGACGGGGTAACCGATCCGCTTCGCCGCCTCGACCGCCTCGTCGATATTGTTAGCAATCAGCGACGGCAGCACCGGCTCGCCCAGCGACTGACAAAGCTCCTTGAAGAGTTCGCGGTCCTCGGCCTGCTCGATGCTCTGGAACGAAGTACCCAGAATCTCCACCTGACACTCCTGAAGCACGCCTTTCTTGGCGAGCTGCACGGCCAGATTCAGGCCCGTCTGCCCGCCCAGTCCCGGCACGATGGCATCGGGACGCTCGTAACGGACGATCTTGGCCACGTACTCGAGCGTCAGCGGCTCCATATAGACTTTATCGGCAATCTGCACGTCGGTCTGGATCGTCGCCGGATTGGAATTGACCAACACGACCTCGTACCCCTCTTCCTTGAGGGCCAGACAAGCCTGCGTACCCGCGTAGTCGAACTCCGCAGCCTGGCCGATCACGATCGGGCCGGAGCCGATCACCATCACTTTCTTGATATCCGTTCTCTTAGGCATTTTGACTCTCCTCCATCATTTTGATAAACTTATCGAACAAATAGGTGCTGTCCTGCGGACCGGGCGCACTCTCCGGATGATACTGGACGCTGAAAATCCGATCGGCGCGGCATTCGACGCCTTCGGCGGTATCGTCCAGCAGATTCAGGTGCGTAAGGGTCAGTCCGGTGCCCTTCAGCGACTCCGTATCGACCGCAAAACTGTGGTTCTGGCTCGTGATCTCGACCTTGCCCGTTTCGAGGTTCTTCACGGGGTGGTTGCCGCCGCGATGTCCGAACTTCATCTTGAAGGTGCGGGCTCCGTAAGCCAGCGAAATCACCTGGTGTCCCAGGCAGATACCGAAGATCGGCAGGCGCCCCCGAAGCGTGCGGACCATCTCGACCACCGGCATTACGTCGGTCGGATCGCCGGGACCGTTCGAGAGGAAAAGTCCGTCGGGACGGAAAGCCATCACCTCCTCGGCCGTAATATCGTAGGGCACCACCGTCACGTTGCAACCCTTCTCGTTGAGCTTGCGGATGATGTTGTGCTTGATGCCGCAATCGACCGCCACCACGTCGAAACGATGATTGGCCGTGCGGGAGAACCAACGCTTGCGGCAGCTCACGCGCTCGACCATGTCGCGGCGCACGGGCGCCTCCTTCAAGCGGCGCAGGGCCTCCTCCTGCGGCATCGACGCATCGACGACGATCACCCGCTGGGTGCCCTCGTCACGGATAATGCGCGTCAGCATACGGGTATCGATCCCCCAGACGCAGGGTATGCCGTACTCCTCGCATACTTCGCCAAGGGTCTTGGTATAGCGGAAATTGCTCGGCAGATCGTTGTATTCGCGCACGATCATACCGCCGATAGTCGGATACTTGGTCTCGTAATCCTCGTCCGTAATGCCGTAGTTGCCGATCAGCGGATAGGTCATCACGACCATCTGGTCGGTATAGGAGGGATCGGAGAGAATCTCCTGGTAGCCGACCATCGAGGTATTGAACACGATCTCGCCCGTCGCCTCCCGGTCCGCGCCGAAACCGTAGCCGTAGAACTCGCGGCCCGACTCAAGCACGATTTTTTTGGTGAATGGTTTCATATTCGGTTATTTCGTAATTTGTCTTCGTTCATTTTTCAATTTCCGGCCCTGTTTCCCGCATCCGGCAGAATCCGCGACGACCGCAGTCACCGCCCGTCGAAAAACGGAATCGCATTTCGTATTCCGATCCGGGACAATCCGCGCACATCGCTCCCGCCCCGTCTATCGGAAACGCTCCGTCGCGTATGCCGTACGTCCCCCGACCAGCGTCCAGAGCGTACGGCCCGCAACCCGCCAGCCGGCAAAAGGCGTAGCACGGCCTTTCGACAGGAAGGTTTCGGGATCGATCTCGTACTCCGCATCGAGGTCGAACAAATCGGCCGGTTCGCCCGCCTGCAAGCCTCCGCCGAGGCCGAAAATCCGGCGCGGAGCCATCGACATCCGCTCGACGAGCTGCTCCAGCGTAAGCAGCCCCGGCTTCACCAAATAGGTATAGAGCAGCGGGAAAGCACACTCCAACCCCACGATACCCATCGCGCTGCCGGCCAGTCCGCGCGATTTCTGTTCGGCGGTGTGAGGCGCATGATCCGTAGCAATCACCTCGATCGTCCCGTCGGCGACGGCCTGCCGCAGGGCTTCGCGGTCTTCACGTCCCCGCAGCGGCGGATTCATCTTGAAACGACCGTCCTCCTGCAAATCCTCGTCGCAGAGCAGCAGGTAGTGCGGAGCCGTTTCGCCGCTGACTTTCAACCCGGCGGCCTTCGCCCGGCGAATCAGCTCGACGCTCTCCTTGGTCGAAACGTGGCAGACATGATACTGACATCCGGTTTCGGCTGCCAATTTTATATCGCGCTCCACCTGCCGCCACTCGCTCTCGGAGCAGATACCCTTGTGCCCGTGCTCGCGGCAATAAACACCGTCGTGGATATACCCTCCTTTCAGCAATTCATCGACTTCGCAATGGGCCACGATCGGCTTGCCGACCGCTGCGGCGCGACGCATGGCTTCGGCCATCAGCTCCTCGCCCTGCACCCCCCGTCCGTCGTCCGAGAAGCCCACGACCTCTCCGGCCAGAGCCCCGAAATCGACCAGCTCCCCGCGTCCCTTCTGTCCCCGCGTAATGGAACCGTAAGGCAGCACCCGAACGACCGCATCGCGGCGGATCAGAGCCAGCTCCGCTTCCAGATGCTCCGGCGAATCGGGCGCCGGATTGAGATTCGGCATCGGACAAACGGTGGTATAACCTCCGTGCGCGGCGGCAGCCGTACCCGTCGCAATGGTCTCTTTCTCCGAAAAACCCGGTTCGCGCAGGTGGACATGCACATCGACCAATCCCGGCAATACATGACAACCCGTCAAATCGACTGCCCGGTCGTCCGCCTCAAGCGCGACCCGACCGCCTATAGCAACGATTTTACCGTCTTCGATCGCCAGATCGCCCGTTTCGAACCTTCCGTCCCGATAGAACTTCGCACCTTTGAGAATCGTCTTCATTTTGCTGTACCGTTTCGCACCTCGCCGCAGCGGGTGCACAAAAAAATAGGGCAACTTGGACAGCTACCCTAATAACTTGGAAAAATTATAATAAAAATTGGAAATATTTTCCGAATGATTACCCCGGAAATGACGGCGCCGTACGTACTGGGCCTCCTGAAATGCGTTCGGTATGAAACTAAACATTGGCTTGATCGGGTTCCGGTGTTATCAGGGGCAAAGGTAAGCATAATTTACGGTTTCGGCAAGATAACCCGGCCAAAAAATTTCGCCGGCATCCTGCAACGACAGAACGATACGCCCCGGCAGAAGTTTCGGTCCGCGCTCCGACGCCCGTCCACCCGACCGGACGGCCATCGAGCGTTCCTCCGGAAACCTCCGCCCCCATCCCCCACCGGAAAAAGCACGGCCTTATCGAAGAGCGGGGAGGGGCGTTCAACGCTCCTCCCCGCTCTT
>OHBQ01000874.1_pt1 | contig 10629 bp, 6 predicted proteins | sample 1577401 | NCBI WGS metagenome assembly OHBQ01 (sample SAMEA3879581, study PRJEB24766) | human gut metagenome | biome: human-associated habitat; feature: feces | place: USA | collected 1985/1987
GCTTGACAGCGAGGACTTTATGGTAAGCAATCTGCTTCTCCCGATTGGCTCACTGGTTTATCTGCTTTTTTGTGTGACAAAGTGGGGCTGGGGCTTTGATAAGTATATAGATGAGGCAAATACAGGAGCAGGACTTAAGATTTCAAGGAAGCTTAAGCCGTATTTTCAGTTCATACTGCCGCTTTTAATTTTGTTTATTTTTATCCAGGGATTGATATAGTTACGTATTTTTTGGAAATCAGACAGGAGAGTGTAAAATATGTTAGATCAGAATACCTTTATAGAGACAGTGCAGAGCGTGGCCGAGATTATCAGGACATCAGCGGAGCCTATTGGCAGAGATGAAATCATGTCTTATTTTAAGGATATGGAGCTTAATAAGGCGCAGGAGGATATGGTATTTGAATTTCTCATCACACCACATGAGCAGGAGAATGAGAGTGCAGGCGATTATGAGGATGAATCACATGAGGACGAATTACATGGGGATGAATCGTCTGAAAATGCTGCATTAAACAATGTAATATACTCAGAAGGAGATTCGATGGATGCCATAGCAGGTGGAAAGAATAATAAGGCTGAGCAGGATAATGAAGCTGAGCCTGACATAGATGAGGACAGCCTCATACCGGATTCACCTATGTTTAGGATGTATCTTGAGGAACTTGAAGAGATACCTGATTACACAAAGGCCGAGCAGGATGATATGTACAAAAAGCTGCTCGCAGGTGATGAGAGTGTGATACACACTATATCAAATTTCTGGCTCAAAAGTGTGCTTGCCATGGCAAAGAAGCTTGCCGTTACATCAGAGGGCTTTGAGGACGTAGTACAGGAGGGAAACATGGGACTTTTCATGTGCCTTACTGAGCTCTGCGGCTGCGGGGATGAGATAGATGTGGAAAAAGAGCTTTTGGATGCCATAGAGGAGTCTATGAAAGAGTGTATCAGGGAGCAGACCGGTGAGGATGAGAGCGAGAATACTGTTGTAGGAAAAGTTTCATTAGTAAACCGTGCAGTGGAGAAACTAAAATCCGATAAGGGTTTCGAGCCGAGTCTTAGTGAGCTTTCAGGCTACACCGGCGTGGATGAGGAGGAGCTTGAAAAGCTTCTGGAGCTTATCAAAAAGGCTGATGTGGAGAAAAATAAACAGGACAGTAAATAATCTGTGGCATTTGTAGATTTGTGTCATATATTAAACCATACCTGAATATATGAAAGGATGGAAAATATATGGCACGATTTACTAATCAGGCACAGCTTCGTTATGGCAACAATGTAGCCAATTCAAATATAGCAGTCGGAGAAATACTGGAGGTGCTTTCTGCTACGAAAACAGCAGTCAAAAACACCTATAATCAAAACGATACAATAACCTATGTGGTGAGCATCGTAAACTCCGGAAATACTGCAATAAACGGTCTGACACTTTCTGACAATCTAGGTGCTTATACCTTTAACACCAACACTCTTGTACCATTAACCTATGTGAATAACACCGCAAAATACTATACAAACGGCACACTCCAGGCAGCGCCTGCAGTAACACAGGGACCGCCTCTTAGCATAACAGGCATAAATGTCCCTGCAGGTGGCAATGCAACTGTCATCTATGAGGCAGCGTTAAATGAGTATGCTCCTCTTGGCATAGAGGCTGCAGTTACAAACACCGCTACAGTTAGCGGCACCGGAATCACTCCGGTCACAGCAACAGAGACAGTAAATGCCGAGGCTGCACCAAATCTTGCAATTACTAAGTCAGTAAGCCCTGTTCCTGTGACGGAAAACGGTACACTGACCTATACCTTCAGGATTCAAAACTACGGAAGCGTTGCGGCAACCAATACCACAGGCGTGGTTATAACAGACACATTTGCTCCGGTTTTGAACAATCTTACAGCCGCATTAAACGGCACAGCCTGGACTGCAGCTACAGATTACACTTACAATGAGGCGACAGGCACATTTTCGAGCACTGCAGGTGCAATCACCGTTCCGGCGGCAACATACACACAGGATAGTACAACCGGAGCGTGGGTTGTCACACCGGGTGAGAGCACACTTGTCATCACCGGAACAGTGTAGCGGCAGAGGCGATTAATACGGTTTAAGAATTGTTTAATTTAAGGGATAAAAGTTGAAATATTGATACTAAATATGTAAAATATATATAGCTATTTATGAATAAGATGATGAAGATGATCATCGGCAGTTTAAAATGATTAACCGGGGGATAAGACAAATGAATAATGCACAGTTAGTGATAGACGAAGTAAAAAAGGCAGTAAAGGGCAAGGATGATTGTATCATCAAGGCATTTGCTGCCTTTTTGGCAGGTGGACATATACTGCTTGAGGATGTGCCGGGAGTGGGAAAGACTACGCTTGCAGTAGCTTTTTCAAGGGCTATGGCGCTTGTGAATCACAGAGTACAGTTCACTCCGGATGTGCTGCCTGCTGATATACTTGGCTTTTCGATGTATCAGAAGCAGACCGGAGAGTTTGTGTACCGCGAGGGTGCCGTGATGTGTAATCTGTTTCTGGCAGATGAGATTAACAGGACAAGTCCCAAAACACAGTCTGCGCTCTTGGAGGTTATGGAGGAGGGAAATGTCACTGTGGATGGAATAAGCAGGAAGGTCCCAGAGCCGTTTATAGTGATGGCCACTCAAAATCCAAAGGGCAGCGCCGGTACACAGCTGTTGCCGGAGTCACAGCTTGACAGGTTTATGATATGTATGAGCATGGGATATCCTTCACATGATGCAGAGGTGGATATCGCAAAGGGCAAAAGTGTGAAGGCTGATGAGTATACGATAAAGCCTGTTATGAATGCACAGGGACTTGTTGAGATGCAGGGAGAGGTCGAGCAGGTATTTATCCATGACAGTATTTACTCGTACATTGTGGATCTGGTTGATGCGACAAGGACAAGTCCGTACATTGAGCTTGGAGTGAGTCCGCGAGGTACGATTGCGTGTGTTAGGATGGCAAAGGCATATGCGTATCTGAGTGGGCGAAGCTATGTCATACCATCTGATGTGGTTTCTGTATTTGCGGATGTGACAAAGCACAGAATCGTGCTAAATACCAAGGCGAGAGTATCACACGTATCAGAGCTTTCAGTGATAGATGAGATACTAAAGGCTGTTAAACAGCCGACAACTTATGTGAAAAAGGCAGGTAATCGTGATTAGTTTTTTGATAGGAATAATTACTGCGGCAATAGTTTTTTATATGTCGATGATATACGGTAATGCTGCGCTGGCACTGCTTGGCTGCTTTATGTGTGTGTTTATGGTGCTGACATTTATAGCATTGCTTGTAAAGGCGCATCGGGCAGTGGCAGCTATAAACATTCCGATAGCTATCGCCACACAGGGCGAGAGTATCAGGGTGAGTCTTTCCTGCCGGCTGAAGGAGGCAGGCTTCGATGGTGTAAAATACCGTGTAACGGTGAAAAATAATTTATCCGGCGAAAAAAGTACAAAATGGCTGTCAGGAGGCAGTGATTTTTTGTACAGAGTAAACCTATGCGGCAATTATGAATTTGAGCTTGTAAGGATAAAGCTATATGATTTTTCAAGGCTTTTTTATGTCACGAAAAGAGTTAAAAAATATGCAAATGTTGAGGTGATGCCGCAGATTGATGAGATTCCTGTGAGGATAACGGACAGAGTAAGAAATTTCTTTGGGGATTCTGATATCTATGATGATTTAAGACCGGGATATGATCCGTCGGAGCTGTTTGATGTCAGAGAGTTTCAAAACGGTGACAGGCTGCAGAGTGTGCACTGGAAGCTTTCTGCAAGGACTGATGAGCTGATGGTAAAGGAGAACAGCCTGCCAAAGGCATGTGCGGTGGCCATAGTAGCAGATTTAAGGGGAATAAAGAAAGGCAGACAGGCGGATGCTTTTATGAAGCTTCTTGTCTCACTTTCCTTTTCGCTTATGGATCAAAAATGCTCTCATTATGTGGCGTGGTATGATAACGCCATAAACGATATTGTGAGAGCCAGAGTGGATGACGAGGAGGGCTTTTACATATTTTTGAACAGTTTTCTTAAAATAAAGCCGGATACAAAGAATGATGCGCTTTTTTTGTATGGGGAAAAGTACCGGGCAGAAAAGCTTGTGTGTCTGCTTAGCGTGGATGGAAGACTTCAGATAAAAAGGGGAGAGGAGATAGTTGGCAGAGCGGATGAAAAAAACGAGATTGTCATTTAGGAAAAGCAGATGGCAGAGATCTGACGCAAATGAGATAAAGCCTGATTATAATAATGCATTTACAGTGCTTGGTGTCCTGCTTACTGAACTTGCCAATGCAGCTGCAGCAGTACTTCTTACGGTGTGTGCAGTGTCTGTTGTGAATACGACCGTTTCACATGTGAGATGCCCATATTATGTGTATGTGTGGCTGTTTATTTTTTCGGTGATAAGCGGCTTTATAAACAGGCTTACATCGCTTGACACAAGAAAATGGGTGCGCCATGCGATAAATACGGGGCTGTTGCTTGTATTTCTGCTTGGAGTGTTTATTGCAAACTGGCAGGCTGCAGGGCATATAAAAGCTGGCTTTTTATATGTAAAGGGCAGATATCTTGAGCTGATAAATGTGTACTATGGCACTTCATTTGTCTGTCCAAAGGGTGATAAAGCCTTTGCGGGGGCATTTGTTGGCTTTGTATCGTTTATAGTTATGCTTTTGCTGGTGACACTGGCGGTTCAAATTAAAAGAAGACGCATACTCACATTATTTCCAACGCTTATGCTTGTGGTACAGCTGTGCATAGGCAAAAGCCCAAGTGTCAGCGAGGTCGTTATGCTCACACTGTGTACACTCTGGTGTCTTATCGCAGATGGCAACGCACGCACAGTGGCAGGATATGATGCAAATGGCAGTGCACAGGGCAATGAGGCTTTAAGGATTGTGCCGGCGTTTTTATACATGGCGGCGGTGTCAGCAATACTTTTCATATGTGTATTTTCATTTAAACCTCTTGCTGATACACTTGCCGATAAAAAGCCACAGATGCTTGCCTTTCAAAAGGATTTGGAGGGCAGCGTAAAATCATTCTTCAGCGTGGGAATTGATTTACAGGATGGCATGGTTAGTAATCACTATCCTAGCTACAGTGAAAAAACAGTGATGACGATAGAAGCAAAGGCAGGAGTACCTTCTAATATTTATCTGAGAAGCTTCTACGGTGATACATATGAAAATGGCAGATGGATTAAAAAGTCTGATTTTTCCGGGATGGAAAAAGAGTATCATGATGCTTCAAGGATGACAGCCTGGCAGACTACAATCGGATTAGCCACGCTGCTCGATGGCTATTATGATGATGAGACCAATCCGGCCACCGAAAAGTATACAATCACGATGGAGAAGCTTTCCACCAAATACACCTATTTGCCGTACTGTATCGACCCATACAGTATAGATGCCAAGGGTGATATAGATTTTGACGAAGACTTTTTTATCACAAAGGATAAAGGAACAAAGACTATCGAGGTGTCGGCGTGTCCCGGCTTTTTCGATGGTAGTCTGGAAATGTCTATCCTTGAGCCGGAGCAGCCTCTTGAGGTCAACAATGATTTCTATGTGGCATACAATGATTATGTAATGGAAAACTATACTGAAAAGCAGGGTGGTGACGGAATTGTTGCAAAAGATGCGAAGCTGATTCTTAGGACAGGACAGCTCACAAGCAATATGATGTACACAGGCGATATAAGAGAAAATGATGCCAACAGGATTGCGGCAGCACAACTGGTGCAGCAGTTTCTGACATCGAAGGATTTTAAGTACAGCAAAAATCCTCCTTCAACAGGCGGTAAGGATGTAGTTGATAATTTCCTCTCAAATAGCAGACAGGGCTTTTGTGTGCATTTTGCATCGGCTGGCACGATGATACTCAGACAGATGGGCGTTCCATGCCGTTATGTAAGCGGATACTGTGCAAAGGAGGACAGTTTCAAATCCGGTGAAAATGATGAGGATATATGTGAGGTGAAGGATTCGCAGTCGCATGCCTGGGTTGAAATATATCTGGATGATTTCGGATGGATTCCGGTGGAGATGACACCGGGATATTTTGAGTATGTGACAGGTGAGAATCCGTTTGACTATATTGGTGTCAAAGGAAAGAAAACGAATGCCGGTGACGCTTATAATGATAGTGAGCATATGAATGATACTGCGGCAGATGAAGATAAACTGGATGAAGATGCAGCAAATGAAGATACAAAAAATACAGATGCAGAAAATGATGACACAGCAAACGATACTACAGCAAACAGTGCCTCAAACCAATATGAGTCAGGTGATGGCAGTGAGAATGCTTATGGTTCACAGTCAGGTGCGGATAAACGTACAGATGCTCAGAACTCAAAAACGAGACTTCATATACCACCGGTGATTTTAAAAACCTCACTCTGTGTGATTTTTCTGACTGCACTTACAGCCATCATAGTTTATATCAAAAGGCGAAGAAATATTTTGTGGGAAGCAAGACTTGCAAAAAGGGTGAAAAAAGGCCGTTACAGCAGGGCAGCAATAATGATAAACAACCGCATCTACAAAGGACTGGGACATCCTTCAAAAAACAGGACAGATGAGCTTTATCTGGCTAACCTTAAGGAAAAATACTGCGGACCGGATTATTGCGGAATCCACTGGGACGAGTACATGCGCATCATACAAAAGGCTGTGTATTCATCAGAGGGCATCACGGGGGAAGAATGCTTTATGGTGATGGAAACATGGAGGCGTCTGGAGAAAAAAGACATTAGACATAATTCACAAAAAAACATGTATAAAAACAGCATGATTAACAAAAAATAAACTCGTAAGGAAAATTGTGTTGAAATAATAAGGCTTCTGTGATATAAACTTAAGCAGACGTGTTACTTTTAGGGAGGCATTTGTCGTACATAACTTTAACAGGGTTAGTGTATGATAAGTGCCTCCTTTTTGTCGCTGGAGCAAAAAAGAATGATAGGTGCAAATCGGTACATACCCTGCATTTATAGGAGGAAAAGCTCATGAAAGACAAAATTTTTGGTGTCCTGCAGAGAGTAGGACGAAGCTTCATGCTTCCAATCGCAATCCTTCCGGTAGCAGGCTTGCTTTTAGGACTCGGAAGCTCATTCACCAACACCACAACAATTGAGACCTATGGTTTACAGTGGCTGCTCGGAGATAAGACTATACTCCATGCACTTCTTGTAATCATGAATGCGGTCGGAAGTGCCATATTCGATAACCTTCCGCTCATTTTTGCGGTCGGAGTAGCAATCGGAATGGCAAAGAAGGAAAAAGAGGTATCAGCACTTTCAGCAGTCATAGCATACTTTGTTATGAATGTATCAATCAATGCGATGCTCAAGATTTCCGGAAAAATCCTTGCAGACGGAAGCATTGCAAAGGATGTGCTTGATGGAACCATCACATCAGTATGCGGTATCCAGTCACTGCAGATGGGAGTGTTTGGCGGAATTATCGTAGGACTTGGAGTGGCAGCACTGCACAATCGTTTCTACAAGATTGAACTGCCGAATGCATTGTCATTTTTCGGTGGAACAAGATTTGTGCCTATCATCTCAACAGTGGCATATCTGTTTGTAGGAATCCTAATGTACTTTATCTGGCCGACAGTGCAGAACGGAATCTATGCACTCGGCGGAGTGGTGACAGGAACAGGATATTTCGGAACACTTCTCTTTGGTATCATAAAGAGAGCACTTATTCCATTCGGACTGCACCATGTATTTTACATGCCGTTCTGGCAGACAGCAGTCGGTGGAACGATGGAGGTTGCAGGACATATGGTTGAGGGTGGACAGAACATCTTCTTCGCACAGCTTGCTGACTCTGCAAACATCGCACATTTCAGTGCCGATGCCACAAGATATTTCTCGGGAGAGTTCATTTTCATGATTTTCGGTCTTCCGGGAGCAGCACTTGCAATGTATAAATGTGCAAAGCCGGAAAAGAAAAAACAGGCAGGAAGCCTTTTACTTTCTGCAACACTTGCATGTATGTTTACAGGAATAACAGAGCCTCTTGAGTTCTCATTCCTTTTCGTAGCACCGGCTCTCTTTGCAGTACAGGTAGTGCTCGCAGGAAGCGCATACATGATAGCACATATTTTAAACATCGCTGTAGGACTTACTTTCTCAGGAGGATTACTTGATTTCTTCCTGTTTGGTATATTGCAGGGAAATGAAAAGACAAGCTGGATGCTCGTGATTCCGGTGGGAATAGTATATTTCTTACTGTATTACTTTATTTTCAGCTTCCTAATAAAGAAGTTTGATTTTAAGACTCCGGGTCGTGAGGATGACGACACAGAGACAAAGCTATACACCAAGGCAGATGTAAATGAAAGAAAAGCTGCCAAGGACGTAAAGAACTCTGACGAAAAAGCAGGGTCTGTAGCAGATGAGCTCTCACAGACCATATCACGAGGTCTCGGCGGCAAAGCCAATATCTCAGATGTGGACTGCTGTGCAACAAGGCTTCGTATCACAGTAATTGATCCCGACAAGGTAAACGATGCGCTTCTTAAATCAACAGGAGCATCAGGAGTCGTGCACAAGGGACAGGGCGTACAGATTATCTATGGACCAAGAGTAACAGTGATTAAATCAAATCTGGAGGATTATCTTGCGAGCGTGACAGAGGAGCATTTCGAGGATGATGCAGTAGAAAATAATACAGCAGGCGAAGATGAAGCAAAGAACGAAAATGCAGCTTCAGATAAAGCACAGGAAGCTGCTGACACCAAAGAACCGACAAGCACAGTTATCATCTCAAGCCCTATGACAGGAATTGCAGCAGACCTCTCAACAGCGCCGGACGAGGCCTTCGCCGGCAAAATGATGGGTGACGGAGCAGTAGTCACACCTGAGGAGGGGGTAGTTGTAGCACCTGAGGATGGAACGGTTTTATTCGTTTTTGATACAAAGCATGCTTTGGGATTTACAACCGACTCAGGAATTGGTATGATAATCCATGTAGGAATTGATACAGTAAAGCTCGAGGGTAAAGGCTTTGACGTACAGGTTGAGGCAGGATGCCATGTTAATAAGGGCGATGTGCTCATGAAGCTTGACCTTGACTACTTAAAGGCGAACGCACCATCAGTTACTACTCCTGTCATCTGCACAGAGCTAAAAGATAATCAGAAAATCCGTCTCATCACAGACGGACCTATTAAGGCAGGAGAGCCTCTCTACGCAGTTGACACCTACGAGAAGTAATTCTTACTTCATGATAATTGAATTGTCCGGTTATGTTAATAATAAATAGTTCGTATAAATTATCAGGAGTACATTAATAAATGTCAGGGGAATGATATGTACAGAATCACAAAGGTCTTAAATCACAATACAGTGCTTGCGGTAAAGGACAAGAGCGCAAGAGAATATCTTATAGTCGGAAAGGGTGTGGGTTTTGGAAAGAAAATTACACAGTCTGTCGAGCCAACGGAAGAGGATTCACTGTATGAGCTGACCCAGACAAGGGACAGAGGTCCGGCAAAGGACATAGTAAAATCCATCGAGCCGGAGTATCTTGAGATTGCAAACACACTGCTCGATAATGCAGAGCATGAGTTTGGACATATAGACAGAAGCATATTGTTTCCTATGGCAGATCATATAGCATTTGCTGTAAAGCGTATGGAAAACAAAGAACAGATCAGCAATCCTTTAAACGATGACATCCGTGTGATGTTTTATAGGGAGTACAAGATAGCTGAGAATATACGCCACATACTAAAGGATAAAAAACAAATTGATATAATTGATGATGAGATCGGCTACATTACTCTTCATATTCATACATCCTTAAACAATTCAAAGGTATCGGATGCCATGGAGATGGCGGCAGCAGTTCGAAAATGCGCCACATTTATAGAGGAAAAGATTGGAAAGCACATAGATGTCACTACTATGGCCTACAACCGCCTCATGAACCATATCCGCCACATGGTATCAAGAGCCGCGACCGGAGAAAAATTAAAGGTTGATCTCAATCAGTTTATCGAGAAAAATTATCCGGAGTCATTCGCACTGGCAGGTGATATATGTAAGGAGCTTGGAAAGGACTTAAATCATGAGTTTTTGGACAATGAGACAGGCTACCTTGCCATACATATCGAGCAGATTAAGTGTGATGAGATGGTAAGTGAATAATAAAATGTGAAAACCTTCCTGCACATTAGGTTATGTACAAATCTCTTGCAATGTGGTACACTACATAGTTGTATCAACAAACATCCGATACACAAAATACATATGAAATCAATTTAAAGGAGATATATATACCATGAAACTCGGCATCGTCGGACTTCCGAACGTCGGAAAGTCTACATTATTCAACTCACTCACAAAGGCAGGAGCGCTTTCAGCAAACTATCCTTTTGCTACAATCGACCCAAACATAGGTATTGTTTCAGTGCCTGACGAGAGAATCGTAAAGCTCGGAGAGCTCTATCACACAAAGAAGGTTACACCTGCAACAATCGAATTTGTTGATATCGCAGGTCTTGTAAAAGGTGCATCCAAAGGAGAGGGACTTGGAAACCAGTTCCTTGCCAATATCCGTGAAGTAGATGCTATT
>OHBQ01000882.1_pt1 | contig 10556 bp, 5 predicted proteins | sample 1577401 | NCBI WGS metagenome assembly OHBQ01 (sample SAMEA3879581, study PRJEB24766) | human gut metagenome | biome: human-associated habitat; feature: feces | place: USA | collected 1985/1987
GCGCGCAACCGCTACACCTACTTTGCCGGCGTAGCCAAGAAGGCCGGTTACGAACAGATTGCCGCTATCTTTCTGGAAACGGCCGACAATGAGAAGGAACATGCCAAGGTATTTTTCAAACTGCTGAAAGACGCTTGCGTTGAAGTAACGCACGCCGTCTGCACGGCTCCCCTGGAATCTACGGAGGATTGTCTGCTGGCCGCAGCCGCCGGCGAGCATGACGAATGGTCCGACATGTATCCTGCGTTTGCCGAAGTAGCGGACAGGGAAGGCTTCCCCGCCATTGCGGAAACTTTCCGCAAGATTGCCTCCGTGGAGCAGCACCATGAAGCCCGCTACCTCAAGCTGGCTGAAAATGTGCGCGAAGGCAGGGTTTTTGCCAAGGAGAAGGAAATCCAATGGAAGTGCCGCAACTGCGGTTATGTACATACCGGTTCCACTGCCCCCAAGGTATGTCCGGCTTGTGCACATCCCCAGGCATTCTTTGAAGAACTGGCGGACAACTTTTAATAACCTTTTCTCCAGGAATATGATTGGGGCCGGTTTCACGAGCTGATCGTGCAATCGGCCCTTTTTTAGACTACGGATGCCTTACGCTGATGGACAGGGAACGAACGGATGCGGTATGGAAAAAATATGGACGCAGCCTCTGGAATTTTGCCGGAAGCTACGGCTTGGGCATTGCCCTGATGCTGATCCTTCTGGTGCTGACCTTTGCCGGGACGCTGCACCAGGTGCGGCTGTCTTCTGCCATGGGGTCGGAGGCTGCCATAGAGTCTTTTTTCGGGGCGGCTTATGTGCTGATACCGCTGGGCGGGGAGAACTCCCTGATTTCCCTGCCTTTGCCCGGCATGGGCATTACCTGTGTCCTGCTGTTCGCCAACCTGCTCATAGGCGGGGTATTCCGCATCCGGTGGACCTGGAGGCACGCGGGCGTGCTGGTGGCTCATGGGGGAATTTTGCTGCTGCTGGTCGGCATCATGCTGGGCAACAAAATGACGGTGGCCGTGGAACTGCCCCAGGGGGACCGGGTGCATGAATATTCCCTTCCGTTTGATTTGCGCCTGAACCGTTTTGTGCCGGAGTTTTATCCGGGGACTTCCAAGCCTAAATCCTATGAATCCCAGATAACCGTTTTTCCGGAATCCGGCGGTCAATATGACGCCGTTATCCGCATGAACGAGCCCCTGCGCCTTTCCGGCTGGACGCTGTACCAGATGAGCTGGGGCCAGGATTCCCTGCATCCGGGCAGGCTCATCTCCATTCTCCGCGGTCTGGCATCTGCCGGAACGGCGGCGACGGTTGAACCGCAGGCCGCTTCCGCCCCCGGCAGGAAAAGACATTTGCGCCTGGCAGGCATTTGCCTGCTGGTAGCGGCAATCTTCGGCGTCGGCATGCTGGCAGCGCGTCCTGCCGCCCATCCTGTTCTGGTGAAAAATTATGTGCCCTGGTCTCCCGCTTTGGTGGAACGGGCCGGGGCCATGGCCGTCCAGGACGGCGGCCGCCTGAAGCCGGTTTCTACTTATGCGGGGTTCCATCTGCTCCGGACGCTGGGCAAAAGAAGCTTTGTTGTTGATACGCCGGAAGGGAAAAGGAAGCTTTCCCCGGTGGAATGGATGCTGGACTGCATGTTCCGTCCGGAACTGGCGGAACAATACCCTGTTTTCCTGGTCAATCGGGAAGAGGTGGTCAGGCGCCTGCATCTGCCGGATCAGAAAGACAAGCGTAAAAAATACTCCTACGCGCAGCTTGCGGAACGCTGGGAGGAAATGACCCGTGCCGTCCGGGAAATCCGTTTGCTGGGAGAAACGAATCTGACGGAAGCCCAGAAGGAAATTTTGTCCCTTTCCCGCAACTTTGACGTAATGCGGGGATGGATGCTTGTCTCCCGGATCATGCTGGAAAACCCTTCCGCCATGGAACGGATGGAATTCCCACGCTGGTTTCCTTCTGCCGGCCGCGATGGAGAACGCCTGTGGACGGCTGCCCCGGATAAAGTTGCCGGAGCCTTTTTGGCAATGGCGTCCCTGCTGGAACGCAAAGCTATCGGTATGGAAGGGGCGGAGGCTTCCGCACTGCGGATGAAAGCGGAAGGCCTGCTGCTGGAAAAGCTGGCGCAACCCAATGAAGCCGCCTCCGCCGGAGAGCGGCACAGCCTGGAAAGAGAAATTTTCTACTACCGTCTGGATCCGCTTTATATTTCCCTGGCCGTTTTTGTGGCGGCGTTCGTGTGCCTGCTGCTCTGTGCGCTTTTCCGCCCTGCCGCCAACGCTCCCCTCTGGCGGCGTTTTCTTCGGCCCGGAGGTTTCAGCCTGGCGTGGCTGACAGGCGCGGGCGGAACCGGAGTACTGGCCGCGGCGCTGGTCATCCGCATGCTCATCACCATGAGGTCCCCGGTGGGCAACACGTATGAAACCATCGCCTTCATCGCCTGCATGGGAGTGCTCTGCGCTCTTGTGGTGGAACTTTTCAGTAAAAAGGGAATCGTACTGGCGGCGGGGCTTTTGCTTGGGGCTTTCTCCTGTCAGATGGGTATTCTGTATGAAGCCTCCCAGGCTGTGGACCATATGGATCCCCTGGTGGCCGTCCTGCGCTCCAACTTCCTGCTTTCCACCCATGTCATTACCATTGTGCTGGGGTACGCGGCCGGGCTGCTGGCGGCGGTGCTCTCCCATATATACCTGCTGGCTTCCCCCCTGCGCCTGATCAGTGGAAAAACGGAACAATCCCTGGACCGCATGGCTTACGGCATCTTGTGTTTTTCCCTGGTGTTTACGCTGGTGGGGACGGTTTTTGGGGGGATTTGGGGCAATGAATCCTGGGGGCGGTTCTGGGGCTGGGATCCCAAGGAAAACGGAGCATTGATGATTGTACTGTGGCAATTGACCGTATTGCATGTCCGGAAAGCCGGATGGCTGTCTTCCTGGCTGCTCCACTTCAGCAATGTAGTGGGCGGCGTTATCATTGCCTTTGCCTGGTGGGGCGTCAACATGCTTGGAGTAGGGCTGCATTCCTACGGTTTCACTTCCGGTCGGGATGCGTTAGACATGTTCTATTGGTTCGAAGCCGTATTGTGCGTTCTCTTCATTATCCTGCATTACCGCGCGCTCCGGCGCGTAGATGTCAGGTAGGGGAACAGGTTCCGGAAATAATACGGAAACATATTCCCGGAAAGGGACAGGAAGTCTTTGTCTGCCTTCTTTCCATTTTCTGGAATTTGCGGTGTCCGGATTTTACAGGCATGGGGAACAGGGAAATGAGGACGCATTTTTTTTCATTTTCTCCTTGCCGGGCCTGCTTTCCCGGTATATATTCCTTCCACCTCACGCACGGATAGCTCAGTGGTAGAGCGGCTGTCTTACACACAGTTGGTCGGGGGTTCGAATCCCTCTCCGTGTACCATTAATAAACCCTGCAAGTTTAAAGGCTTGCGGGGTTTTCTTTTAAGAAGGCATTATCATCATGCTGTATTCCGGTTTCCGTTCCCGTTTTGAGTGTATCTCCCTCCCTTTTTCAATTTGCCCGAAGTGTTGTTTAACTCCCCCGGATTTTTTAGTGAAAAACGGCTGCCGCACCTTTCGGCGGGGCAGCCCGTAAATGGAAGCGGTTCCTGTATAAGAAACGAATCTAGGCTCCGAAATCAAGGGTTTTAGGTTCTCGGCTCCAGACGCGGTGCTGTTTCATGGCCGTGATGAAGGGGGGCATCAGGGACTTGGTGTCCTTCGGCATGAGCAGCCCGGCGTCATCCGTATCCTGGGGCAGGGAGGCTGCCTCAAGCATGGCTTTGGCGTTGCCGGGCAGTCCGATGGCCTTCAGGTGCCTGTAGGCCTGGCGCAAATGGTACTTGGCATCTCCGTCTTTCAGGAGCGTTGTGACGCTTTGTTCCCCTTCCGGGACGATGACGGAGTCAAACAGGACGGAAGGAGTGCCGGACAGGGTTCCGTCAACAGGCAGCTCTTCCCCTTCTTCCGTTGTTATGCTTCCCATGTGCGGGGCGATGATTTGGGGGTGGATGCCTTCTTCATGCAGGGCATCGCAGATTTCTTTCACGGATTTCAGGCTGACGCCGTCCGCTGCCAGTAAAGAGACGCGAAGGCCTTTGAGGTTGCCGTCCGTATGGGCATACAGGCTCAATGACGGATCTTGTTCCAGGCCGCAGACGGGCCTGGGAAGTTCCCTGCTGAGTTGCTCCCTGGTGAGTTGAATTCCCAGGTTGCGAGCCACTCCGCTTGCCAGGTCCGGATCAATGCGTGTCAGAAGGTCCACCACGCGTTCCCGGATATAGGGGCGCGTCACCTTACCCAGCTCAAAGCTGAAAGCGTTGATAATGTGCTCCTGTTCCACCGGAGTTTGACTCATCCAGAACAGCCGGGGGTGGGAATAGTATTCCGCGAAGGAGGGGCTCCGCAAACGTTCCTTGACGCCGCTTACCGTCTGGGGGCTGGTGGTGAAGCCGCCTTTCTCCGGAGGCGTTTCTCTCGGCCAGTTGTTCCCGATGGAATTGGGATCATAGTTGGCCGGTGAGGCGTCTATCTGCATGCGGTGGAAGCCGTCCCTCTGGTTATTGTGGAAGGGGCAAATGGGGCGGTTGATGGGAATTTCCGTGAAGTTGGCTCCTCCCAGCCGGTGCCGCTGGGTATCGCTGTAAGAGAAAATACGGCCCTGGAGCAGCGGATCATCGGAAAAATCAATGCCCGGCACGATATTGGCGGGGCAGAAGGCTGCCTGTTCCGTTTCCGCAAAAAAGTTGTCCGGGTTGCGGTTCAGCACCATTTTCCCGACGATTTCCACGGGAACCAGTGCTTCCGGAATGAGCTTGGTAGCGTCCAGAATATCGAAGTCGAATTGGTCTGCGTCTTCTTCCGGAATGAGTTGCAGCCCCAGCTCGTATTCCGGATAATCTCCGGCTTCAATGGATTGCCAGAGATCCTTGCGGTGGAAGTCAGGATCGCGTCCTGTCAATACCTGGGCTTCATCCCACACCAGGGATTTTTTCCCGTACAGCGGTTTCCAGTGGAAACGGACGAAAGTGCTTTTTCCATCTTCATTGACCAGTTTGTACGTATGAATGCCAAACCCTTCCATCGTACGGAAGCTTCTGGGGATGCCGCGGTCCGACATGGCCCACATGACGTTGTGCAGAGTTTCCGGCTGCAGGGAGACGAAGTCCCAGAAGGAGTCATGGGCCGTTTGCCCTTGAGGCATTTCATTGTGGGGTTCCGGTTTGACGGCATGGACGAAATCCGGAAATTTGATGGCATCCTGAATGAAGAAGACGGGCGTGTTATTGCCTACCAGATCATAGTTGCCTTCCTTGGTATAGAATTTGGTAGCCCAACCGCGGATATCCCTTACTGTATCCGGAGATCCTCTGAAGCCCTGCACGGTGGAAAAACGCACAAAGACCGGGGTTTTTTCTCCCGGATCCTGCAAAAAAGCCGCTTTGGTGTACTTGGAAAGGGATTTGTACACCTGAAAATAACCATGTGCCCCGGAACCTCTTGCGTGAACCACGCGTTCCGGTATCCGCTCCTGGTCAAAATGAGCCATTTTCTCCAGAAAGTGGAAGTCTTCAAGCAGAGAGGGGCCTCTGCTTCCTGCTTTAAGTGTGTTTTGATCATCGGATATTTTAACTCCCAGGTTGCTTGTGAGGGCCTGTCCCATGCCGTTGGAGCGCATGGCATCCAGCTCCCTGATTTTTTCCGTGGCGTTATCCGGCATCTTCATGGAACCGGGCGCGGAAGGTTCCGCATTGGGCGGCGTAGGTTTTGGAGTGGGTTTAATCAATTCCGGATCAATTGTATCCATATAATGGGGAGCAGCTTCTTTTCCGTTGGGAAAAGGGGCGGCGCTGTCTTCCATGGGCGGTTTCTTTTTTTTCATTGGCTTATTCATGAGGGACCGGATTTTTCTATGTGGGTAATAGTTCGACTTCCCTTTTCCCGGGGATGTTCCGTCCTGTTTTGTCATCAGTGTTTCTCCGGAGCGGATGAAAAATTTTTATAAAAACTGGTGATTAATATTTTATGTAATAAAGAACGGGCTGTGAGGAAATGCCTGTTTGATTGGCATGGCTGCGATGCCTGCAGCCTGTGTTTCATTTGCGGCAGGAAGAAGCGGAGATAACCGGGGTATAGCCGCGGGCAGGCGGAAAACAGTGGCCTCCTTGTTAAGCGGTGTTTCCTGCATCTGGTTCCGAAGGAGGAACGGAACCGTGTTGCCGGAACGGCAGGGCAGGGACGGCATTGCGTACATGATATGGAACGGAGCTTCCACAAATTTTCATAGACGAGGGGAATAAATAGGTTATGATTTTTATGTCAATCGGGTATTGGAGAAAAGGCTCGCACCGTCCGGCGCGAGGCGGTTTTTCCGGTATGGAACCCTTTTCCTATTAATTTAAAGTAATGACGGTGCAAGAAATAGCTGAACAGAGTTTGAAGAGCCTTCTGGCTTCGCTGGGGTTTTCCGCGGATATCGAAGTAACGGAAACGGACGGCATCGTGTGCCTGAACATTTCCTCCCCGGATTCACAGTACATCATTGGGGGAGACGGGGACAGGCTGGATGACCTTCAGTATCTGGTCAACCGCATGATCCAGCGCAAGATGGAGGATGCTCCCCGCGTGAAGGTGGATTGCGACCATTACCGGGAGCGCAACGAAGCCCGTCTGCTGGAAAAGGCCCGTTCCCTGGCCGAACGTGTCCAGGAGAGCGGAAAACCGATGAAGATGCCTCCGTTGAATGCCTACCACCGCCGCCTGGTGCATAATGCCCTTCAGTCCATGGAAGGAATTGTGACGGAGTCCGAAGAAGGGGACAGCCGTTACAAGCGCATTACCATCAGAAAGGGCTGATGGATGGCAGTTTATTCATGAGGACTTTAGCGGTCATTGCATTTTTGGCTCTGGCGTTTCCGGGACGTGCGGAAATGGATGCCCTTTCCGTCTCCTGTTCTGCGGCTCCCTCCCTTCCATCCCCTGTTCTGGTTGTGTACGGTTCAGAGGAACCCGGTTCAGCGGAAGCCCGTTGGTTGAAAGTGCTCCAGCCGGGCACGGAAGAACGCCGCGCGCTGGATGAATATGTGCGTGACGTGCAGTTTGTCACGGTTCCCAGACATCCCTCCGTGAAGGATTGGGAAGAAAACGGCAGCCTGTCCCGTGCGGCGATGCATGGTGTGCGCATGCTGCCTTCCGTGGTTTTTCTTGACTCCAAAGGACGTGTGTTCGACCTGGTGGAAGGAGGGGCCTCTGCAGCTTCTCTGCGGGAAAAAGTGTCCCTGCTTGCGGAAAAAGCGCAGCGCGTGCGGCCGGTGACGCGGGTGAATGATATTCCGAAGGGCGGGGACCCTGCAGCAGAAGCCTCCGCCATCTGCCGGGAACTGGAACAGGTGCCTCCGGAGGCCTGGTTTCGGGATTATCCTGGCACCATGAAGCGTCTGGAAAAATTGAACTGTACGGTTCCGGCTTTTCTTAACGCCCGGGAGGCGGCCTTTCGTCTGGAGAAAAACAGGAAAACGGCCGAATTGCTTGGCGAGTCTTTCCGGGCTTGCAAAGCTTCTTCCATACGAACATGTCTGGAAGCGTGGCGTGCCTGCGCGGATGATCCCTCGTTATCCGTGGAGGAGCGCCAGTTAATTCTGCTCTCCATGGTGCATCCCCTCTGGGTGCGGCTGGAAGAGGTTCTGTACCGGGAAGCCCACACTCCGGAAAGCGAGGATGCCTTCAACCAGGCGGTTGCGGTTTTGGAAGAAGTCCGGGACATGAACCGTTCCAGCGTTTGCGGCAGACGGGCGCACCAGCTCAGGGAAGAGCTGAGAAGAGCTCGTCTGGCGGCTGCGCGGTATGATTAATGTGTCTTTCCTGAGTTGCCGGAAATGGACAGGAAGGCTCCCCTGCTTCCGTCACGGAATCAAGGGATGCGTTTTCCTCCGTGATTCCTCTTTCCACAGGAAGGACCGGGCAAATTGGCTTGATTTTGCCCCTGCCCGGGGCTAGTCTTCGAACCGTTATGACAGATTCATCCATCCCGGACATGATGGCGGAGGCTCGCCGAGGCCAATGGACTGACCAGCAACTGGCCGCCAAGGCTGTGGAACTGGCGGAGTCCATTTTAAAGCAGTCGAATGCCGGGATGAGAGGGAAAGAGAAGATGCAGGCGCAGCAAATGGTGCGCATGATGAATGATCCGGCGGGCAAGGCGTTTACGCTGGCACTGGCGGATCGTGTGTTCCGTCCTTCTTCTCCGGCGCGGGGTGCTGAGTTGTTCCGCTATCTTTTGGACGGATATGGCGTTCCCCGTTATTTGTCTGCGGCGGACCGTTTCGCCATGAAAATGGGGGGGAGATTTTCCGCTCAATTTCCGGGTGTAGTCATGCCCATGATTACCAGCCAGTTGAGAAAGGAGAGCTCCAATGTAATTCTTCCTGCCGAGGATGGAAAACTGCGCCCCCACCTGCGCCGCAGGCGCAAGGGCGGCATCCGGATGAATATCAACCAGCTGGGGGAGGCCATTCTGGGTGAAAGCGAGGCGCACCACCGTCTTCAGCAGGTCGTGGACCGGCTGACAGACAAGGACTGTGACTATATTTCCGTCAAGATTTCAGCCATTTTCAGCCAGATTCATCTGGTAGCCTTTGAAGAAACCGTCAAATTGATTCAGGAGCGCCTGCGCATCCTGTACCGGGCGGCCATTACCAATGCGGTAACGTTGCCGGACGGTTCCAGAAAGCCCAAGTTCGTGAATCTGGATATGGAGGAATACCGTGATCTTCATCTGACGGCGGAAGCGTTCAAACGTACGTTGATGGAGGATGAATTCATGCAGCTGGAGGCGGGGATTGTGCTCCAGGCCTATTTGCCGGATTCCTGGGAGGAGCAGATGAAGCTGTGCGCCTGGGCGAAGGAACGTGTGGAGCAGGGGGGGGCGCGCATCAAAATACGCCTGGTGAAAGGCGCCAACCTGGCGATGGAGAAGGTGGAGGCCTCCATGCATGGCTGGGCGCAGGCCCCGTATGAGCGGGAAGGCGTGCGTGACCAAGTGGAATTCGAAATGCTGGAAGGGATGGCGAACCATCAGGCGCGGGTCATCCGCCAGGCGGCGGACGGTCTGCTCCTTTATGCCCCTGTGGTTTTGAAGGAAGATTTTCACAGCGCTATTGCCTACCTGGTCCGGAGACTGGATGAAAATACCAGTGAGGAGAACTTCCTGCATGATCTCTTCGGCATGACACCGGGGTCCCGGAGTTGGGAGATCCAGAAAAAGAGGTTTTTGAAGGCCTGTCAGGAAAAGGATGAGGTGAAGTACGGCCCCAACCGCACGCAGAACCGCGCTGCGGATCCCATCCAGCCCTCACATTACCGGGACGCCTTTGCCAACGAGCGGGATACGGACTGGTCCCTGCGGCAGAATGCGGAATGGATCAACGGGCTGATTGCCGCGGAGAAGGAAAAATCCGGCGAGGAAATCCCTCTGGTTATAGATGGTGAGGAAATTACGACTAATCTATGGGGCGTGGGGCGCGATCCGTCCCGCCATAATGAAGTTTCCTATAAATTCGCTTATGCGGACTTTGACCAGATTGAACATGCCTTGGTCACGGCGGACAGGGCCCGCTCCTCCTGGGCGTCCAAAAGCATTGGCGAACGCGCTGAAATCCTGCACCGGGTGGCGCAGGAGCTGTCCAGAATCAGGGGGGAAGCCATTGCTGCCATGGTGAGGGATGCCGGGAAAGCTCCCACGGAGGCTGATGTGGAGGTGAGCGAGGCCATAGACTTCTGCCGCTATTACGCGGAAGGCCTGGACCGCGACGGAATGAACGACGGCGTGGAAATGTCCCCGCTGGGTATCATTTGCGTGATGTCTCCCTGGAATTTCCCCTTCGCCATTCCGACGGGCGGTGTAGCTGCCGCCCTGATGGCGGGAAATGCCGTGGTATTCAAACCGTCCGAACTGGCCGTTTATACGGCTTGGCAGATTGTCCAGGCGTTCTGGTGTGCCTAAAAACGTCCTTCAATTTGTACCGATGCCGCGCAATGAAATTTCCCGCAAGTTTCTGATGGATCCCCGTTTGAACGGTGTGATCATGACGGGATCCTACCGCACCGGAAAAATGCTGCGCGAACTGCGGCCTGACCTGCATGTGCTGGCTGAAACCAGCGGAAAGGATGCCATGATCATCACTGCTACGGCTGATCCGGACCAGGCTGTAAAGGATTTGGTGAAAAGCGCTTTCGGTCATTCCGGACAGAAGTGTTCCGCCGCCAGCGTGGCTATTGTGGAGGCTTCCGTTTATGACAATCCCGCCTTTTTGCGTCAGTTGAAGGATGCCGCCGCCAGCCTGAAGGTAGGCGGGTCCTGGGAGGTCAACTCCGTGGTGACGCCGCTCATCAGGGAGCCGGAAGGGAATCTGCTCCGTGCTCTGACGCATCTGGAACCCGGGGAGGAATGGCTGCTCAAGCCGGAACCTTCGGAAGACAACCCGTGCCTCTGGTCTCCCGGCATCCGGTTGGGGGTGAAACCGGGAAGCTGGTTCCATCAGACGGAATGCTTCGGTC